>OGYU01001521.1_pt1 | contig 16234 bp, 10 predicted proteins | sample 1576581 | NCBI WGS metagenome assembly OGYU01 (sample SAMEA3541547, study PRJEB24748) | human gut metagenome | biome: human gut; feature: human-associated habitat; material: faeces | place: China | collected 2012 | reverse complement strand
GGATCCGATTGGACTGAAGGGGGGATGGAATTTTTATCAGTATCCGTTAAATCCGGTTCAGTATATAGATTCAATGGGACTGGCATCTAAATATGGACACTTAAATAATGGCGGATATGGAGCGAGACCCAACAAACCGCCTACGCCCGATCCAAGTAAGTTGCCAGACATAGCGAAACAATTAAGACTGCCATATCCTATTGACCAGGCCAGTAGTGCGCCTAATGTTTTCAAAACATTCTTCAGAGCATTAAGTCCTTACGATTACACACTGTATTGCAGGAAGTGGGTAAAACCCAATCTGACTTGTACGCCGCAGGATGATCCCCAGTATCCAGGGATGGAGACAAAGACAGCAAGTGATTACCTGCCACAGACAACTTGGCCAACAACTCAATTACCACCAGGATATACTTGTGCAGAACCCTATTTATTCCCAGACATTAATAAACCCGATGGGCCAGCAACAGCAGGGATAGATGATTTGGGTGAAATTTTAGCTAAAATGAAACAGAGAACATCGAGAGGAATAAGAAAATGAAAAGAGCTTTGTTCTTTTTGCTGATGATATTCGTTAGTTTTGGTGTTATAGCTAATTGCGAAACACAAGCTAAAGATCAAGATTGCTTTACCATTTTCACTAAGGGTACTATTTTTTCCGCGTTTCCTGTCTTAAATAATAAAACCATGTGGAGATGGTATCAGAATGAGGACATAGGTGAGTATTATTGGCAAACAGAACTTGGTATATGTAAAAATAACAAATTCACACCAAGCGGGGCGAGACTCTTAATTCGCGTCGGATCACTACGCCTTAATGAAAATCATGCAACCAAAGGAACGTTGCAGGAGTTGCTAAATACAGCAGAAAAAACGGCGTTTCTCGGCGATCGGTTTAGAAGTTATATAAGAGCGGGTATCTATCAAAAAAAGAGCAGTGATCCAGCTCAGTTGTTGGCAGTCCTTGATAATTCAATCATGGTTAAATATTTTAAAGATGAGAAGCCAACTTATGCTCGAATGACAGCACATCTCCCGAACAAAGATGAGTCTTACGAATGTTTAACAAAAGTACAGCATGAACTGCTTCGTAGTGAAGAAAAATAAAATCTCTTCCTGAGAAAATAAATTAACTATTCGAAAAAATATGTTCTTAATGGGTATCCAGGAACACCAGAAGGTCGATTTGGAAAAATGGATTCCGATGGTAAGAATATCATATATTCTGAATGTAATGTTTTACCCACAACTTTTGAGATTCGATAGGTGTAGAGCATGAGAAACTCACTAATATTACTTATTATGATATTGTTTACAATATCACACTCAGTATTTGGAAAAGAAAATTCAGTGGAAATTTTAGTAAATAGTCGTGAAATGGCTTTGGAATTATCATATGTTTATATTAAATATATATACGGGAAAGAAAAAGCAGAATTTCAGAAACCATATAGTATTACAGATGACAATAATTGTTGGAAAATCGAGGGAAAACAACCGAAGACGTTAGGAGGAAATTTTACAATACTAATAGCGAAAAAAGATGGGCAAGCGTTGGATGTAATACACAAAATAATCCACTGTTCAGACGATTCAAATATTTTACCAAGGTGTGTTTCATAACTATTTTGTGTACAATATGACTCTACATATCGACGAAAAAACCACTTGATTTGACAGGAACACATTCAAAAAAATTTCTTTTTCATTTCAGGAGCGATTTTCATCTGTTACTTGAAGTATCTGTGAGATTAAGTGACTCCCCCTAACGTCGTACTAAATAGTAATTACTGGCCATACCGGGAGCAGTATTCGGCGCTTCCCACATGCAGCAGAATAACCGCATCAGCGAAGATGTATTGTATTTTTACTATCACAATGTGTACGGACGGTTTATGGAAAAGAATGAACATTAGATACGCGATGCGGCGGCAGATTACACGGTTATCACTACGATAGCCAATACTGGCTGGTGCATTACCGCCGTGAACAATAGGACGCCGTACTGCTGGAAATTTCTTACCTTTATGACTCCCCGCACCGCCGTATCGGGAAACGGGAAGCAGTCAAGATGAGGCTGATATAATGTGTGGAATGCCTGAGTATTTTTAGAATAGAGGGTAATATGTTTGATAGAATATATCTTGGTGATCGACCAATAAAAAAATTGAATTTGATTTATGGAGCAAACAAATTAGAATTCAGGTGAATTTAATCTCAAGGATAGCCTATGGTACAACAGAATGGAATTTTTATAATAATGAAGACTTAGAAAATGGTTATTTAGTATTTACCGATGTTACTTTCTTTAATATAATACCTAATGGCTCCATTCCAGATGATTATATAGTTTCAATAATAACAGATAAAGTCAATGTTGAATGTTTTGAATCAACTATAGTTGCTGTTGGTCAAATTCGAAACACAAATGTTGGTGACATTGATAATATTGGTGAATGTCAAATTCTCATCAGGTATAAAGACCGCTAGATTGAGAATAAACTCAAAGAAAAAATAATTGAATAACCATGTCAGTTATAGACATTTTAGATGGAACGAACCAGAGAAGGTCATGCCTCCGAGCTGGGTTATGTGGACACGGAGCTTTAGCGTAGTGAACTCAACGAAGCAAGCCGGAAACCTGCCAGCCCTTATCAGCACGTAAGGGACAACAGCGTAGTACGCAGAATAATCCTACCCACGTAGTATGGACACAGGCCTAAGCGAGGTTCTGGTTTTCAAATTGTTCCGGACTGAGGCCGCCACACCAACTGTGCCGCCGCCACCGATTGTAATCACATTCGATATAATTAAATACCGTTGCCCGCATTATTTCCCGGCTGATAAAGTGTTCTCCATGGATACATTCCACTTTCAGCGAATGAAAGAAGCTTTCCACGCAGGCATTATCGTAGCAGCAACCTTTTGCGCTCATACTTCCACGCAGATTATGCCGCTTCAGTTGCGCCTGATAATCTGCTGAACAGTACTGGCCTTCACGGTCCGTGTGAACGATAACGTTCCGGGGCCTCTTACGCCGCCACAGCGCCATCTGCAGGGCATCGCAGGCCAGTTGCGCCGTCATGCGTGGCGACATTGACCAGCCAATAACGGCACGTGACCACAGGTCAATGACCACTGCCAGATACAGCCAGCCTTCATCTGTACGTAAGTACGTGATGTCTCCTGCCCACTTCTGGTTCGGGCCACTGGCGTAAAAATCCTGCTCCAACAGATTTTCTGACACAGGCAGGCCGTGTGCGCGGTAGCTGACCGGGCTGAACTTCCGGGAGGCCTTTGCCCTCAGTCCCTGACGGCGCAGGCTTGCCGCCACGGTTTTTACGTTAAAGGGGTAACCCTGAGCACGCAGTTCATCCGTCAGGCGTGGGGCACCGTAACGCTGTTTTGACCGGGTAAAAGCCGCGAGGACAACGCTGTCGCAGTGTTGGCGGAACTGCTGACGCGTGCTTATCCTTGTCCGCCGCTGACACCACGTATACCAGCCGCTGCGGGCCACCCGGAGCACGCGGCACATTGCTTTGATGCTGAACTCAGCCTGATGTTTTTCAATAAAGACATACTTCATTTCAGGCGCTTCGCGAAGTATGTCGCGGCCTTTTGGAGGATAGCCAGCTCTTCATCCCGTTCTGCCAGCTGGCGTTTGAGACGTGCAATCTCGGTAGACATCTCCAGTTCACGTTCAGAAGACGTCTGCTGATTTTGCTGTTTACTGCGCCAGTTGTAGAGCTGTGATTCATACAGGCTGAGTTCATGGGCTGCGGCAGTAACACCGATGCGTTCAGCAAGCTTCAGGGCTTCACTGCGAAATTCAGGCGAATGCTGTTTACGGGGTTTTTTACTGGTTGATACTGTTTTTGTCATGTGAGTCACCTCTGACTGAGAGTTTACTCACTTAGCCGCGTGTCCACTATTGCTGGGTAAGATCAGGTATCTCCCTTTCAAAAGGAAGTGAAAAGCTTGATGCCTGCTGCCAGGCAATCAATATTACGTGCTTTTAACGACTATCCTAAATGGTGGTAGCTATGCAGAGCTCCCGGTCCTAGCGCTGGGAGCTTATCGCTTATCTTTACCGTAAGCGTAAACGGACCGCCGTATGTAGCCATTAAACCAATATTGGTAACGTAGATATCCACCTTTTCAAAAGGGAAGTGGATAAAAGATAGCGAAAAATACGAAGAGTTGATTAATGCATTGAAACAAAATTCATTAATGATGAACTTGGAGAAAAGCTCCATCGTTTTATTGGCTCAAAAAACATATCCCATAGATGATCAGCCATACCTTCATTGGTTAGCAAGGTATCCTGTGAGTAGCCATGGCTGAAGATGCCCATTGATGGGCGAAAACCAAGGATCTGACCGTTAGAGCAGTTATGTCGTTAAACACATCACCACCATATGCCATCCGGCTCACTTCGTCGGCCAAATTAGTGTGATATTCTTTCCAAAAATGCTGTTGTATCCACGACATAAGGCGATGATTGATGGAGCAGTCTCTCAATTTTGAAATGTTGCGCAGCCAGTGGCCGGAACTGGCTGAACTCGCGTGTATGGCGGAATGCTATGTTCACTCCGATCCGGAAAGTTGTCTGGTCAAGCTGCGCAACTACACCGAATTGATGGTGCGCTGGTTGTATCGTCAGGAGCGGTTGCCGGAAGGTATTAAGGCTAATCTTTACGATTTAATGAATGCTGATGTCTTTACCAGCATGATGCCGGAAGCCATCATCATGAAAATGGATGCGCTGCGTATCCATGGCAACCGTGCCGCGCACGGCGGACGTATCAAAGCTAAAGATACTTACTGGCTGCTCAAAGAAGCGTATTTGTTGGGAATTTGGCTGTATGTTCGCTACGCCCACGGTAATGTTGATGACTGCCCCAAATTTACACTCCCTCCATTAACACAATCTTCAGGTCGTGCAGATGAAAAACGTCTGGAAGATGCAATCAGGGCTCAGGATGAAAGCCGTGAGCGCGAACTGGCGCTGCAACGCGCACTACAGCAAGAACAGGAAAAGGCCGAACACCTCACTCAACGCCTGAATGAAGCCAGAGCGCGTAACCAGCATGTTGCCGATATTCTCTCTATTGATGAAGCGGAAACCCGCCGTCGCCTGATTGACTCTCGCCTGCTTGCTGCTGACTGGCATGTAGGCGAAGACCTTAAAAATACCGATCAGGTTACGCAGGAACATCCCGTTAAAGAACAACCTACCGCGACCGGAGACGGTTATGCGGACTATGTCTTGTGGGATGAGGCACACAAACCGCTGGCGGTGGTGGAAGCAAAAAAAACCAGCGTCAATGCCGAGCAAGGACGAATTCAGGCCCGGCTGTATGCAGACTGGCTGGAAAAAGAATACGGCCAGCGTCCGATCATCTTCTACACCAACGGCTATGATATCTGGCTGTGGGATGACCATAAAACTCATGGTTATCCCCCGCGTCGGGTGTTTGGCTTCTACAGCAAGGAAAGCCTGCAATATCTTATTCAACAGCGTGAAACCCGTCTTCCGCTGAACAATGTGCCGCACGTAAAAGATAACGAAGGTAAGGCCGTTGCCGGACGTTTGTACCAGCTTGAAACCATTGCCCGTGTCAGCGAGCGGTTTACCAACAAATACCGGCAATCGCTAATTGTTCAGGCTACGGGTACAGGCAAAACCCGCGTGGCAATAGCGCTAAGCAAACTGATGATTGATGCCCGCTGGGTAAAACGCGTCCTGTTTCTTTGCGACCGCAAGGAACTACGTAAACAGGCGGCGAATGCCTTTAATCAATTCACCAATGAGCCGCTGTATGTGGTCGGGAAATCGAAAAAAGCAGACAGGCAGAATGCTAGGATCTACATCGCCACCTATCCTGGTATGATGAAAATCATGGACCATTTCGATGTTGGTTATTTCGATTTGATCATCGCCGATGAATCCCATCGCTCTATCTACAACGTTTACGGCGATCTGTTTAAGTATTTTGATGCCCTCCAGATTGGCCTGACGGCCACGCCGATTGACATGGTGAGTAAAACCACTTTCGGCCTGTTTGGTTGTGAAGGACGTATTCCTACCGCCAACTACAGCCTGGAAGATGCCATCGCCGATAACAATCTGGTTCCCTATGAGGTTGTCACGCACACCACAGAATTCCTGCGCGAAGGCATCAAACGGGAGAAATTAAGCGACGCACAAATCCGCGAGCTGGAAGAACAAGGCATGGATCCCAATACGCTGGAGTTTGATGGCAAGGCGCTGGATGAGGCGATCTACAACAAAGACACCAACCGCTATATCCTGCGTAACCTGATGGAAAATGGCCTGAAAGATCGGGACGGCCAGTTGCCAGGTAAAACCATCATTTTCGCCCGTAACCACAAACACGCGCTGCTGTTGAATGAATTATTTGACGATATGTACCCGCAGTTTGCCGGGCGCTTCTGCCAGGTCATCGACAATTACGATCCCCGCGCCGAGCAACTGATTGATGATTTTAAAGGGCTGGATGAAAGCACCAACAAAGAGCTGACCATCGCTATCTCCGTTGACATGCTCGATACCGGTATTGATGTCCCGGAAATTGTGAATCTGGTCTTTGCCAAACCGGTCAAATCAAAAGTGAAGTTCTGGCAGATGATTGGCCGTGGTACGCGCCTCTGTCCGGGGTTGTACGGTTACGACGATAACGGCAAACCTCTGGATAAACAGAAATTCCGCATTTTCGATCACTGGGGCAATTTTGAGTATCACGAACTGCATACCGAAGAGGCCGAAGTCACAGCGACAAAATCGCTTGCACAAAAACGCTTCGAAGCGTGGGTTATGCTGGGGGCCGCTGCGCAACGTAAATTCGACAAACAGGCGGTGGATTTAGTTGCTCACCAGCTACGCGAGCAAATCAACGCACTGGATGAAAAGTCGATTGCCGTCCAGGAAAAGTGGCATCAAAAAGCGCAGTACAGCGATGAAAAAGTGCTGCGCCAGCTTTCCCCGAAAACACAGCAGGATTTGCTATCTGTCCTGGCCCCGCTGATGCAGTGGCTGGACGTGCGCGGGCAAAGCGACGCTATGCGTTTTGATATGGATATTCTGGCGGCGCAAACTGCCCGTTATACCAACCCGGAAGAGCTGGATGTGCTCTGGCCGGTCATCGTCGAAAAAGTGGAGCGCCTGCCGCCGCATTTGGCGCAGGTGCAACAGCAGGGACAGCGAATTAATCAGCTTCGTGATTTGGGCTGGTGGAAGCAAGCCAGTCTGGAAGAGCTGGAGGATATCCGCATTCATTTGCGCGGTATCATGCACCTGATGGAAAAAGACGCGACGCCAAAATTTGGTTCGATACAGGTAGATATTACCGAAGATGCGAACCTGATCCAGACAGAGACCCGCAAAACTAATATCCGCTCGATTGATTTCAAACTCTATCGCCAGCAGGTTCAGGGGGCACTGGAGCCGCTGTTCCAGCAAAATCCGGTGCTGAAGAAAATCCGCAACGGTGAGCCAGTCACGCAAAACGAGCTGGATGAGCTGGCGAAGCTGGTGCTGATCCAGAACCCCAACGTTGATATCCGCGCACTGAAAGAGTTCTATCCGCAGGCAACTGCCAGCCTGGATAAACTTTTGCGTACCATCATCGGGATGGACAGCGACGCGGTGGAAGTGCGCTTTGCTCAGTTCGCCGCTGATAACAGTCTGACCAGCCAACAACTGCGCTTCCTGTCATTGCTGAAAAACCACATTCGCGATTACGGCACCATTGAAATGCGGCAGCTCTTTGAACAGCCTTTTACGCATATCCACAACGAAGGCGTTACCGGTGTGTTCCCGGATATAGAGCAGATCGCCCGCCTGCAAAAGATAGTCGAAGAGCTGGGTGTTGTGACCGACGCAGCGACGGTATAATACGCACATGACAAGCCCCGACAGCGGGGCTTTTGTATTTAAAACAGGATATAAACGCTAACAATGATCACTGGTGACTTAAAAAGTAAAATCGACGGCCTGTGGGAAGATTTCTGGGTGGGTGGTATCACCAACCCGCTGACCGTAATCGAACAGATCACCTATCTGATGTATTCCCGGATGCTGGATACCCAGGAACAACGCGACGAGAAGCGTAAACAAATCGCGGGAATTGATTTTAAACCGCGTTTTGCGCCAGAACAGCAGGAGTTCCGTTTCAGTCACTATAGCAATCTTGGCTCGGATGAGATGATGGAAGTGGTGCGCGATGGCGTATTCCAGCATTTTCGTCAGCTTGGCCAGGCCGATGCGTCGAAGGTGACGCTGCTGGGCAACTTTATGAAAGATGCTCGTCTGGAGATTGTTAAGCCGTCATTACTGACCAAAGCGGTTGAGGTGATCAAAAACCTGCCGCTGGATCGTGGCGACACCAAAGGCGACCTTTACGAATACCTGTTAAGCAAGCTGACCACTGCCGGAATCAACGGTCAGTTCCGCACGCCGCGCCACATTATCCGCACGATGGTTGAAATGATGGAGCCGAACCCGGCCCGCGGCGAGACGATTTGTGATCCCGCCTGTGGCACCGGTGGTTTTCTGGCAACCAGCTATGAATATCTTCTGGAGAAGTACAGCTCGCTGGAATCCATCCATACTGAGATTGGCACCAACGAACGTGGCGAACTGGAAGAGCAAAAAATCTTTACCGGCGATCTGCTGACACCGTGGCGTAACCATGTAGATAACAATATGTTCCACGGTTACGATTTTGATACCACCATGCTGCGTATCGCCGCTATGAACCTGATTATGCACGGTGTGGAAGCGCCGGATATTCACTATCAGGACACCATGAGCCAGAGCTTCAGCACTAACTTCCCTCAGGCCAGTAAAAACGCTTTCAATCTGATTCTGGCGAACCCGCCTTTTACCGGTTCACTGGACGAGGAAGATATCGACTCCACGTTGTCGGCAATGGTGAAAACCAAAAAAACCGAACTGCTGTTCCTGGCGCGTATTCTGCAAATGCTGAAAGTGGGCGGGCGCAGTGCCACTATCGTGCCGCAGGGCGTGCTGTTTGGCTCCAGCAAGGCGCACCAGTCACTTCGCAAAACGCTGGTGGAAGATAACCAACTGGAAGCGGTGATCAATCTGCCTTCTGGTGTATTTAAACCTTACGCTGGCGTGGCGACGGCGATCCTGATCTTTACCAAAGGCGGTCAAACGGATGAGGTCTGGTTCTACGATCTGCAAAATGATGGCTACAGCCTGGATGATAAGCGCAACCCGATAAAAGACAACAATCTGCCGCATCTGCTGGCAAGCTGGAAGCATTACCGTACTTTACGCGGGCTACCGGTTGATAACTTTATGGGTGAGAAGTTAGCCTCGTTGCTTAAACAGCAGTACCCGGAAGGGATTGATGCTGGCGTTGATTTTAAAGATCGCACGCAGGCGGCGTTTGTTGTACCGAAAGCGGATATTGCTGCGCAGAAATACGATCTCTCTATCAATCGTTATAAAGAAGTGGTGTATCAGGCGGAGGAATATGAAGATCCGAAGGTGATACTAAAGCGCTTAAAAGATTTGGAAAAAGAAATTCTGGCGGATCTGGATGAGCTGGAGGGTATGCTGTGAGTTCGGCGATGGTGAAGTTAGGGGATGTTATTAATGTTCACTACGGAAAAGCATTAAAAGCTGATCAGCGAGTATCGAATGGAAGTGTCCATGTTTTTGGTAGTTCAGGAATTGTCGGCAACCACGATAAAACGCTTTGCAGCTATCCCACGATAATTATTGGTCGCAAAGGCAGCGTTGGTGCTATTACCTGGGCTCCTGACGGAGGTTGGATCATTGATACTGCTTATTACGTTGAGATCAAAGATAATAATAAGTTAGATCTCCGATACTTGTTTTATATTCTGAGCGGAATTGATCTCACTAAGAAAACGATTACCACAAGTATTCCTGGATTAAATAGAGACGATCTCTATGATACATTTATTAAATTACCACCTTTTGAAGAGCAGAAACGAATTGTGGATCTTCTCGATAAAGCTGAGGGTATACGCCAAAAACGCGAACAAGCCATCAAACTGGCTGATGATTTTTTGCGTGCTACGTTTGCTACAATGTATGGGAATCCTATTACAAACCCCAAAAAATGGCCTGTCCATCTTATGGGAGAAATTATTGAATTTAAAGGTGGAAATCAACCACCTAAAAGTGATTTTATTTTTGAACCTAAACAGGGTTATATTAGATTAGTACAAATTAGAGATTTTAAATCCGATAAATATGCGACGTACATTCCGCAAGAAAAAGCAAAACGTATTTTCGAAGTTGATGATGTTATGATTGCTCGTTATGGGCCACCTGTGTTTCAAATACTTAGAGGTTTATCCGGCAGCTACAATGTGGCTTTAATGAAAGCTTCACCTAAAGAAAATATTAGGAAGGGGTTTATATTCTATCTTCTACAACTTCCGGAATATCATGATGTTGTTGTAAAAAACTCTGAAAGAACAGCTGGACAAACCGGTGTAAATCTTGAACTATTAAACAAATTCAATGTTCCCCTCCCACCTATATACTATCAGGATGAGATATTAGCTAGATTAGCTAGAATTGAAAAATTTAAAGAAAAAATAGAAATATCATTAAATCATTTAGAAATGCAATTTTTATCACTACAGAAGAGATTAATGGGTTTTTAAATCCTTAGTATCGAAATGAACATTAATTTATTATATTAAATTAAGATATTTTAGGAAATTAAGGCGTCACCCTTAGGTAACGCCTTTTTTTACTATCTCGCCCCCTAAGAAGGTTATATCTTACTTAATACCTGTGACTATTTTTGATATAATCATAAATACACACTAGTTTGCAAAAATTACTTGACAACACCTGAGTATTCATAGCTTCATCTATATGTTTTTTCAATATTTTGAGAAGCTCTCCCATATCGCGCTTGATTAATCCAAGCTCCATATAAGGTATCATTCTTAAAAAGAAACTGAAATCATAAGCAAGATATAACTCATTGACCCCCGCCTTGACCTCAGGAACGGTTTCAGAGCGTCGTTTATCCCATCCTTGAGACTGAAAACTAATAGGAGTGATTTTTAATCGAGATAAAACGCCACCTGAGAGTTCTGTTTCATTAATTATACTCCCATCAGGATTAATTAATTTAGCGTGATTTAAGAAGTGAAAAATAGGAATACGCGCATTGCCTTTGCATATATTTGGCAGAACATCATTAACAACACATCCCCAATCATAATGTCCATTTTCAAATACAACCTCTCGGATGAGATCTACACGCTCCAGTCCAACCAATCCTTTTGCCGCCATCGACTCTGATTTTTTTACCATCGAAATAGCACCATACCCTACAACAAACTCTGTTGTACTGACGCCCTCTTCAATCTTCTCTGAGTCCCTCACATATAATTTTCCTTTAGGATCATCGGTTAAGACTAATTCATAAAGTTCATCTTTTATCATTCTGAATAAATGTGCTGGAATCCTTTTTTTAGTTTCACTTAGCACTTCAAATATTTCTTTATAGGATGGTGCCTGAACATATTTTACCGGGATTTTTTTATGAATCACAGAATCACTAATGTCAGCCTCTTCAAGTTCAGGTTTCCATTCAACAAACAATAATTTATTCTGTAAAAAATCCAAACTGGCATCAGGAAAACAACTAACTATATCTTCCAGGATTTCAGCTATATGTTCATCTGTTAAAGAGTAGCCTAAGAAAATAACGGGCCTCTCTATAAACATAGTTAGTAACTTAGATGATAGGTAAGGGTTTTTCTTTCTATATTTATCATAGTCACTTGATGTTAAAATCAATGAGTTAGGCTCAGTGCAGCAACCATGTATTTTATATATTTCGGCAATACCGTGGCTCCTGCCAGTAATCAATCCATCCTGGCCTATAAATGTTGTAAATTTAGGAAAAAGAGTTTCTAGAAAAACATCCCAGTTTGTGGTAATGATTCCATCAATATTTGCTTTCGCAAAAAGGGAAATTTCGTGTTTTAACTCATCATTATCTATTATATTTTTATGTGCATTCTCAATATATTTAGATATTGACAATTTCAAAGGAGACTGTTCGTTAATGAAAGTTTTCTCCTGTTCTTTTTCACTTAATGCTAATTGTCCTTCTTCAGTATCCCACCATTTCTCAGCGTATGCCGACACCAATAATTGTGCATATTCGGGTAAGTCACCATTAGATTTTGTTTTTAATTTTATATGATTTTCCCCAATCGCCTCAGCAAAATGCTTCAAAAGGTCTTGCCAACATGGCACACCAAGATAACGACGAGATACACCGGAGCCAACAAATAACACAGGGGATGCTTCGAACTGCTTAAAATGCTCTTCGATTTTTTTCTTAAAATTCATACGGATACTCTCTTTAAAAGAAATCAAGCCCCTTTATACCGATTACATTAAGGTATTGCGGCTTACACCACCAGTACATTGGTCAATTTTACGTAAGAAATTTAATTATTTAGATACAATTAATTATTAGATTAACTAATTGGCTATCACTCCTGATGTAGCCGAATTGCTGTACCTTTGTTACGATGTAGCGCTCAATCAAGGGGCTACTCCCCTTTTATAAGTAATCATGATTTTAAATCTAGGCTTAGGTGGAGCATTACTGCCGATTAGGTTCAATAAAAAGGCTTACCTTAGTGAAAACTAGGCTATTTGGCACTGCTAACCAATTCCTCGTTTGAATAAGTCAGCAGCTTTTAATTTAGAGGCGAATGTGCACTTTTAGACAACTCACTCGCCATTACCCCGATTGATCTTCGCATAGTCAAACGGCGTAATCGCTCTTTCCCGATTGGCATCCAGAAAATCGACCCACCACTGCAACATCAGCTTACGCTCATCCAGATATTCCGCTTTATGGATTATACGCGGCCTGCACTGAGTTACGTCCATGTGGCTCATCTGACGTTCAGCCGCTTTATCTCGTGCTGTTCTGGTCTCAATACTTCCATGCCGTTGCAATTACCTCTTAAACCATTCCTTACCATTTTCATGTCTTCGATAAGAAATCTTCATCATGCATGATCGATTTTGTCGATCGATTCGATCGAATTGTCTCTTTTTACCCTGTCTTTTGCATGGTTTTAAAATAAGCAACCTTCTTTATCGTGTGGGTAAGAACCAACGGAGATGATTGAAATGAAAAAGGTTATTGCTGTTTCAGCGCTTGCTATGGCGGGCGTATTTTCAGCCCAGGCTCTGGCTGATAGGGGTAAAACAGGCTTTTATGTGACCGGTAAAGCTGGTGCTTCGATTGTGACTCAGACTGACCAGCGCTTCCGTCAGGACTTTGGGGATGATGTTTATAAGTATAAGGGCGGTGATAAAAACGATACTGTATTTGGTGCCGGCCTTGCGGTGGGCTATGATTTTTATCAACATTACAATGTTCCAGTACGCACGGAAGTGGAATTCTATGGACGTGGAGCTGCAGACTCCCGTTATACACTGGATACATGGCATTCTCCGATGGGGGATGGTGGTCGGGAAGACACACAGAACAGGCTCAGTGTGAATACCCTGATGGTGAACACGTATTATGATTTCAGAAACAGCAGTGCATTCACTCCATGGGTATCTGTTGGCCTGGGTTATGCACGAGTACATCATAAGGCGACATATACTGATACCTCCTGGAATGAATCTGGCGAGATAAGTGATATTTCTGAGTTACATTACTCGGGATATGATAACAATTTCGCATGGAGCATTGGGGCCGGTGTTCGCTATGACGTAACCCCGGATATCGCTCTTGACCTCAGCTATCGCTATCTGGATGCTGGTAAATCCTCCCTGTCTTACAAGGATGCAGAAGAGGATAAATATAAATCAGAAGTTGACGTTAAAAGTCACGACATCATGTTTGGTGTGACTTATAACTTCTGACGACACTGCTCCTGAGCGATAATTACACATATTCAGTAATTAAGATATTTATATATCTTCTGCAACTAAACAGAAATACCCTGCAGTAATATATCGCAGGGTTATTTGTTTCACAGGAGATTTATGGTTTTTATTATCTTATTCCCTTTATAATAATATTACCGATATATTCCGATGAATATCAGAAAACTGTTTTGTCCGGGCAACACACCCCGGATTTTATTGTTTTTATTCTTTTTTGTTGTTTCTGTCATAACCACAATTGCATGCGGATACACTGAGAAGAATACCACCGGGAATGTGTTGCTGCTGTTCTTTCTTCTGCTTCTTGCACACAGAAATACCCTCACATCCATTACAGCGCTGTTATTTCTGTTCTGTTGTGCACTGTATGCGCCTGCCGGTATGACGTACGGTAAAATCAACAACAGTTTTATTGTCGCGTTGTTGCAGACCACAACTCATGAGGCAGCGGAGTTTACCGGGATGATTCCTGTTTATCATTTTCTGGTCAGTGCCGCGATTCAGGTATTCATGGTGATTTTCTGGCGAACACACCGCCGTGGTCACCGTAACTGGCTGGCACTGCTGCTGTTCGTATTATGCTCAATAAACAGCTGGCCGTTGCGGATGGTTAAAGGAACTGTTGTGGGGACAACTGACACATTGCGTGAAATGCAGCGTTATAAACAACTGAATCAGCACGGGGCTGACAACTGGAAAATCCTGCCGGGTGTACCGTTGTATGACACGATTGTTATCGTCACTGGTGAGAGTGTGCGCAGGGATTATATGTCGGTATATGGCTATCCCGTGCCAACCACGCCGTGGCTGAATACAGCTCCCGGTTTATTTATTGACGGCTATACATCGGCAGCAGCCAGTACCGTACCTTCCCTGAGCCGGACACTGATTTATGACTATGAGCAGAACCCTGACTCCGGCAACAACGTGGTGGCGCTGGCAGCAAAAGCAGGATACAGCACATGGTGGATATCCAATCAGGGAAAACTGGGGGAGCATGATACACGCATCTCTGTTATTGCTTCTGATGCGGAGCATACCGTTTTCCTCAAGAAAGGCAGCTTTGCTTCCCGTAAAACGGATGACATGTTGTTGTTACAGGAAACAGAACGTGCACTGGCGGATAAATCCTCTCCGAAGGTGATATTCCTGCACATGATGGGGTCTCATCCGAACCCGTGTGACCGGCTTCACTCCTGGCCGAATCATTACCTGGAGCAGTATCCCCGAAAGGTTGCCTGTTACCTCGCCAGCATCAGTAAACTGGATAACTTTCTCGGTCAGCTTGATGGTATCCTTCGCCGGCATTCCCGTCATTTCGCCATGCTTTACTTTTCTGACCATGGACTGTCGGTCAGCGACAGCGCTAATCCTGTTCATCATGATGGTCATGTGCAGGGAGGCTACAGCGTTCCCCTGATTATTACCGCCAGTGACATCACGTCTCATCAGTCCGTCAGCAGAAAAATCAGTGCCCGTCATTTCGCAGGTATTTTTCAGTGGCTGACCGGCATTCGTACTGAAAATATACCGCCATTCAATCCGCTGACAGACGAAGATAATGAACCCGTTATGGTTTTTAACGGGGAGAGGAATGTACCGGCAGACAGTCTGAAACCGCAGCCTCTGATTCTTCCGGACAGAAGATAATCATGTCGGTATGAATGTTATAATTAAGGACCGTGCAATAATAGCCATTCCATTCAGCCATCTTACGCTCGAAAACAATCGATAAGATGGCTACTCACCATTCCTGCTCTAAACCTGACGCCTCTCAAGACTATTATAAATAGCCTCAATCTCACCCTTCAGGTTATCACCGCAATAAACCATTGAGGTATCGTATCGTTCATATCGCGCTTCCCGTGTCGCACTAAACCAGTTGAACGATCCCACGCATAGCAAACCATCATCACCAATAACAATTTTGCTATGAACACGGTTTACCAGCTTTGTAGCAATACCCAGCGCATTCAGTTTCTCCAGCGCCGCTTTAAGGTTCTGCTGCTTCTCTTTTCGCTTCTCAAAATCTTTATGTTCAGTGTTGTAGCTTCTGTCAGTGACTATCGTGACGTTAATACCACGTGAACACGCCGCAATCATAGAATCAAGAAAACCGGTTTGCTCCAGCTTTTGCCAGGTCAGCCATGGAGAAACTATCGTGATGTGTTTATCGGTATTTTCGAACGTCTGATTCAGGAAGTTATTCTTTCCAATAACAAGCGGGGTGCGGCCTTTTTTATCGCGCGCAGCGTA
>OGYU01001518.1_pt1 | contig 16275 bp, 9 predicted proteins | sample 1576581 | NCBI WGS metagenome assembly OGYU01 (sample SAMEA3541547, study PRJEB24748) | human gut metagenome | biome: human gut; feature: human-associated habitat; material: faeces | place: China | collected 2012 | reverse complement strand
AAAAAGATGGCAATCATCTATGACGGACAGGTTAAGATGGCTCACCTTGCAATCGCAGCAGGCTACTCTGTAAACGGTGTTGCACGCCTTCATACAGAGATCCTGAAGAATCAGGAATTAAAAGACTTCTATGAAATGATGCCTGAGAAATTCAACAACAAGACAAACGGTATCACTCAGAGACGTTTCCTGCTCCACGCAAATCCACTCCTTGCAGACTGGATCACAGAGCATATCGGACCGGACTGGGTTACAGACCTTCCACAGTTAAAGAAACTGGCAGTTTATGCTGATGATGAGAAAGCACTCCAGGAATTCATGAACATTAAGTTCAAGAACAAAGAGCGTCTGGCTAAATACATCCTTGAGCACAATGGCGTAGAAGTAGACCCGCACTCCATCTTCGATGTACAGGTTAAGAGACTTCACGAGTACAAACGTCAGCTCCTGAACATCCTGCATGTTATCTATCTGTACAACCAGATCAAGATGCATCCGGAAATGGAATTCTATCCAAGAACATTCATCTTCGGTGCAAAAGCATCCGCAGGTTACGCAACAGCCAAGAAGATTATCAAACTCATCAACTCAGTAGCAGATGTAGTAAACAACGACACTTCCATCAACGGCAAGATCAAAGTTGTATTCATCGAAAACTACAGAGTATCCAACGCTGAGTGGATCTTCGCAGCAGCAGACGTTTCCGAGCAGATTTCCACAGCAAGTAAAGAAGCATCCGGTACAGGTAACATGAAGTTCATGCTCAACGGTGCTCCTACACTTGGAACAATGGACGGTGCTAACGTAGAGATCGTAGAAGAAGTTGGCGCAGAAAACGCATTCATCTTCGGTTTAAGCTCCGACGAAGTAATCAACTACGAAAACAACGGCGGATACGATCCAAACGTGATCTACAACACAGACGAAGAAATCCGTCAGGTACTGATGCAGCTCATCAACGGAACCTTCTCCAATGATACAGAACTCTTCCGTGACCTGTACGATTCACTTCTCAACACAAAGAACACAGACAGAGCAGACCGCTACTTCATCCTCGCAGACTTCCGTTCCTATGCAGACGCACAGAAACGCGTAGAAGCAGCATACAGAGACGAAAAAGGCTGGGCTAAGAAAGCGCTCCTCAACACAGCATGCAGCGGTAAATTCACATCCGACAGAACCATCCAGGAATATGTAGATGATATCTGGCATCTGGATAAGGTTATTGTCAGAAAGAAATAATATGTTTGCTTTAACACCTTAAAGCAAATGGTAGAGAAACAGCAGAGAATGATAAAAAAGTTCTCTGCTGTTTTTGTGATGCTGGAAACAGGAAGATATTTTTGATAAAATAAGAAAAGATAATCAGTTTTGACAGAATGGAGGAATACAAGATGCTGAAAATATTTTTTGGGGACAATCCGGGAGACAATTATATTTTTAATCCTGATGTGTTTTTCAATAACACATATGAAGATGAGTGGATCACATCAGAAACTTCCAGAAAAATGATCAAAGATATAGATGGATCAGAGGTAAAAGGTCCATGTATGATTGACAGCCCATTTCTCGGCCCGATTCCACCGGAACGCCTCTCAGGAGGAGTAAAAACTCTGATATTGATGCAAAATGATCCAGATCATATATTTAACGCATCTGCCTGCGGAAACAACTGTGCACAATGGATTTTAAAACTGGCAGAACAAAAAGACATCACAATTCGCCTGGGCTATATCATGGACTTTGGAAAACAGTCATTTGATATCTATATTGTAAACACAGGAAAAACGGTTCATTCCATGCTGGAACTGGATGACGAAATCATTGTAAACCGATTATTGAGGGGATAATAAAACATGACAGGAAAGTATGATATTGAAATATACAACAAACGAGTTCATTATCATCTTACAGTAAAGAGAAATATCACAGTCATTCAGGGAGATTCTGCAACAGGAAAAACAGAACTTCTTAGAATGATTTCTGATTATGAGAACAATGGCATATCATCAGGAATTACCCAAATATGTGAAAAACGATGTGTAGTAATGGAAAACGCTTCATGGAAAGAAAGGCTTGCCACCCTGCAGCAATGCATTATATTTATTGATGAAGGAGCACCATTTTTGCGCAGTAAAGAATTTACCAGAATGGTAAAAGGCAGTGACAATTATTTCGTTTTGGTCACAAGGGATAGTCTGGAACATTTACCATATAGTATCGAAGAAATTTACGGCATGAGACAAGAGCGAGACAGTCAGAAATATCAAAACGCCAAAAGAATATATAATGAAACTTATCAGTTATATAATTTGCAGGCAAAAGAGGATATCCAACCAGATCTGGTAATAACAGAAGACTCTAATTCAGGATATGAATTCTATCATAAATTATTCGGAGAAAGAAAGATTGTAAGCCAGCTTCCAGAACAGATCAGGATTAACTGTTAGAATCGGTAAAAAAGAGAATACTACATCATCTTGTGATAAACAAGAAAAACTCACCACATTTGTAACAAGTTATAGATTTTAAACCTGAAAAATCAAGGAAAATAAATGCTTTTGAAGTGTATGAAATTTAAAAAAATCGTAAAATTCTTGAGCATTACCCTTGACAAAAAGTGGTGAAAGCACTATTATTAACCATAACAGACAGATTATGTCTAGGAATCTTTACCCAAAAAAGAAATAGTTATATTAAGGAAAGGGGAACTATAATCATGACAAAGATTAAAAACACAAAGAAGGGCATGGCAAAAAAGACATTAAGTATGTCACTTGTTGTTGCAATGCTTGCTACTTCTAATGTGCCGGTATGGGCTGCTGAGTTCAGCGATGGTACTGATGCTGCCGTTGAGACTGAAGCTCCGGCTGCTGAAACATTTTCTGATGATGCTACAGAAGCTCCGGTTGTAGAAAATACTACTGACGTGACAGATGTTGCAACTGCAACTGCACCTAAATTAACATTAGCAAATTGGACAGGCGCTTTGGCTGTATCTGGTGATCTTAAAGATGGTAGCACTGATGTTGCAAACTTTGATTATAAAGTTCGTATTGATGGCAAAGAAGTTGTTGGTCATTCAGGAACTTATACTGGAAGTGCTACAAGTGTTGCTGATTTAAATAGTAAATTAACATCAGCTACTTTTGTATCTACTGATGCTGGTCATATTGTATCTGTAGAGATTACAGGAACGGGTGCTAATGCTGGATTTAAAACTACAATTGAAGGCATTGAAATTAAGAGTGTAGATGTTTCATCTGCGACATTAAATCTTGGTGGCGCAACTGTAGCTTATACTGGTAAACAGGTGGCATTTAGTGATACTCAGATTGCTGGATTTACAATTGCTGGTATTTCAGGTCTTTCATATAATGACTTTAAGTATACATATGAGGGAGACGATCTTGTAAATGCTACACCTGCTGGAAAAACACTTCAGGTTGTTGCTACTGTAGACAAAGCAGGATATACAGGACAGATTAAAGCACCTTTTATAATTAACAAACGTACTCTGAATCCAGACAAATTAGAATTAACATTAAAGAAAAATACTGTTTCTTATGCAGAAAGATCTAAAATCTCTTCTGATTATGTAACAGTTAAAGACACTGTAACAGGAGAAACTCTTCCAACATCTGTATATACAGTTACTGGAAGTGGATTAACTGCTGTTGGCACTGAAAGCACATTGAGCATTGCTACAGACTCCTTAGATAAAGATGAAAAAACAAATCGCAATTATACAGGTAATGTAATAAAAGTTACAACAGATAAAGTTAAAGTTGTTGCTAATCAGATGTCAGATTTCAAAATTGTTACTGACAGTATTGGAAAAGATGATGCATCTAATGCAACAGCTGTAAAGAATGCAATTCATTTCTACATTGGCGACACAGAGGTAACATCTTATATTTCTTCTGCTATTACTGTTGCTCCAGCAACTTTAGCAAGTGGTGCGACAACTTTATCTGTTTCTGTAAATGGTGATAATACAAACGTTATCGGAAACACAACCGTAAATCTTTCTGTAACATTAAATAAACTTACAGTAGATGGATTAAGATATACACTTGGCACAACTAAAGATAAACAAGCAAATTCTGCTGAAGATTTAGGAGCTGAAACATACACTGGTGAGGCAATCACTAAAGATATTAAAGATGTTAAATTTGTTAGTGGAACTACAAATGTTAACTTATCTACAAGTGATTACAAAGTAGAGTATGTAAATGATAACACAAATGCTAAGGCTGTTTCCAAAAAAGACGTAGAAGTTTACATTGTAGGTACTGGAAACTATAGTGGCCGTGTTAAAATTGGTACATTTGCAATTAATGCCGCAGTAATCGAAGCTGCAGATATTACTGTTCCTGAAAAAGTTCAGTACAATGGAAGTCTTCAGACCGCATCTGACTACATGGATGGAAAAGTTACTGTTAAAGCAGGCGCTACAGGAAAGAAAAAAGATGTTCCGGCAGATGCATATAAATTAACATATACTTCAAGCACAACTCCTGTTTCAGTAGGTGCAACAATTACTACAAAATTAGTAGAAACAGATATTAAAAACAAAAACTATACAACTGGTACAACTGAAGTTACTGCTTCCAAAACAACAACTGTAACTAACAAAGATATCGCTGATACTAATGCAAAACTTGAAGTTGTAGGATCTTATACTTATACTGGAAAAGCAATTACACCGACTGTAAAATTAACAGTTGATGGTGTAGAACTGGCATCTGGTATTGATTATGAAATCCAGTCCTGCTCTAACAACAAAAATGCTGGTGAAGCTACAGTAACTGTTGTAGGAAAAGGTGATTATTCTGGAACTCAGACAGCTAAATTTACAATTAACAAAGCAAATCTGAGTGATGTTAAAGTTGAAGCAAAAGCTACTACTGACGCAGAAAAAGAAGCATTTACCTATACAGGAAGTCAGATTAAGCCAACAACTTCTAATTTTAAAATCACATTAAATGATGTTGAACTGAGCGCTTCTGATTTTGCAATTACATACCCAACAACTTCTAAAGTAAATGTAAATGTTGGTGATGCAACAGTAACATTAGCACCAGTAAAAACAAATACTAACTTTGTTGGTGAAACTAAAGAAGTTGGATTTAAGATTCTTCCTAGAGCACTTACTACCAGCTATTTAAATGGTACATTCTACGCATTTGATGAAAACGGTGATAAGATTGACTTTACCAAAACAAATTATGTATTTGGATATGACGGAACAGAAAAAACATTTAAAGACATTAAATTTGTTCCAAGCGTAGCTAAATATAGAACTATGAATCTTGTTGAAGGTAAAGATTATGAAATCAAGTATTTCAATAATATTACCGGACCAAAAGCATATGTTTATGTTACAGGTATTGGAAACTATGCTGGTTCTACAAAATTTGAAGGAAGCGATGTAACTTATACAAAAGCTCAGGACTTCGCAATTGAAGGAGTTACTGTAGGTCGCAAAAATATTACTGTATCAGACACAGAATATGCTGGTGGTGTAGCTGTTACACCAAATGTAATAATTAAGGTTGGCGATAAAACATTAGTAGAAGGAACTGATTATGAATTCACAGGACTTTCTAACAATGTAGATGTTACAGCTTCAAATAAAGTATTAAAAGCTACATTAAAGCTTAAAAATGGATATAAACTGAGCAATGGTACAGGTGAATGGACTGGAGTATTCAGCAATCCAGTTGTAAATGACACTACAAACACATATACTATTGATATAACATGGAAGATTGTTAAAAAAGACATTGCTAATACAACAGTTGAAATTTCCGAAACAAACGGTAAATTAACAACTACTGTACTTAATGGTAGCGTAATCGTTCCAGCAACAGAATACGATGTAAAAGACAATGGTGATGGAACTGCTACTGTAACAGCTAAAGCTGATAGCAAGAGCTATACAGGAAGCCAGAAAGTATCTGTAAAGAAATCTGAAAATGTTGGTGCTCCAGTAATCAGCAATGTTAAAGTTGTTGGTAACAAAGCAACTGTTATCCTTTCTGGTGAAGCTGACGGCGCTGCAGGTTATGATTATGTAATTTCTACAGACCGTGATTGCATCACAAACAAAGATTATACATCTATCAGTAAGAATCAGGTACAGACTTCTACTACATTCAAATATGTAGATCAGGGTATGTACTATGCATACTGCCACGCTTGGACACGTGATGAGAACGGTAAGAAAGTATTTGGTGAATGGTCCAATGCTTATCCATTCTCTGTAACAGCAATCACACCAGATGCTCCGGTTATCACAAACGTTAAAGTAAGCGGATCTACTATCAAAGTAACATACAAAGCAGCTGCAAATGCAACTGGTTACGATGTAGTACTGGGAACTGGCTCCAAGAAAGAAAACGGTGAGACACGTCCATATCACTATGGCGATCACAAAGTACTGAACCTCAAAGAAGGTACAGTAACAGCAACATTCAAGAAAGTACCAAAGGGAACATGGGTAGTTGGAATGCATGCATTCAACAGAACATCCGAAGACGGAAAGAAAGTCTTCAGCCCATGGTCAAACCTGAAAAAGGCTACTGTTAAATAATCCATTTGGGTAATTAATACAGATTCCTAAAAAGAAGGCCCGGTCATTGCAACCGGAGTCTTTCTTTTTAGGAACTTTTTTCCACACTCCCAGACAATTACATGATATAATCAACATACAGAAAACCATTACTCAAAACATCTCTATATGAAAGGAAGTCACGTATGAAGAAAAGAAAATCATGTTTTATCTGGCTCTTGTGCATTCTTCTCCTGGTCACAGCCTTACCTTCTGTAAATTTTACAGATGTCCAGGCAGCATCTGTCAGCAGTACTTTCACCGGATGGAAAACCTTCGGTGGAAAAAAATACTATTATAAGAATGGCAAAAAGCTGACAGACCTGCACAAAATCGGCAAGTATTATTACTGTTTTGCAGCAGACGGTACCATGCTTACAGGATGGCACCGTATTCATAATCGTTTCAGATATTTTGGCAAACAGACTGGAAGAATGCGTATCAATCAGACTGTAAATAGACGAAAGATCAACAGTAAAGGTGTCTGGACTCCTGTTATTGTACTGGATCCGGGGCATTCTGCTGTTGTTGCCGGTGGCTATGAACCTCTTGGGCCTGATTCCAGCCAGCTGAAAGAGAAAGATACGTCCGGAACCCAGGGTGTTGCTACAGGTGTGGAGGAATATAAGCTCAACCTGAGCATTGGTCTTCAGCTAAGAACCCTTCTTCAGAAAAGAGGTTTTAAGGTAATAATGACCAGAACCAACAGTAAAGTAGCTCTCAGCTGTATTGACCGTGCAAAAGTGGCAAATAAGGCAAAAGCAGATGCGTATATCCGTATCCATGCCAATGGAAGTGATAATTCCTCTATCAGTGGAGCACTGACTATCTGTACAACCAGAAACAGTCCTTATATTTCATCTATGTACAGAAAAAACAAAGCGCTTTCTGAGGCTGTACTCAATGCATATGTGGCAACTACAGGATGCAGAAAAGAATACATCTGGGAGACAGACTCTATGACCGGAAACAACTGGAGCAAAGTTCCGACAACGATTATCGAAATGGGATATATGAGCAATCCCTCCGAAGACCGCCGTATGCAGCAGAGTTCTTATCAGAAAAAAATGGTACGGGGAATTGCAAATGGAATTGAGAATTACCTGATCAAATAGCCTTGCTTTTGAGTCGCAGACAGTTTATACTGGACTGAATGGGTATAAAAAATAATTTGGAGGATTTTTCAAATGAAAATTGCAGTAACATATGATAATGGAGAGATTTTTCAGCATTTTGGAAAAACAGAGTCTTTTAAAGTTTATGAAGTGGAAGACAACAAAGTAGTTTCCAGTGAAGTAATCGGTTCTAACGGTACAGGACATGGCGCACTTGCAGGTCTGCTTGCTGAGCAGGGTGTAAATGTTCTGATCTGCGGTGGCATCGGCGGTGGTGCTCAGACAGCTCTCACAGAGGCAGGAATCGAATTATGCGCCGGAGCCCAGGGAAATACCGACCAGGCAGTTGAAAATTATTTAAAAGGCGAATTAGTATCTTCCGGAGCTAACTGCGACCATCACCATCATGAAGAAGGTCATTCCTGTGGCAGTCATGAGGAGGGACACTCCTGTGGAGACAGCTGCGGTGGTGGATGCGGTGGATGTGGCGGATCACAGCCTCCGCTTACAGGACGCAATGTAGGAAAAACCTGCCGCACACATTACAGAGGAACTTTCAATGACGGAACACAGTTTGATTCTTCTTACGACCGTGGCGAACCGCTGGAATTCATCTGCGGTGCAGGCCAGATGATCAGAGGGTTTGATGCTGCTGTAGCTGACATGGAAGTTGGTCAGATCATTGATGTTCACCTTATGCCTGAAGAAGCATACGGTATGGCAGATCCAAACGCTATCTTCACTATGGAAATCGCGCAGCTTCCAGGTTCCGAAGACCTGACAGTTGGCCAGCAGGTATACCTGTCAAACCAGTTCGGTCAGCCATTCCCTGTTAAAGTAACAGCTAAAGATGAGAAAAATATCACATTTGATGCAAACCACGAAATGGCTGGAAAAGAACTTAACTTCAAGATTGAATTAGTAGAAGTGAAATAAGACAAATACTCAGGGCAGTCTCCTGGCAAAAATTTTGCCGATGAGACTGCCCTGTTTTATACTTTATTTACCAAAGTGATAGTGCTTTTTGTAGTTTTATAATTTACGAGTAAAAATTTACTGTTTTTGTGGGCTTACTGTATATTCGCTTACCGTTTACTGTCTTAAAAGCTTTTACATAATAGTTATAAACCCAGTACATGCCTGTCTGGGAATCATAAGCTTTTGTGTCTTTCCAGGTTGAGACAGAGGACTTCACTGTTTTGGCAGCGGAACCATTGCGGTAAATCACATATCCGGAAGCACCGGCTACTTTTGTCCAGGAAACCTCTGTACCACCGTTACTCATTTTACATGAAACCTTAGATGGAGCCGGGACAGCAGCTTTTCTTGATTTCACCGCTGAAAATTTAGAATATTTGTTTTTTCCACTTGCATTGGTTCCATAAGCACGGACTTTAAATGAATAGGTTACTCCCGGTACTACAGCTGCATCGAAACTGACAGCTCCTGTTTTCAGAGTTTTTATCCGCTTATAAGAAGACTGGGAATCTGTCCTGCAGTAAATCTGGTATCCTTTGGCACTCGAAACCTTTTTCCAGGTTAAATGTATTTGATCTGCAGATTTCTGGGAAAGTTTCAGCACAGGTTTTGTCAGTGGTGTGTTGTTCTCAGATACCTTTACCGTCACCTGACACTGGGCCTGAAAATCTCCGGCAGAAGCAGTGATTACTGCCTGGCCATAACCATTTCCCTGAACGGTTCCATCCTCTGAGACAGACGCAACCCCAGGATTACTGCTTGTCCAGACCACATCTTTTACATCATCAGAGTTAGATGGTGTAAAGGAAGGTGTGAGTTTTTGTGTATTTCCTTCGTCAATTGTCAGATTTGTCTGGTTCAGAGCAATTCCATTAAGTGGAGTTGTCACTACGGGGATTTCATACAGGTATGTGCGGGAACTGTCATAGTTGCCGTTATCATAATTTCCGGATACCCATACAATATTACGTCCCCATAAGATCGGCTGGGAATCCGTCTGGATCGTTACATTCTTGTATAACTTGGATAATATTACGTTCCCGGAAGCATCCATAAGGAGATAATGCAGAATACTCTGGTCTGAGGTTTCCTCTGAGAAAAGGACTGCATACTGATTATTTCCTACGGGGATAAGTTTTGGTTCTGTCAGAGTTATTTCTGCTCCTGATGGTGAATACTGAGTGAGCCAGATAAATCTGGAAGCCATACTGTTCTTATCTGTGATTATCATAAAGATGTTTTTATTAAGATTCTCATATCCGGTCTGTCCATTCACAGCAAAGCCATGGGGAACAGATTTGCCTACTGTGATCAGATTATTTCCGGCCAGAGAAAATCCGGTTACCTAGCATCCGGTATAATTATCACCTGTAGCCCCCATAAAAGGAAAGATATTTACCGCACGCTCCTGAGCGATATATCCGCCGGAATATGCGGAGAAGGAGGACAGGATCAGACCTCTGTAACAAGAATCCCCATGATCCAGAAAATATACATGAGAGCCGTCATTTACAACAAACTGATTAAAGGAATGGCTGCAATAGGGCATATCTGAATTAATAAGCGTCATATCCTGAGTGTTGATGACAAAAGTGACATCACTCTGATGGTGTATTCCTTCCATTCCATACATTTCCCGTCCTGTATGGACGATCAGGGTAGAACCAGTCTGGGTCATGCGCAGGGAAGCAGCATCAAAAGGAATGTAGATTCCTTCAAACATATTTGTGTATCCGCCGCCAATGTCCGTTGCACCAAGCAGTTTCCAGGCACGGCTGTATTTGAGGATCCGGACAGCAGTTATGCTGTTGTCTTCATTCAGATTTTTCTGTCCTACTGCAACATAAAAATTCCCATCGGGTGCAGCGTAGAACCCTCCCCACAATGGAAGCGGAAGCTTTACTGTTGTTACATTGGTAACATTAAGATCGGAATTGCAGACAGCATCATATAAAGTCTGATCTTTCCAGGCAACAATGTGAAGATTTCCTGTTTCATCTGTATAGTAAGAAGTATATTCAGGACTTGCCCAGTTCCAGCTGTAAGATCCGCTGTTGATTCCCATACCCTGAAGCTGGGAGAGAACTTTTCTCCTACCAAAGGAGGATTTTGAGGAATAGGTGGAAGTACCGGATGTTATTCCCTGACCAGCATTTTCAACCAGCGTATCTCCCTCCTGGACAGAAGGCATTTCCTTTTCATCCGAAAAGAAATCATCATCTGTCTGTTCCGAAGTAAACTCATCTTCAGTGTCATTGAACTCTCCATTGTTATCAAGCTCCTCAGGAACAGAAATTACATCTTCGTTTGCCGCATTATCCGGGTCAGTAAAAATATCTGTACCATATGCAGGAGCAACATTCATTAGAGCCATAGAAGAAGCCAGTAATAAAGCTGACAATTTCTTTTTCATCTTTCAAATCCTCCTTGGAAATAATGGTGGTTTTGTGTTGGAGTTGCATTGTACCAATCAGTGGTCTGGTACATCGAAAGAAATATTCTTATATAATCAATATAGCATACAACTTCTGCAACGTCTATGACAGATTATGTTGATTTAATGTGTGAAATTGCCAGCCAGAAACTGCTCAGCGGATATAACGAAAGATTAGTGTCTTACCTCGGGAGACCCTACTCATCCTGCTATTATCCAATCCTGTTACTGAATAATCATGCAGCCTAAGGGGGGGATTTTCTCCCCTACCCAGTTACATATATCAGTTCATTATAAAAAGCTTAGATTTTTGTCTTGACAACTGAACCACTATATCTTTTGTATTGTTCTTTATTCAAGCCACATATCATATGCGTTACTCACTGCATCTTCCAATGCATCCATATACTTTTCATCGTCATTTATAGCGTTTTCATATCTCGAATTACTGTCTAATGATTCACGTAAAAGTTTTGCTGCATTTGCCATAGCACCGAGTGTTTTTTCCATATCAACAAATTTTGCATTTGTAACCTTTTTGAGTTAGTAAAACAACTGCTTCAGGGAAAGTAGAAACTGTTGAGTCTTGTATGACTACATCAAGATTTTCCTTATTTGCAAAATCAATTATTTCTTTTACCTTGAAAAAATCATTAAGCATAACAATATCACCATTAAGCATAGTCGGAACAAATTTTGGTTTTTCATAGACATTTTTTATTTCCTTTTTCAATAGGTCTTGTACAAAATCTGTTGCCACTTGCTGTAATTCATCAAGTGTACCATCATTTTTTATTTGAATATCATAATCATACTTTTCAAAAACGCTTTTATCAGCATCGTTTGAAGCAATTGCTTTTACATTTTCGTTTGTGACAAGAATTGTTTTCACAACACAATCAGGTTCATTGATGTAAACTTGTTCTATTCTTTTAATATCGCTTGGTTTACGGATATATTTCTCTTATCTCAAGGTATTTTGGCACAAACACTAATGGTACTAGTGAAATTCCATTTGTATATGCTAAACTATTTGTGTCTATGTTTTCTTTATTCATAGATAAATCCTCCTTATGTGCTTTTTTATGACTGGCGGTTCTCTTTTTATTATATCCATATAAGGACGATTTTCTTCACCGATTAAGCTTTTCTGAATGTGGTTTTCGTATACAAAAACGCGGCTGTCAATATCAACCGCGTTTAATTAATGCATATATTTTTTAGTATATCTATATCCGTGTAACATCAATCATATCAAACTGTAATGAGATTGCACACTTATTCTGCCGTTATTTTTAAAATTGTAGATCCATTCGCTACTGCATTAAATCTAAGCATATTTATTATCCCCGATATGTTTGCTTGAGACTTATTGGTTTTAAATTTTATCTGTGAAGCTGAAACAGATAAAATGTTAATATCTGTTTCGTCAACACCACCTACACTAACATCCTTTTTTGTGGTTTGGGCACACACATCATCCAATGTCAGAAATTCACTATCAACGGTCACAGTAAAGGTTTTATCTTTTATGTTCTCTATATTTTCTACATTCACCCCTAATATATATTGTTTATCTTTTTCAATATTGAAACTGTATTCAGCTGCAACATTATCGCTTAAAGGGTTATAAGAAAAACTATGTCGCAGCTTATACGGATACTCATGATACATTTCAAATATAAATGAATATCTTCCTTTTGAAAGTGATGATATATCATATTCCAGATGATATATACCGTTATTATCAACCGTAGAGTTTGCATAAAGATATGTATAACCTATAATTATTCTTGCATCAATGCTACTATATAAATTGCTCGTTCCTTCTACAACCAGTTTGTTGTTAGTATTGTCTACATATACATTTGTGACCTTAAAGGCATCTTTTGAAAATGACGATATTAATGTTGGTGTCAAATAAATACCATCTGCGTCTTCAAAACCACATTGTTTATGCTGATTTCTTCCTGCTGAATAAATCCCCTCATCTCCCAAAAACAATGTATGGCTTCCTCCAGTTGAAACAGCTGTATATGTTCCGGGTATTTTTACAATATTTCTGACTGCCGTTGCTGTACTTCCTATTCCCAGTTGTCCAAAGCCATTAGCTCCACAACCATATGCAGTGCCATCTTCGGTCAAAAAGATTGTTGAAAAACTTGCCGATACATCAACTACATTATCAATCCCAACTTTAAAAATATCTGTTCTTGTATTTAATGTACCATCACCTAATTGTCCGTATGTATTCGCTCCACACGCATATACAGTTTTATCTGATTTTATAAAAAAACTATTATCCAATCCCGCAATAGCTTTATCCACATTATCTACATCAAGTTTTACTGGGGATATGCACGCATCCAATGATTGTTCTCCCAATGCACCGTTATAAGAGCGTCCCCAACCATATATATCTCCATCTACTGATTTTACCAACGCATGATAATGCCCTGCACTTATTTCCTTTATTTTAGGCAGTCCTTCCACCAGTTGTGCTGTTGTATAGAACGGATATGTTGAATTAATCCCTAATTGTCCATCTTTATTATTTCCCCATGTATACACTCTTCCACTTGAGTCAAGAGCCATAGAAAATTGATGTCCCGCTGCAATATCAACTATATTTGTCAATCCTAATACTTTTAAGGTTGGGTCATAACCATCTGTAATGCCTCCATTAACATAACCCACTCCTAATTGACCATATTGGTTGGCGCCTAACGAACACACTATTCCGTTTGTCAATAATATTAAAGTATGGTCGCCACGCGTACTTACTTTTTTGACAATAAAACTACTGGGATCAAAACTATTGGGGTCTCCTGTTGGATAGCCAGACTCAAACATTTTATGTCCCGGTGCGGCAAAATCCTCGTCTCCCCAATAGAAATCACCATTTACTGCATTACTTTCACCAAAGATAAATGCATCATTATTTACATTTATAGCTGAATGATATCCGCCGGCACTAATTTGACTGATATTTAATGTGGTATACGTATCGTCTGAGTCAGTATATAACTCTGTTTCATATTCCTCTGACATTAAACTGCTCGTATAATTTAATTCTAAAACAGCCATTCCACTTAGTCTCGGATTATCAGAATTGCTCTCTACAGCCATATCTTTTAAGATATTAAACAATGTTTTAATATCGGAATTACCATTCTCAGCAATAATATCAGCCATAACGCCACTGACATATGCCGCTGAAACTGAAGTTCCACAACTGTTTCCATATTCATTTTCCGGTGTACTCGACTTTGCACTTGCGCCGTTTACAGCTATATCAATATCTTTTCCGTAGTTTGAAAAAAATGCAAGATTATTACCGTCCATAGCCGCTACACTTATTATATTTTCGCAATCATATGATGCCGGATAAAACGGGGTATCATCAATGTTAGCTGCATTGTTTCCGGCAGCGCATACAAATATCATAGCTGTATTGGATATCGCATATTCCAATGCTGCATTACGCTCGTTGCTACCAAAACTACAGTTTACAATATCCGCTCCCATATCTTCCGCATAGTTAATAGCTCTAATCACATCACTTGTAAATGCCACACCGTTTTCAAATGCTTTTAAGGGCATTATTTGGGCTGAAGAATTTATTCCTTGAATATTCTCATTGTTTCCTGAAATTATACCGGCAATATGTGTTCCGTGAGAATAATCTACAATCTGCTTTTCATTGTAATGAATAGGAGTATTGTTTACAAAATCCCAGCCGTTTGTATCATCTACAAAGCCATTGCCATCCTCATCTTTATTATTTTCTCTTTCATTGGAATTAGTCCAAATGCTGTCTTCCAATGCCTCGTGTTCTATATATATACCTGTGTCGATTACAGCAACAACAGGATTTTTATTGACAATAGGCTGCTCGGTGATTTCTGACTCCATTCCTTCCGAATCAATCATAATGATATTTATATTTTCAGTCTTATCCTCTCCATGTGCAATGTCAACAGACGTATCATCAGTATCAGAATCTACTTGATCAACATCACCCTTCGCACTCGTATCATCAGATAATTTTTTTTCGCATAGATATAACCGATAATCCGGTTGAATATATTCTATATTATCATTAGAATTTTGCATATCTTCAACAGTTGTTTCATCATTAATTGTTATAACCTCAAAACTGTCATCAATAACAATCTTATCAGAATCCACAAGCTTGTCACCTTGAGGATCTATATATTTTATAATATATCTGTTTGAATTCTGCTCAGCTTCAAAGTCAATATCTTCTGAATCTTTACTATTTGAGATAAGCATTTGTTCATAATCTTCTGTCGCAGAATATTCTTGATTATTATTTATTGCTTCTGACGTCATATCTGTAGCATAATAATTTGAGAAATTCATCAAAATAGATATTCCCAAAAAAATTGCCGAAACTTTTTTCTTAAATCGTAAATTCATTGTCAACTTCCTTTCTGTTAAATTTCTAAAACATAAATATGTATTTGTGGATTTCGCTCATTCGGCATATCGCCACTATGGGTTTGTTCCGCGGTCTTTATATACCGTATGTTCATTGTAATGTTGCCGTTTTCGTCCATGACAGAAACGAGCTTTGAATTGTTATTGTTTTATATGGGTTGCATGAGCCGTCACCTTACGGCTCATGCTTCTCCGCCCGTAACGCTTAGACTGCTTCTGTTGCCGTAGCTGTCATACTGATAGGTGTATGTCTTATTGGGAGCTTGTTCGCTGACAAGTCTGTTCAAACCGTCATAGGTGTAGTTGGTTGTCTGACTGCCATATGATGACTTTTTCAGCGTTCCGTCGGGGTGAGACATTGTCAGGAGAACCGTCCCCTAGTCATAAGATGATTATTTATTATTTTTCAATACCCGGTATAAATTTTATCACAGCATTCTCTTTGTATCCTACAGAACCATTTCGTTTATGATTATATAGGTTTATGACACTTCGATAGAATTGTCATAAGCATTCTTAATGTGGTAAAATTTTTTCGCCATTTTTATTAATATAGAAGAAATTCTGATTATCATCTTTTGTTTCGAATAATCCACCTTTACAAGGTCTTAAAGAACGGCCTGCTCTATTTTACCGACGGCGTGGGCACCTACCCGGAAAAATCCCCT
>OGYU01001512.1_pt1 | contig 16318 bp, 14 predicted proteins | sample 1576581 | NCBI WGS metagenome assembly OGYU01 (sample SAMEA3541547, study PRJEB24748) | human gut metagenome | biome: human gut; feature: human-associated habitat; material: faeces | place: China | collected 2012 | reverse complement strand
GCATTTAAACGTCAATACTCACCACTTGCAGAAGTGGGAGTCTCAACTCAGACTGAGATGAATCGCCGTGTTTTTAGAATGTGGGGATTCGCATATCTTTGCCGCGACATAGATAAAAGAATCTGTATCTTTTGGTCATAGCATAAATGAAAAATCGTGGGATTTTTTCTTCGAAAGCGATTATTAGCTGAGAAGACAAAACCCCACGATTTTTCTTAATTTAACTATAGAAATAATAAATTGAATTTACAGGAAAATGTATTTCAGTATGAACAGCACCGTCAGAACATACATAAGAATACTGATCTTCTTTTTCTTTGCATTACCTGTGATAAGGTTTAATACAACATAAGAGATAACTCCCATGGAGATACCTTCGGAAATGCTGTAGAAGAATGGCATTGCCAGAATACAAATATAACATGGAATTGCCTCAATAACATCATTGAAGTTGATGTTTGTAACGTTTGTCAGCATGTAGAATCCTACGATTACCAGTGCCGGAGCTGTCGCGAAGGACGGAATGGCAAGGAAGATCGGGGATAACAGCAGAGACAGACCAAACAGTACAGCTGTAGTAATAGATGTCAGACCTGTTCTACCACCTTCGGATACACCGGAAGCACTCTCTACGAATGTTGTAGTAGTGGATACACCGAGAACAGCACCAGCTGTAGTACCAACGGCATCTGCAAGTAATGCGCCTTTGATACGTGGAAGTTTGCCGTCTTTGTCAAGCATACCTGCTTTTGTAGATACACCGATCAGCGTTCCGATGGTATCAAACATATCTACGAACAGGAATGCAAACAGGATAACTACAAAGTTCAATGATAATACACCGGAGAAATCCATCTTACAGAAGATCGGTGCGATACTCGGGATAGACAGACCGTTGCTGAAATCCGGAAGCAGGTTATAGAAACCAAGATCCGGGTTCGGAACATAAATGCCTGCTGCCTGACAGATCAGACCAAGTCCCCATGTGATCAGGATTCCCCAAAGGATATTTCCTTTGACATTTTTGATAACCAGAGCACCGGTGATAATAATACCGATGATCGCAAGCAGAACTGTGATTCCTACATCATTAAAAGTAGCTGTCACACCGTTCACCTGATTGTATTTGTCTACAGAGAACAGCTGAAGCAGTGTGGAACCGCCGATAACAATGTGTGCGTTCTGCAGACCGATAAATGCGATGAACAGACCGATACCAACGCTGACTGCGGATTTCAGGTTCTGTGGAATTGCATTGAAAATTGCTTCACGTACGTTTGTCAGAGACAGAACAATGAAGATGATACCCTCTGCAAATACCGCTGCCAGAGCGAACTGCCAGCTATAACCCATACCGATAACTACGGTATAAGCAAAGTACGCATTCAATCCCATACCAGGTGCCAGAGCAAATGGGTAATTGGCAAAAAGTGCCATTGCCAGTGTACCGATCAGTGCTGCCAGTGCAGTAGCAGTAAAGACTGCTCCGTGATCCATGCCGGCAGCAGACATGATACTCGGATTGACTGCCAGAATGTATGCCATGGTCATGAAGCTTGTGATTCCGGCAATGATTTCAGTTTTCACTGTCGTGCCGTTTTCTTTGAGCTTAAAAAACTTTTCTAACATAACTTTCTCTCCTTAGTTTGTTAAATGAAATGAGTAACGACACCATTATAGCGTCTTTTAAAGAAGAAAGAAAGTGCTTTTTTCGCCAAATAATGCGAACATTCATACAAATACCAAAAAATATTTCGTAAATGGAAAAATGTTATTCTTTCAGAGAGAATAGATTAATGCAAAAACCAGTAAAATGTTTATTTTTTCTTAGGGAGCGATTGGTAGCGGCCAAGACAAAATAAACATTTTACGTCCGTTTCCAATAACCCTAGAAAAATCATAGTATTCCTATGACATTATATGGATAAACATTATAAAATAAACACAATCGTAGAAGGGGAAGAAAACGTATGCGGTAAACTGTTCCCTGACAGAACAGGGAGAAACGAAGCGCGGACTGATGTTTTTTGTGGCACTGTTCAGTCGGTGTTACTGGATGATAGGAGCTGTGCTTGGTGGTGTCTTAGGTCAGCTGCTGCCTTTTGATATGGAGGGCATTGACTTCTGTATGACAGTACTTTTTGTCATTATTTTTATCGATCAGTGGGAAAAAGCAAAAAGTCATTTTCCGGCGTTGATCAGTATTGCAGCAGGAACTGCGATATATATGGTATTGATACGGATGATATAATACTATAAAATGCATCGAAAAAAAGATGGCATGTATATTCAAGTCGAACGCACGTGAGACTTGGTGCGTGATTCTGGTCAGCGCAAGCTGACATCTTCTTTTCAGAATCACTGCACTCTACACTCCGTTCCGGTCGGCGCAAAACCATTGTCTCCCAGACAATGTGCGCCCTCGCGGAGCATTTATCTCAGTCGGAGATTGAACTCCCACTGAGAAATACTTGTTACTACTCACCACTTGCAGAAGTGGGAGTCTCAACTCAGACTGAGATGAAGTTGCCATGCATATATGGAAATAATAAAAAATCCCGTACATTACACTTATCAGATCTCTGATACGCTGTAACGTACGGGTATTTTTTACAGTTTTTTCTTTAACATTTCCGGATTGGTTGCATAGGAAAGTGCCGTTTCAGCGGTAACTTTTCCTGATTTTACCAATTGCTGCAGACTGTAATCCATGGAATGCATATCTTCTTTGTTTGCAGAGTAGACCGTTCCGTCAATCTGTGGAATCTTGTTATCACGGATCATATTTCGGATTGCAGGTGTCACTGTCATAACCTCAAAAGCCGGAACCTGTGTGCCGTCTGTCGCTGGAATCAACTGCTGAGAGACAACTGCCTGAAGCACCATGGAAAGCTGAACCGCAATCTGGCGCTGCTGGTTCGCAGGAAAAACGTCAATGATACGGTCAATGGTATTGGCAGCACCGATGGTATGCAGTGTGGAAAAAACCAGATGACCGGTTTCCGCTGCTGTCATAGCGACATCGATGGTTTCATAATCACGCATTTCTCCAAGAAGGATAACATCCGGACTCTGGCGAAGGGAAGCGCGCAGGGCATTGACATAGCTTAAGGTGTCAATATTGATCTCACGCTGACTGACAATACTTTTGTCATGGCGATGCAGATATTCGATCGGATCTTCCAGGGTGATGATATGTTTTTCCATTGTGTGGTTGATCTGGTTGACCAGACAGGCAAGGGTGGTTGATTTTCCACTTCCGGCAGGACCGGTGACCAGAACCAGACCTTTGGATAATTTGGAAAAATCCATGACAGAATCAGGGATACCGATATCTTCCGGATGTGGCAGATCAAAGGTGATGACACGGATGACCGCAGAGAGTGCACCACGCTGTTTGTAGGCGCTGACACGGAATCTGGAAAGTCCCGGAACCGCGAAAGAAAAATCATCATCTCCGCGTTTTAACAGGTTGGAAATATCACGGTTTCCGGCTAATTCATAGATTTCTTCGACACAAGCCTGTGTTTCTTTTGGCATCAGTTTTTCTTCATGTTCGCGAAGAATCCGCCCGTTTGCACGATAGGAAGGCGGAAGACCGGCGATGATAAAAATATCCGATGCATGATCGGCAACTGCTTTTTGCAGCAAATCAGTAACTTTCATAATAAACATGCACCTTTCTTTTACTTTGTAATGAATGATGTAATATCTGTATACAAAATAATATCATTCTTGAATTATGTAGTTCTTTTATATAAGACTATATAGCACGATTTATTGATCGCTTCCAATCACAGGAAGTGTTGTCTGTTCTTCCCAGTCAGAAGTAGCTGCTTCTTTCCAGCGAAGAATCCGTCTGGAATGGTTGTCTGGATCTGCCAGAACCGTAACTTCCAACTGTTGACTGTCGGTTACCGGAATCGTGTAATCAATCTGCAGACCATCTGTTTCTTCTGTGACAGTGACATCACTGAGGTTTTGCAGTGCGGCAGCAGCATCTGATTTCTCCAAAGCGGTATCAATCTGTGCCAGACGTGCGGAAGCCTCTGAACTGGCACTGGCATAAGCAGTCTGGTGCGTTGCCAGTTTTTTGGTATAAGACTGGTCTCTCAGTGAACTGGACAGAGAGAGGGCAGCAAACGTGACCAGACATAAAACGACAAAGATCACCAGCAGATAAGAGGTCCCAATCTGAAAACCCGGTTGGGAAGCGTGTTTTTTCTTTCTCATTGATCGGTCACCTCCTTATTGCGCCGGTTCCGGACAATAATCCGTTTCCATGGAATAAATGACAGAGGCATCATCCGCATCCGAAGCAGAACGTGCGGTAAACGTACCGTGCAGCAGAGCCCCCTGAGGATCTATCCGGATCTGAATCTCATAAGTTGCGTCTGACGAACTGCAAAGCTGCCAGTTTTTATCGTAAAATACGAGATATTCTGCAGAACCGTCTGCATTTTCTGAGACACTGGCATCTTCCGGCAGCAGAGCGGAAAAAGAATCCCCGGCAAGAAATACTTCGGAAAATCCGGATACCTTTTCCAATGCCGTATTCAGTTCCTGTGTCTGACGACTGATCAGATGTGCCCGGACAAAAATCTGCACACAGACCGCTGAGGTCAGACTGAAAAATAAAATTGCAATGATCAGTTCCAGCAAAAACAAGCTGGAACGTTTTGCAGGTGTTCCTTTCATAGCATTCTCCTATGCGTTACGGCGTACTTTTGATACTGACATAAGTATCGGAAATACTGCCGTCTTTGTTTGTACAATACAGATGAAACAGTCCGTCCTGAGTTTCATCAAAGGAAAAACAGTCCGATGCGAGAATCTTGCGTCCATCGGAGGCTTTTGCATCGACACCATCCTGAATAAAAAGCTCCCGCAGGTAGCCGTCATATTCATAGAGATAAGTCACATAAGTCTGCTCCGAATAGGTCTGTCGGATCACAATGGCATCCTGCCCGTCAAAAGTTCCTGCATAGACAGCACCATATTCGTCTGCCTGATGAATCTTTTCCGTCACATACGACAGCGCCGTGCGACTGGCAAAAGAATCCTCAGAGTCCTGCACCTGACGGCTGTAAGTTCCCGAAGCCAGAACAACCAGCGCGACCGAAGTGGCAGTCAGTACAAAAAAGAGCGCAAGAGGAAACAGAAAATCAATGACATGTTTCCGTTCAGTTCGTTCTCTCATGTTCCTTCCTCCTAACGTTCAATAACTGTAATATCCGGCAGAAGATTGGCTCCGGCAATCTGATAATCTACAAAAAAGGAATCCGTATCATATTGGATTCCGCAGGTGTCTTTCAACTCCTGCAGGGACTGTGGATAGCGCCCTTCTAATGCATAATATTGCGAGACACCGCGCCAGAGTGCGTTTTCCAGACTATTTTTCTGCTCCTGTTTTGCCTGCGCGGACAGATGGGAGATCCCACCGAAAAACAATCCACAGACACATAAAAATATCAGCAGTGACAGACACAGATTCCGCAGGGGATGGGAGCGTCTGCTGTGATAAAATCGTTCATTTTTCCGATGGAACATACCAGACACCTCCTATAATCCGGCCATGATGCCAAGCAGCGGCAGCATGACAGACAGCAGGATAATTCCCACGATCACAGACAGGATAATGACCAGTGTCGGTTCCAGTACGGAGATGAAGGATGTGATACGGTCATTTAACTCATCTTCGCAGCGGTCAGCAATCTGATCCATCACCTCATCCATCCTGCCGGATTTGCCGGCAATGGAAGTCATGCGGGCATAGACACCGGTGAAAACTTTGGATTTAACCAGTGCCACGGAGAGATCTGTACCCTGTTCCATTTCTTCTACACAATTTTTGATCTTTTCACGGAAATATGCATCTTCGATCAGGTTCCGGGAAAACTCCAGTCCGCGTTCCGGTGTCAGACCACTTTTTAATGCAAGTGCCATAGCTCCCGCGAAACGGCAGACAGAAGATTTTTCTGTGATCTCTCTGGAAAAACAAAACGCGTGTCCGAGTTTTCCAAGCTGTTTTCGCCCTCTTTCAGTACGTGTCAGATAAATGCCGGCAATGACGATGGCGACAATCAGAACAACAAATGCCAGCGCATAGCGGGAAAGCCCGTTTCCGACCATTAAAATGCCTCTGGATAAACCGGTCATTTCCGTACCGAGCTGCTGAAATACCTGCTGGAAAACAGGCATTACTTTTGTGATCAGAATCACAATGACAACAAGCATCATAATGATCATGATCAGCGGATAGGTCAGGGAATTACGGATATTTTTACTCAATGTCTCCTCACGGGTGTAGTGGGTAGCCAGAGAATCTATGACGTCGTCTAAGCGACCGGTTTCCTCTCCAATCTCTGTCATATGGATCAGATAAGCCGGAAATACATGGGTCTGTTCCAGGGCATCGGCGAAGGTGTGTCCCTCCAGCATTGACTGATACATGCTGTTGATCAGTTCTTTTTCCAGTTCGTTCTGGGTATCTTCCATCAGAAGCTCCAACCCTTCCAGTGCTGAGATACCTGATTTCAGGATCATCGACATCTCACCGCAGAATGATGCGATCTCCGGATAGGCTAACGATTTTTGCTGCGTCTGCTTTTCCATTCTTTTGTATCCTCCATTTTGATTTCTGCATATGGTTTTTGTATAGGTTCTGATAAGTACAATATTTGAAAAAATAGTGTTTACAAAGCTATTATTTTCAGAGATATTGTTTTCGGTTATGAGCAAGTAGCGAAGCGGATTGCGAATATCCGCTTGACCAGGTAGATTAATAGGTATATTTTGTTACATAATTGCTTCCGTCACCGACGTATTTTTTGACATTGGAAGCACTGTTACTGGCAGCCAGTGTAGGATCCATGATGGACCAGCTTTTTCCGTCAAATTCAATAATATTGTCCACCCATCCAACTTCCGTCACATAGCAGCTGATCCATGCGTGGTAAACGTCACCGGAATAGCCGACATCCAATTTGGTCGGAATCCGTTGAGACCGGAGCATTGCCGACATCAGGGATGCATAGTCAAAGCAGATTCCCGTGCCGGAGGAAAGGGTGTCATCCGGAACCGGGATATAACCATAAGGAACCGATGCGGCTTTTTTCTCGTCGTAAGTGATATTTTCGATGACATAGTTATAAATATTTGTGATGGCATCCAGATCTGTATTACAATCCTGTGCCAGTTCTTCTCCCTTTTTGACGCAGGCAGAATCAGAATTGAAATTTACATAAAAATTCGGGTATAAAAATGGTGAAAATGCATCAGAGATCTGAACGTCCAGGTCCTGTGTAAAAGAAACCGCATACAGATGATCCTCTGCAGATACCGATTCCAGCAGCGTGATCTTGTACGTGCCATTTCCACCGGGAAGGGGGTAGACGAAATAATCCTCCGAAGCTGTTACCGGATAGGTGTATTCTGTGCTGTCCGGCAGCGTTACCTGAACTTTGACCTTTTCATTGTTGCCACTGTAACGAAGCATCACATAGCCATCAGAAGTATGAGAGGCATCCAGTGTCACCAGATCACTTCCGTAAGTGACTTCCCCGGAAGCCTGTGCGGTCAGTACCTGTGGCGTTGCATCCCTGGTTCCCTGTGCATCCTGTGTATCTGATTTTTCAGCAGTCGCTGTTTGGGTATTGCCGGAACCACTGTCAGAAGAAGTGCATCCGGTGGCAAAAAGCAGCACACAGCAAAGCAGAAAAAGGGGGATTCTGCCTGCGCACAGACGCCAGCTTTTTTTGCGATGATATAGCACGAAGCGATCCTCCTTCCTGAAAAATAATCATAAAATAGTCCTGCTATTTATATAGAAAAAACATTACAAAAAGATTAAAAATAAAAATAGTTGAAATAATGTTAATTAACAATAATTATACCACATTTGAGCATTAAGGAAAAGAGATACAAATCATAGATTTCGATTGACAAATAATCGGGGGACTTTTACAATTATCTTAAGCAAGGGAAAATCGTTATATAGAAACGAGGAAGAAAAATGAATGAAAAATTACCGATATTGAATGTTCACATGCTTGGGGATTTTTCTGTTATGTATGGGAATCAACCAATATCATTTGGAAAGAACACAACCACAAAGGCAATGAAACTTTTACAGATTCTTTTGTATCATGGGGAACAGGGCATTTCCAGAGAAAAACTACTGAACGCATTGTATGTACGGGAAGAACTGGCAGATGCCTCGAACAACCTTCGTGTTACAGTTCATCGTCTGAAAAAGATCATCGTTGATGCAGGACTTCCGGCAGATGAATATATACACATAAAAAAGGGTATTTACAGCTGGCAGGCACCGATGAGAGTGGAAGTCGATGTGAAACGATTTGTTTCCTTATATAAAGAATCAAAAGAATGCACAGATAAGGAACGTAAAGAAGAACTGTTAACACAGGTCTGCCAGATGTATCACGGAGAATTCCTTCCGGCATTGTCCGGGGAAGAATGGGTGCTTCTGGAAAGTATTCAGTACAAAAAGATCTACAGTGAATCATTGAAGGAACTTTGCGAGAGCCTGATGACAAAAGGTGAATATGAAGAAGTGCTGGCACTGTGCGAATCTGCATGCAGGATGTATCCGTTTGATGAGTGGCAGTCAGTGCGTATTGAATGTTTTATCAGGTTGAAACGTTTTAAAGAAGCGTTAAAAGAGTATGAGGATACAGCAAAGCTTTTCTTTGAAGAACTTGGTATTACACCGTCGGATCGTTTACTGAAACAGTTTGACGAGATGAGTAATCAGATGAATCATACCAATCCGAGGGAAATTAACGAGATTAAGGAACGTCTGAAAGAAGACAGTGACCGCGGCGGCGCTTACTATTGCAGTCTGCCAAGTTTCCGCGACAGCTACCGTCTGGTTTCCAGAATGTTAGAACGAAACGGTCAGTCTGCATATCTGATGCTTTGCAGTATCACAGATGGAAAGGGACATCCGATGGAGAAACCGGAGAAATTGGCAGTGATGGCAGAGGAATTACAAAACTCCATCCAACACAGTCTGCGTCGGGGAGATTCTTTTACGAAATACAGTTCTTCTCAGTATTTGATTCTGCTGACAGGGACAAATAAGGAAAATTGCGAAATGATTTTTGACCGTCTCCGGAAATATTTTTCACGGGAGCATAAAAGCTGGGGAAAAAATCTGGAATATTTTGTGTCCTCTATTGCAGATGTGGAAAATCCGGATTCTCCGATTCAGTTTCAAAAGGATAAAAATGTATGGTAACGGATGAAATATTCCATGACAGTTATCATATAACAATATTTGATGTATGAATACGTTATGAAGTGATGATCAGAGAACTTGGAAGGGGAATGGCATGAATATGGAGCGGAAGCAGTCAATCGCCTGGCATGTGCCAAACCTGCTCAGCATTTGCATCGACAGCGTTGCAGATGGCGAAATGTCAGGAGAGATTTATCATTGTTACAAGAAAGAACCATTAAAATTCAGCAATATCATTCGGATGATCGAAACTGCGGATAAATTTTTTGATCAGATTAAATTTCCACAATCAGCGACACAGATACGTTCCTTTGAAAAAAAAGAACCAACCATGGAAGCTGTACCGGAAAAGGTTTGTATACCCCAGGAAGTGTTGGAAAAACGCGGTGCGAAAGGCACATTTTTACTGAATGTGAAATACCGCCAGAATTCATCCTGGCAGGGCGTGATTCAGTGGGTGGAAGGGGATTTGACATATTCATTTTCTAGTGTGCTGGAGCTGCTGAAGATATTAAGTAATGTGATGCAATAAGTTGTTTTATAAACAGTAGTAATGAGATGATTAATAAAAGCGGATTTTCGACAGATGTCGGGAATCCGCTTTTTACATATTCCTTATACAGACAGAAAAGAAATTTAAAAATACTGATAAAAAATGCCTGAAATATATGATTTTCCTGCAAAAATGAATATAACACATATTGAAATGTAAGATAGACTGAGTCCATAAAAAAACATTACATAATATTACAAAAAAATATAACATTACAAGAAATGATAAAAAAGTTAATGCATAATGTCGAAAAGTAATGTTTTGTGTAATGGGTGGTAATATACAATGCTAATATACAACAAAGATGATAGATAAGCTGGAAAGATAAGAAGGTACTGACATGAGTAATAGACAGAAAAAGACAGAAACATTTATTATAAAAGTCATGGATCAGCAGAATGCAACCTGGCAGGGCAGTGTTACCTGGGTAGATGAACAGCGAGAGCAGTACTTTCGAAGTACTCTGGAACTGCTAAAACTGATAGATGGTGCATTAGAAAAACGTAATGATGACGAAGAAAACAGCGATGAAGATAAAAGGAGGACGCCATGAAACATACAAAGAAAAAACGGCTATTGGCAATCGTGCTTTGCATGATACTGGTGTTAAGTACCGGAATAGCAGCCTTTGCCAATGAAAATGTTGGACTTCAGTCCGTTGCGTGTCAGGCAGCAACGCTGGAGCGAGTAATGAAAAATGCAGATGGTGAGGAAGTAGGAACACTGATCGCGGATATTCCGGAAGGCGCATTCCTGGCAAGTTCATCGGACGCAAATATACAGATGGATGTACAGGCAGACGCCGGTGCAGACGGTGTTCTTGACCGTGTACAGCAGCAGCTTGAGGCAAACGGTGAAACAGGTTATACACTGAACAATTATGTGATGGCTGATGTTACATTTTATGTAAACGGTGAAAAACAGATACCTCAGCAGCCAATCACATTCCATGTGTCAGGAACAAGTATTGATACAGAGAATGTAATGGCTTTCGCAGATGACAGACAGAATACAACGACTCTGATGGATGCAGACACAGATGAAAACGGTGGATTACAGTTTACAGCACAGACATTCGGCACTGAGACAGTTGTATGTGGTATTTTCGATGTAACTGAAGCAGAAGAGGAAGATGAAAATACCGAAGAAAAATTTGCAGCTGATCCTGTAACCACAGGAGCAAAGGTAGAGGATGAAACAACTACTCAGAAAAATGATAATGTGCAGGCAGTAGCAAATGTAGAAAAAACCGTAAGTATTACAGAAAATTATGGAAAACTGACAGCTAACTACAGTGATACAACGGCAGATGTTGGATATGTATGGTACAGAAGTGTTAATGGAGCAACAACAGCGGAAAGACAGATTCCAACACAGTATTCCAGTACAACAGGAACAAATCTTGGAAAAGATATCAGTTCAGACGGTAAAGAACTTTACATAGCATTGAATGGTGGCGCACTCGGATATAATGGAAATAAGTCAGTAACTTATACAGTAGAAGCTTATAGTAAAAACGATCTGAACGAGTATGGATTACCAAACGATGATGCGACAGCTCTTGCAACAAGTTCTGTATATAATGTGACCGGATACTATGAAGTACAGAATGGAAGTTTTGAGACACCAAGTGTTGCGAAGTATCATCAGAATACAAATAACTGGCAGTTTTCAAATGAAAATTATAAAAGATTAGACGGTGTTTGGCAGACAACAGGTACACATGATGCAGATACCAGATGGTCTGATTCGGAAGGCGCGGATATCGAAATTGTTACGACAACATCAGGAACATCATTAAAACGTCAGAATGACAGAGATCAGAGATATAATTGGCATGGAGATGAGATAGCAGCAGATGGAAATCAGTTTGCAGAACTTAACTGTGCAGCCGCCGGAGCATTATATCAGGATGTCCTTACGACACCTGGAGAAGTTTTAAATTATTAGGTGGCACATAGAGCACGAGGATCGAATGGAAATGATAGCTCTGCGGTAGAAAATGATACAATGTATGTTGTTGCAATGTCCAGTGACCTGGCTAAAAATATTACGACTCAGGCTCAGGTGTTAGACGTTGTCAATAATAAGGAAAAGTATCCGGGAGCAATGGTTGCTACCTATACAGACGGAGATCGTTCTTGGACAACTCATCAGGGAACTTATACTGTAGCAAGTAATCAGTATTCTACACGTTTCTTCTTCGTTGCAGGTAGTACAGCATCCAATATTGATACAGTCGGAAACTTTATTGATAATGTAAAATTTACACGAGACAGATTGACACCTGTAGCAGGTACAGCAAATGTTACTGTAACCAAAACCATTACCGGTTTGAGTGCTGCAGATGCAGAGACATTGGCTAAGAAACTTTCGTTTAAAGTAGGCAATGTACAAACATTAACATATGCTGATATGACCTGGACATATGAAAATGGTGTTTACAGAGGAAGTACGATTGTAAATATTCCACAGGATAAATGTGGTAACATCAAAATCGAAGAAACAGGTACATTAGATGTATCGGGATATACTAGAAATACATCTATATTTGTAGATAGTACGGTAGCCGGAAGTGGAATAACTTCTACAGATATGAACATTGCAGTTGAAAATTCCAGGAGCGTAGAATTTAAAAATAACTATTCTCAGAATGGCGGTTCCGGTGAAACTGTTGAAAGCAAGATGTTTCATGAAAAGTACATCAAACGTAATGACAATGGTACATATGATATTACACTGAATGCTTCCGGAACAATTGGCTCCGATGTAAAGAAAGCTTTTGTTGATATTGTGTTGGTGGTTGATACTTCAGGTAGTATGAAAGGAAGTAATTTAACAAGTACAAAAAATGCAATTAACGCCTTAGTAGATGCCTTCGATGCAAAAAAGGAAACAGTAGATACAAAATACAAATTAGTCACCTTTAGTTCATCAGCTGAGACAAAAACAGATAATTGGGTTGATGGAAAAAAACTGAAGAAAAAAGCAGGAGAATTGTCCGCAGATGGCGGAACAAATTACGACCAGGGATTATCCCAAGCTGCCACTGCAATAAATAGCAGTAGTAGAGAAAATGCAAAGAAAATTGTTATTTTCCTGACAGATGGAAAACCGACCTACTACGGAACAAACCCATATGGATATGGAAATGAGACAAGCAAAAGAACGCTTGAGGCTGCAGTAAGATCTGCTAGTAAGATTAGCTGCGAGAGGTTTTATGCAGTTGGAATTGGACTTCCAGGCTCTATTAATATTTATACACATGATGATAATCCATATTGGGATCATAATAGTTATTGGCACCAAGGAACTTGTCCAGATGGTGGAACTTATTCTAAAGGATACGATATTTCTGAACAAATCAGTGGATTAAGTATTTTAGAGAGACTATCTGGAGCAGTTACAGCAAGTACCAAAAGAGCGATTAATTATTCAGATCCTTCCGATCTTACAAGAGAATTTACAAGTATTGCAGGTGACATCTTAACGTTGGCATGCTCAGAGGTTACAATTACTGACACATTAAGCCAGTATGTTGATACAACAGCTAATACAAAAATCAAAGTAAATATTGCACAGAAAACCGCAAATGGTTACACAAATGTGTCAGGCAAGGGACGTGAATTTTCATTAACAGATGGTTCTTTAGCAGCCAGTGATGTTTACGAAGGTACTACTAAAATTGCTACGGTAAGTTACAATAAAGATACGAAAACTGCAACACTAAAATTTGCAGATAATTATACTTTCCAAAAAGACTACTATTATTATCTGTCCATTACAAATGTTGTGCCAAACCAGACTGCATTTGATGAATATCAAACGACAGCTTATCCTAATAAAGGTGATAAATACACAGATGCATCTTCAGATGGTTATTCTGCAGTTGAAACTGGAACATCATCAGAAAAGGCAGGTTTCTATTCAAACAGCGCAGCAACGATTTCTTATAAGTGGAAAGACAGCAATGTTACAGAAAATTATAGAAAACCAGTTGCTCAAGTTGAACAGATTACAGTCAAAAAAAATTGGGTGGGAAGTGATCCAAAGAAAACCATTTTAGTACAGTTAGTTGATAAAACTGGAAATCCGGTTTCAGGACGCATTCTTGAATTGTTACCTGGAAATAATTACAGCGGTTCTTTCACTGTAGAAGAAGCAGATAACTATGGCGGTGTTCGTGAGCTGAAGCTGGATGACACAACAAACGGGACAATTGATTATAAGGGTCATAAGTACAGCATGATCGAATCAGATGAAACAACAACCATCAGCGGAACGACATACACAGTAACTTATAATAGATCCGGTAATCAGTATACTATCACAAATACCAAGAGTGCTCAGAAAATTAAAATTCTGAAAACGAGACATGCAGAAGGTACACCGGATATTTATCTGGAAGGTGCAGAATTTACCTTGGCAGACAGTAAGGGAAATGTAGTAAAGATTGGCACAAATACAAATGGGACTTACATTTCAGATGAAAATGGTTTGGTCTTGGAAGGCGATATTGCTTATGGTACCTATACACTGACTGAGGTGAAAGCACCATCAGGTTATACCAAACTGGCAGATCCAATTACTGTAACAGTAAATGATGATGGTATTACAGTTTCAAAAAATACAAATGTAAAGATTGAAAAACAAGATAATACCTACATCATTACGGTAGCAAATGATTTGCTTTATGAACTGCCTCATACCGGCGGATCTGGAATCTTCTTGTATATGATCGGCGGAATGCTTCTTATGGGGGGCGCAGCATGGATCTTATATAAAAGCAAACGTAGGGAGGTGCTGAAAAGATAAAAATAACTGATTTAGCTTTTCAGCGGCCTACCGCCGCTACAATAACTAATTAATTTAACTATCTTCCCGAAAAGGGACAAGATAAATGGGCAATGCCCTAAAAGAAAAGGAGACAACGAGATGAAAAAGATGAAAAAAATCTTCGCAGTGATTTTATCACTCGCAATGGTACTCGGAATGAGTATGACAGCTTTTGCAGCTGAAGTTGGAACAAAAACAAATGATACAGCTTCTCTTACAGTAAAAGGATTAGTTCCAGGAGAATCAACAGAGGTAAGCATTTATAAAGTTGTTAAATGGAACGCAGCAGGAAGTACATGGGAGCTTGGAAATGGTGTAACTGATGCTGATGTAACTCTTACAAATAATCCAGTTACTATCCATTGGGAAAATTTTGCTAATAAGAGAAAAACTCTTGAACAGGTAGGTACTGCAACTGTTACAGATGGTACTGTTACATTCAATGGCCTTGATATTGGTGCATATTATGTTTATGCACAGTCTGAAAAAACATCTTATAACCCGATGGGTGAAGCTGTTTATGCATATGATGATAATACTGGATTAATGAAACCAGCAAATAAAACAATTGATGCCAAAGGTTCTACATATGAACTTACAAAAGCTTTTACAGGTGCTGATGGAGCAACAAGATATCAGGTAGTAAATCGTGGAGAAACAGTTCCGTTTACTATTACAGCCGTATTCCCAAGTTATGATAAAGATGCAACAGATAGAGAATTCCAGATTACTGATGAACCTATAGGTATGAAAGTGACTGAAGTTACTGTAAAAGTTGGCGAAACACCACTCACTGCAGGAACTGATACTTATTCATTAGTAAGTGTTAATAATGATGGCTCTGATGGCGATCCTATAGAATTACCGGCAGCAGAGGGACAGAAGGTAAGAGTAAGATTTGCTTCTGAGTATATTGGAGAAAATAATACTCTTGCTGGTCAGACTGTAACAGTAGAAGTAAAAGCACAGATTACAGATGCAGCTACTTTTGCAAACAAAGCTTCAAGTGACAAAGGAAGCAATACACCAGAGGTAAACGGTAAATTAGGTTCTATCACAATCAACAAATATAATGAAAATGGTATTGGAGAAAATAACTTTTTAGCAGGTGCTGAGTTCACTATTTCACAGAATAATACAGCAATTCAATTTGTATATGTAAGTGAAGGTGTTTACAAGAGAGCAACTGCTGCAGAAATCGAAGATACAAATGTTGAAAAAGTTACACGTATTGTAGCAACAAATGGTACTGTAATCGCAAAAGGTCTTGATGATGGTGTATATCAGATTGAAGAAGTAAAAGCTCCGGCAGGATATTCTGTAGTAGATGTAAATGATGTAACAATTGTAAACGGAAATAGTCCAGAGGCTACAGCAAATGTTACAGATACAAAATTACATTCACTTCCACATACTGGTGGTATCGGTACTACAATCTTCACAATCGCTGGTTGCGCAATCATGATCGCAGCAGCAGGTTTCTTCTTCGTAAGCCGCAAGAAAGCAAACAGATAATCAAACCCAATAAGTAACGTTATTGAGTGAACCATAGAATCGGGGGCGATAGCCGCCCCCGATTAATTCAAAAAGTTCAAGTCGAACGCATGTGAGGCTTGGTGCGTGATTCTGGTCAGCGAAAGCTGACATATTCTTCTCAGAATCACTGC
>OGYU01001501.1_pt1 | contig 16444 bp, 14 predicted proteins | sample 1576581 | NCBI WGS metagenome assembly OGYU01 (sample SAMEA3541547, study PRJEB24748) | human gut metagenome | biome: human gut; feature: human-associated habitat; material: faeces | place: China | collected 2012 | reverse complement strand
GCCGCCGCCTGCAATACAAACTTTCATAGCATTACCTCGTTTTCCAAAACGGAATTGTCAGGTGGTATGAAGCAGAAACTGGCATTGAGCTGTGCTTTGATTCATAAACCGGATATTTTATTTCTGGATGAACCCACTACCGGAGTAGATCCCGTGTCGCGTAAGGAATTCTGGCAAATGCTCCGAAACTTACGGGAACAGGGTATTACCATTGTCGTTTCTACTCCTATCATGGATGAGGCCCGGCAATGTGACCGGATTGCTTTCATCAATCATGGACAGATTCATGGCATTGATACCCCCGAACGTATTCTTCATCAATTTGCATCTATCCTTTGCCCTCCTTCTTTGGAGCGGGAGGAAGTGAAGCATGAAGTAGCTCCGGTCATTGAAGTGGAACAGTTGACAAAATGTTTTGGAAATTTTACCGCAGTAGATCATATCTCCTTTCAGGTGAACCGGGGCGAGATATTTGGCTTTCTGGGTGCTAATGGAGCAGGAAAGACGACAGCTATGCGTATGCTTTGCGGATTAAGTAAACCGACATCAGGCATCGGAAAGGTGGCAGGATATGATATTTACCGGGAGGCCGAACAAGTTAAGAAACATATCGGATATATGAGCCAAAAGTTTTCGCTATATGAAGATCTGAAAGTGTGGGAGAATATCCGTCTGTTTGCCGGAATTTATGGCATGAAGGAACAAGACATAGAACGGAAGACGGAAGAATTGTTGGATCGTTTGGAGCTTACTGCCGAACGGGATACTCTGGTGAAGAGCCTTCCGGTGGGATGGAAACAGAAATTGGCTTTTTCAGTATCAATATTCCATGAACCGAGAATCGTTTTTCTGGATGAGCCGACCGGCGGAGTAGATCCTGCTACGAGAAGACAGTTCTGGGAATTGATTTATCAGGCAGCCGATCAGGGTATTACCGTGTTTGTCACTACCCATTATATGGATGAAGCGGAATATTGCAACCGGATATCTATCATGGTGGACGGTCAGATAAAAGCACTTGATACACCTGCCCGTCTGAAACAACAATTCGGTGCGGAAACGATGGATGACGTTTTTCAGAAATTAGCCCGCGGTGCGGTGCGCAAAGCAGATTGATTATGAGACAGTTTATAGCTTTTATAAAGAAAGAGTTTTATCATATTTTCCGTGACCGGCGAACCATGCTGATTTTGTTGGGGATGCCTGTCGTGCAAATTATTCTATTCGGTTTTGCTATCAGCACGGAAGTGAAGAATGTTCGGTTGGCGGTGCTCGATCCTTCTAATGATGTGGTAACGCGAAAAATAATTGATCGTTTGGATGCCAGTGAGTATTTCACCGTTACTGCACGTTTTCATTCGCCCCAGGAAATGGAAGCTGCTTTCCTAAAGAATGAAGTTGATATGGCGATTGTCTTTAGCGAACGGTTTGCGGATGATCTCTATACGGGTGATGCTCGTGTACAGCTGATAGTAGATGCAACAGATCCCAATATGTCGACTTCGCAAGTTAATTATGCGACAGGAATCGTTTCTATGGTAGGCCAGGAGATGATTCCCCCGAATATGTCGGCTGCCCGCCTGACTCCTGATATCAAATTGCTCTACAACCCGCAGATGAAGAGTGCTTATAACTTTGTTCCGGGAGTGATGGGCTTGATCCTGATGCTGATTTGCGCCATGATGACCTCGATTTCCATTGTTCGTGAGAAAGAAACAGGCACGATGGAAGTATTATTGGTTTCACCTGTGAAGCCGCTATTTATTATTTTGGCAAAGGCTGTACCTTATTTTGTGCTGTCGTTCGTCAATCTGATAACGATCCTTTTGCTTTCGGTCTTTGTGTTGGATGTTCCGGTGGTAGGAAGTTTGTTCTGGTTAATCACGGTATCTTTGCTGTTTATCTTCGTATCATTGGCATTGGGCTTATTGATTTCATCAGTCACACGTACACAGGTTGCGGCCATGCTGGTTTCCGGATTGATGCTGATGATGCCCACAATGCTTTTATCGGGCATGATTTTCCCTATAGAGAGTATGCCGGTGATACTTCAATGGATCTCGGATATACTTCCGGCACGTTGGTATATACAGGCTGTGCGTAAACTGATGATTGAAGGAGTACCAGTTGCATTGGTGTATAAAGAGATTGGTATCTTGTTATTGATGGCGACGGTACTTATTACGATCAGTATCAAGAAATTTAAGTATAGATTGGAATAATATGTCGATATGCCAATTGGCTGTATGAATACTATACAGTGTGCTAATGGGCAGATTGATAAATGGAAGAATTATTTATGATAAAGTTCCTGATAGAAAAAGAGTTTAAACAATTGCTTCGCAATTCGTTTCTTCCGAAATTGATTCTTGTATTTCCATGCATGATTATGCTGTTGATGCCTTGGGCGGTAAACCTGGAAATCAAGAATATACAGCTGAATATTGTGGATAATGACCATTCGGCTATTTCACAACGTTTAGTCAATAAGATTGCCGCCTCTACCTATTTCCGTCTGGTGGAAGTGCCGGCTTCGTATGAAGAAGGCCTACGGAATATTGAAATTGGAACGGCGGATATTGTGATGGAAATTCCGCGGCATCTGGAACGGGATTGGATGAATAGAGAAGATACCCACATACTGATAGCAGCCAATGCTGTGAATGGGACAAAAGGAGGGCTGGGGAGTTCTTACCTATCTTCTATTATTAATGATTATGCAGCCGAGCTGCGTTCGGAATATCCTGCAACTGCTACAGTCTCCGGTGCTTTCCCTTCGATAGGTATTGATACACAGGGGTTGTTTAATCCGAATCTGAACTATAAACTCTATATGATTCCGGCATTGATGGTCATGTTATTAACTTTGATTTGTGGTTTCTTGCCTGCATTGAATATAGTTAGCGAGAAGGAAGTAGGAACGATTGAGCAAATCAATGTGACGCCGGTTCCGAAGTTTATCTTTATTTTGGCAAAGCTCTTGCCTTACTGGTTGATTGGTTTTGTGGTGCTGACTGTATGTTTCATATTAGCCTGGTTAATTTATGGCATAGTGCCAGTCGGTCATTTTCTATTAATTTACTTTTTCGCAGTTCTTTTCGTTCTGGTAATGTCCGGTTTCGGACTTGTTATTTCCAACTACTCGGCAACGATGCAACAGTCTATGTTTGTTATGTGGTTCTGTTTGTTGGTTGTAATTTTGATGAGTGGTTTGTTTACTCCCATTAGCAGTATGCCGGAATGGGCTCAAATAATAACCAGGCTCAATCCTTTGAGGTATTTTATGGAAGTGATGCGAATGGTGTATTTAAAGGGGAGTGGTTTCTTTGATTTACTGCCACAGTTTGGAGTATTGTTGTTTTTTGCAGTAGTGTTTAATAGTTGGGCAGTGATTAGTTATCGGAAGAATAACTAAGGATAATAATATAAAAACAGCTCGTTTCCTTTTCAGGGAAAGAGCTGTTTTATTACTTCTTATCACCGTTTCCGGTGAACAGCAAGTGGTTACCGTATTACTTTATTTCGATTTGCCGATTGGGCTTCTTCACTTCTTCTTCAGAGAGTTTCGGAAGTTCGATGTTTAAAACACCATGTTCTACGGATGCAGCAATTTTTTCTTTGTCCACATTGTCCGGTAGAATCATTGTTTGCTGGAACTTAGAGTATGAGAATTCGCGACGCAGATAGCGACCGTCTTTCTTTTCCTCCTTGTTTTCAGTCTTCTTCTCCATGCTGATAACGAGGTTGTTGTCTTCATCAATGCGAACATTGAAATCATCCTTCGTCATACCAGGAGCAGCCAATTCCACTTTGTACTCTTTTTCTGTTTCCAAAACATTAATTGCAGGTGCAGTAGCATTTGCTTTTACCATCCAATCGTTATCAAAGAAATCATTAAAGATACTTGGTAACCAACTTTGAGTTCTTCTAACAGGCATCATAATTTTAGTCTCCTATCTTTAAGTTAAACATTCAATTAATAAATTTAGAACTTCGGTGTTTTCACTTCCGATGGTATCGGTTATCCCGCCTTCCATCGTCCGCTCTCGAACCGTTGTTCGCTTCTATAAATGCAAACCTTATGCCAAGAGATTTTAGAGACTAAAATTGTCTATTTGTCATTTTTATAATGTCAATTTTGCAATATAAATGACAAAATGTATCCTGTTTTTATTTATTTTATATAAGATAGATATTAATTTGATAACCTGTTTACTTCTTCTCGATCAGTTTGAACCTTATTCTTAGTGTTTGCCTTTCTTCGTCATAATCATAACTAATGATTTTGAAGGTACCCACTTCAGAAGTATGGGATACATGCAATCCGATGCAGGCGCAGGCATCATAATCTCCAATGCGGACAATGCGAAGAGTTTCGCTTGCATCGGCAGGTAGCTTACTTAAATCTACAATATCTTTGGCCTGTTCATGAGTCATAAACTCAACAGTCACAGGTAGGTTCTGACTGATTACCTCGTTCACTCTATCTTCAATAGACTGGATTTGTTCCGCTGTCGGACATAACGAAAGTATATAGTCACATTTGCTTTTTTTCCTTTCGATGTGGGCATTGCGAGAACGTGGGCAGCCAAAGGTTTTCACCATGGTTGCATTGAGTAAATGCTCTGCTGTATGCATAGGTGCGATTGACACATCCTGAAACTTGGGACTTGGTTTATTTATTTCTATATTTGTTTCCATATTAATTGATATTGATGTAATTAACAGCGCAAAGATAATGAATAATATGGATAAGAAGGTACTAATCTATTGTCGTGTTAGTACGCAACAACAGACAACTGATAGACAAAAAGAGGAATTGTTGAAGTTTGCAGCAGAAAACCATTGGAACGTTGAAGAAGAGGATATTTTCATAGATGTTATTAGTGGTTTTAAAAAGGGAGAGTTCCGTCCTGAATATGTGAAGATGCTTGAAAGAGTCGAATATGGGGATATTGATATAATTTTATTCTCTGAATTTTCTCGTCTTGCAAGAAATGCTACGGAGTTATTAGAACAAATCAAATTGTTTATAGATAAAGGTATTAACTTGTATTTTGATAAACAAAAATTGTGGGTAAGAGATAGTAATAAAGATGTAGGTAGTATTATTTTATTGCATGTGCTTGCTGTTATGTCAAGCTATGAGATAGAATTGTTTGTTGAACGTTCATTAAGTGGCAAGATAACAAAAGTTCAAGCAGGTCATGGAGGTGGGGATGAACGTGCGTATGGTTATATGCACAATGAAAATAAACAGATTGTTATAAATCCTATCGAAAGTAAGATTGTTGCCCGTATTTTTGAAATGTATGTTGGTGGATATTCTTCAATTCAAATATCAGAGATATTGAATGCTGAGAAAGTACCTGCTCCATACGTAAGGAAATTGAATGAGTACAAGAAGAATAGAGAAGCAAAAGGATTGGAGGTGAAAGAGTACAAATTTGATACAGATAATTTAAAATGGCGTATTTCTACAATAAACAGACTTATGCACAATGAGTTATATAAAGGAAATCGTAGAATAACATTTTATAAACCAGACCCTACCAATCCACTTCCGTTATCCGAAAGGCAAGATAGAGAGATTGTTTATGAATATTCGGAACATGTGGAAAGTCTGCGAATTGTATCAGACGAGTTGTTTCAGCAAGCCCAAGATAAACTTTCCAAAGCGCATTATAATAAGAATAATGCAGTCAGGCATGAGAATTTATTGAAACATTTAATGGTATGTGGCGAATGCGGTGCTAATTTTTCTGTAGGGAAATCAAATGAAACATCTAAAAATTATATCAGTGGTGGACGTACTTACAAATGTTATGGTAGAGTGAATCGTAAAGATAAACCACGAACATGCACGAATGGGGCAGAACTTCGACAATGGAAATTGGATGGACTTGTTTTACAGTTGTCAATTCAAATGTTTGCTGAGATTAATATTCAGCAGAGCAATATTTTAAAGATAGAAAATTTAGGGAAAGAAATCGAAGAGTTGGTTCAAATAAAATCATCAAAGAATACAGAATTGGTTGAAGCGGAGAATCTTTATAAAAAGACACTTAAACGTCTTATTGCGATTGAAGACGATGAGGTTGCAAAGAATTTGATTTCAGATGCAAAACATAAATATGATGAAACTAAAAACGTGTTGAACAAAACTATGGATAAATTGTCACGAGAAATCACAACAAAGAGAATTACTATTGATAATTTGAAGCGTTTGAATGCCAATCCTTTGTTGATTAATAAAATGGATGAGATTAGGAAAAATAGGGATTTGGTAAAGACTATGGTTGATGAATATATTGATAAAATTACTATATTTCGTTTACATGAACTTTGGTTATTGGTCGTAGTATCTTATAAAGGAGGTGAGGAGATGTGGGGAACAATTAAATGCGCTCGTTATAAAAAGGAGGAGATGTTTTATGATGAATTGCATTGTCATTATGGTGTTGAATTTCAGGGGTGGTTACTTAATAATACGGAACATTGTTTTTCGTATGATAAAAGTACACGTATTATTACTTATCATGGTGGAAGTAAAATATATGTGGAGTTTAAATCAGGTGAGTATGATTATGATACATTTAATCAAATGATACAAGCAACAGGATGGATGGGATGTTTCCCTTTTTATGCTTATGAAGATAGTGGTAAAGATTTAAGCGTACCTTCTAATGAAGATTTTGGAAAATCTTTACAAGAAAACAGAACTGATTGGAAAGCACACAATGACAAGGTCTTGGAACGTTTATTATCCAAGTCATAAATAATAATATTCCTACCACCGTAACCCCTCACTCAGGGGGAGGATTTTGTAGTCCCCCCCTTATAGTTTGTAACGGGTGGATTTCTATAGTGGAATCCTATCCTGCTATTGCCGAAATAGGGTTATACAGATATAAGCCAACAGTATTTTTAGTTGATTGATTATTTTTTATATTGGTTGGAATGTTGTTTTCTTTACACCATTCATATAATTTACTTTTTCCTACTTTTAAATTCAGTTCTTTAAAAGTTGATAGATTTTCTTTTAGGGATTTGGAACAATCATAATATAAGCCAATTAATTCATTATTGATTTTCCCTTTTACCATATTTCGTACAGTCTTAGCTGAAAGATTGTATTTAATGCAATATTGAGGGTTTATTATCCATTTTCTTTTTTCTGTCTGCTGTTGTTTAATTATTGTTGAGTATTTGTCAATGTTTTCATTGTATACATTTTCTGCGATATCATATAATTCTTGTTTGCTTATTGGGTCCTTGCTGTTGTTGATGTAGTAGTATAGTTCGTTGGCTAAACAGTGCAGTAAATGTTCAAATTCAATTTGTGGGTACATATATTTGCGTACTATAGCATTTAAAAAGAGTTTTTTTCTACGCCCGTTCCCGTCTTTAATTTTACATACTCTGTTGGAGTAAACACAATTACCATTATCAAGTTTTGTTTTTTCCTTGAACCAATATCTTTTGATACAGCAATAGTTTTCAGGTATTGTAATATATGGAATATCTTCATTGGCTTCTTCCAAATTATTTTCAAAGAATGGATATTTTTCTCTGTATTTTTCTATTAAGTCTTTATGGGAAAGGTTCCAAAAATTGGTAATATATTCATGGTCCTTTATTTCAACAACAACTTTATCTCTCTTTTCCATTTGTAACTGTATATTGTATGGTGTTGGCTTTTCTTTTATACTGTTAGAAATGGAAATGTCATCATAACTATAAATGATAAGATTGTTTATAAGTTTACAATTTGCGTAGCTCCCTAAATAAAATTGGTAGATTGCTCTATTATGATTATCTAATTCTATATTTGTTATAATATTATCATATAGTATCTGATATTGATTTTGATTTAGTGGTGTATTGAAAATGTATAGAAGTCTATATCTGTTTCCTTTAGTAATATGTGAAAATGTGGTATACGCAATGCTTGGCTGATATTTCAATGTTACTAATAATTCATTGAATGATAATAATGTATTATCAATATCGAATACTATTATGTTAGTATGTAAAGCCCTTTCTTTCTTCTTATAACCAAAGAGGGATTTTATTTCCTTGTCGATATATGTGCAAGAGAATATATATCCTTGTTTTATAAATTGCTCCAATTCAGAAATAGTAACTTCCTTTTCTTCAAAGGATATTTTGTTGTAGTCTTTACTGGTAGGTTTTTCTGTGTAACCATTGACGGAAATCATCAGTTTAAAAGAGAATTTTTCATTTTTGTACATGTTAAGGTTGATATTATTGTGTGACTTGTACGTGTCACTTATTTAGGATGTTAAGGTTTGATAGTTGAACAAAGGAAGCAATGCAACCTTAACAAACCATTACTTCCAAGTATGCCTACTTTCAACTATATAATATAAGTATATTTTGTTTATGCAAATATACGACTTTCTAATATCTATTACCACCTTTTAATAAGAAATTTTGCCTGAAAAGCCCTCAAAAAGTACAAGTATGGTATAAAGTGTCTTATTATTATCTGATTTTTGCGAGGTATTATCAATTTATTGTAATACAATGTGTTATATGAAATATAAGTGACTGGATATATATCCGAATGTTAGGTAGCACACTGTTTGCTATTTATTTTTTGCCCCTATTCCCCGATTTAGACAAAAGGGTTCCTTTTCGAATGATGCACTTTGAGTTTTGAAAAGTTTTTTCGTTGGATAATCCGTAATTTCGTAAAGAACCGTAGGAAATCCCAAGTATATCAGGCGAAAAATATTCAAAAACATTGGCTATGCTTCCGAAATAGTGGTGGGTGTCGTTCTCTTTTATATAAAGATGAATTACTGTCCGTTCTTTCTTCTCTTTTTCTTCCATAATGCAATAGTTTTTTTGCAAAAATAGTAATTGTGTGACATAAAATGAATAAATGTCATATTTTTAACTATTTCTAGTGTAAATAAATTGCATGTATTAAATATATGTCATATCTTTGCGCTGTGATTAAAACGAAGACGATATGAAACGGTATAATAAAAGACAAGTGATGAAAGATGCTCATAGACTTTACAATAACGATTTTCAACGCAGGGGACGTTCTTGGTCGGAGTGTCTTAGAGCAGCTTGGAGTTGGGAACGGGATGCAGTCAAAGTTTTCGAAGAAAAAGCAGCAAGGCTTGATGCAATGATAGCCGCAAGTTGGAAAGCGCACAACGAAAGAAAAGAAGCCAAGACAAATGAGAATTGGTATAAAGGAATTGATTCAGAAACTCTTTCTTATGCAATGGGATATGGAAGAGGTAACAATTTCTATTGTGGTGACTAATTAAAAGAGTTTTTTAATATTCACTAATATAACTTTTGAATATGTGTTGATTATCAATGGTTTAATAATAAATGGGTTCGTGTTAGATTCAAAAACAATAGATTTCAATTAAAAAAGAATATTATGAGCTTAAAAAATAGTTATGTTACTTCTGACTATATGGAATGGGATTCAATGTTATCGCTAGTTCACAAACTATATAGGGATAAGGAATATCGTTTGTCATTGTTAATAGGCTGTGGTAGCTTCTTTGGGTTACGTATATCAGACATTCTCGCTCTTACATGGAGATGATGAAAAGTTTGTTATCATTGAAAAGAAGACAGGTAAGAGACGGGAAATAAAAGTCAATTCCAATTTCCAAAAGCATATTGCAGACTGTTTCAAGGCTTTGGATATAGTAGATAAAGATGAAAAATGTTTTGTTAGTCGAAAAAAAACAGTGTATAGTACGCAACGAATTAATGTGTTATTTAAATCAATAAAAATTAAATATGGATTGAAGATAGAACATTTTTCCACCCACTCGATGAGAAAAACATTTGGTAGGAAGGTTGTAGAGACCGCTGGGGAAAACTCGGAATTTGCTCTTATCAAACTATCGGAATTATTTAATCATGCCGATATTCAAACGACAAGGCGTTATTTAGGATTAAGAACAGAAGAGTTGTTAGAAACGTATGATATGCTCAGTTTTTAAATCTGTATTTTTTAAAATCCAAATCCGATATTAAGATAAAATCCCAGTTTGTTAGTCCTATTGGAGTAACATATAAATCCCTCTATAGGTCCCAATGGACTATCGTAGCCATATCCAATACTTGTCCCATATATTTTTTTGCCTTGAAGGAAATTGGAAAACTGATTTTGATGGATGGCATAATTTCCTGATAAGGTAAGGTATTGCTTTTCGTGAAATTTATGTCTTACTTGGATTTGTGCATTTCCCAATAATTTTAGGGTGGATTCTGTATGAGTCAGCCCTGAAAAAGGTATTTGTTGCTCGTAATGTGGATTATATCCTTCTCCACCGATAACATTGCTGTACATAAACGGAATACCATCATTGAAAATAAATCTTCCGTATATTGTCGGTATAATAAATGTATTTAGTGTGATTGGAAATATCTTGGTGACTTGGGCAGCAAGTGATGAGTATGCAGTGTTAGTATGCAAATTGGTATATATTGTATAAGAAATATTAGTTTTCAAACCTTTAGTAGGAAAATATCTTTTGTCTAAAGTTTCATATTTCAATTTTGTATGATAATTAAGAAATAAATTCTTTCGTTTCATTAGTGTTGCATCTTCACTTACCAATGTTCTATAATACCGATGGTAATCTAATGAAGCTCCAACTTCCATTTGAAGATTTCTTGAAGGTATAATAGAGTAAATCAGACTGCTAGTATTCCGTATAAAGGTTGGATTAGATATTTTGTGTCCATGACTGTATAAAAATATATCATTGTAACCAATTTGATTTGAAAGTGTTATCCATTGTGGTTTTGATATAGGAAGATGATATTGGGTTCTGAGAAAAGATTGTTTTCCTCCTCTTGCCACTATTTCGGCTTTCCCGATTTTCTGTTTATTCAAATTGATATTAAGAATCACTGCTGCAATATCCTCGCTATCGAATCTTAGTCCAATTCTTAGTTGATTATCATTGCTTGGAGCATATTGCGGATAAAACAAGGGGAATTTGGTTTTATTGTTTTTTTTATTATTTACTATGCCTACCCTATTCTTGATTGATAATAATGTGTTGTAATTGGCTTTTGCGGCATTTTCTCCTCTTATAATGAGAGTGTCTATTGCGGCTTTTGTAAAACTTGCAGCATTATAGTTTTCTACATCAACTTTTATATAAGCATCTATATCCTTAGTACTTTCATCAAGCGATGATTGACAAATCATTAACATAAGCTGATTGGCTATCCCTGCAATGGAATGCAAGTTATCCGCATCTGATAATTCAGATTGTACATCAATGCCAATAATAATATCTGCTCCCATAGCTTTGACAACATCAATTGGTAGATTGTCTTTAAATCCTCCGTCAATTAAAACTTTTTGTCCTGAATATATCGGTGAAAAAACAACGGGAACAGCCATACTTGCACGCATTGCCTCTGAAAGTTTGCCAAAGCGGATGACCTCTTTTTGATTTTTTACCATATCTGTGGCAATACATGCAAAAGGAATTGGAAGGCTATCGAAATTAGTTACATTTTGATAGCCTTCTGTAAGTTGATGTAATAACTGTGATATGTTCTTCCCTTTTATTATACCTCCATTCTTTCCACTATTGTTGATAGGAAATGATATAAGGTATTTACTGTCATCGGATTTAAACGGAAAAGGAATTTCTTTGCGTGAAACTTTATCGGTAAGTAGGTCTATCCAGTCTGTTTGTTTCACTATTGTTTCTAATTGTTCGGATGTATAACCTATAGAATATAATCCGCCAATAATAGCTCCGATGCTTGTTCCTGCAATATAATCAATAGGTATATTTAATTCTTCAAGAGCCTTTATTACTCCAATATGCGCAACCCCTTTAGCACCACCACCACTTAAAACGATACCTACCTTTTTTCGTGGTGATGTGTAGACTAAAGAGAATGGTAATATTAATAAAATAAGTGCAAGTGCAATTTTATTCATAGGAATAATGAAGCCGCATTTAATAGTTATACTTGTGTGTAACTACTCAATTTAAAGTTGTTTATTCTATTGATTAAATATTTATGGATGTTGGAAAGGTAACACTACCGTTCAAAACAATACTCTTTGAACCCGATTTGCATTTATAATCCTTAAATACAAGTGTAACTCTGAAATTTTCCAAATCCCATTTTTCAATTGTAACAGTACCAGAAACATACTCTTTTTCAGAGGAATACCATTCTTCAAGTTTTACTAAAGCAATTGACATTTTGCAACCCTTGGTTACATCTTTCCCCGTTGTTAGCTCTTCACGATAGTCAATGTTACCTTGAATATAAAAATCGGATGTTGCATCATTTACCCAAAATTCAAACATACTATTCGCTATTGCTTTACCTTCGAGATTTGTAATCTTGACAGCACTTCCATTTACTGTTAGTGTTGATGTGAATTCTGTTTTTTCATTATCATCATCGCTTGAACAGCTTGTTACGAAAATTGCCATTAATAAAATGGTCAATAAAAAAATGGTTTTCTTTTTCATTTTTCTTTTTTTTAGTTAAACACTTCTTGTATAATTGAGACTGCAAAGATAATACACGTACATGTACGCTCAAAATATTTCTGCAATAATCTTTCCTTTACAAATTTAAATAATTAGCATATATGACTAATATAGAAGAATTTGTAATACAAAAGGTAAAGGCAATGAGGATGGAAAGAAAGTGGTCACAAGTAGAATTGGCAGATTACATGAATCTTTCCCCTAGTTTTATTGCAGATATTGAAAACCCCAAACGAAGGGCAAAATACAATCTCAATCATTTGAATGTATTGGCTAAAGTGTTTAGTTGTTCTCCGAAAGACTTTTTACCCAATGCTCCATTGAATGACGAGTAATAAATGCTAGTACAATCTTATGCTTATATTCACAAATCTTGATAGTGAATTTTGTTGGATTACATTTGATATCTGATATGATTTAGGGTATATTTCTTTGAGAAGCAAAAAATCTCTTCAGAAAAGAAAATTATTGATTGGGAATGATTAGTTTTGCATATTGTTTTTGATTATAAAAAAATATGCATATGATTGATTTTAGAAAGAAAATAGCAGTCGGTACTGCAATTGTCAAAACTAACCCTATTGAAATATATGATACTCTTGACCGTGCAAGTGATAAGAATGCATTGCGGCCAGCGCAATTAGCTGTATTAGAAGACTGGTGGAATAATTATAAAGATAAAAAAGATGTTATATTAAAATTACATACAGGACAAGGGAAAACATTGCTTGGGTTGCTTATTTTGCAGTCTAAGTTAAACTTAAACCAAGGACCAGTTCTTTACTTATGTCCAACGTATAATTTGGTAACACAAACATGTGAACAAGCTACACAATTTGGTATCAAATATTGTACTATTGGAGCAGATAAAAATATTCCAATGGATTTTTATGATTCAAAATCTATTTTAATAACTTCAGTGCACAAATTATTTAATGGATTAACAAAATTTGGCTTACGTAATCGCTCTGAATCGGTAGGTAGTATTGTTCTAGATGATTCTCATGCATGTATTGATGCTATTCAAAAGGCTTTTACGATTATTATAAAAAAAGATGAAGATGGTTATGAAAAAGTTCTTTCTATTTTTGAAAACGAGCTAGAGAAACAAGGATTAGGGACTTTGGAAGATATTAGGTTAGGAAATCATGATTCTTTTTTGTTGGTTCCCTATTGGGCTTGGCAAGAGAAAGTAGGTGAGATGGTTAGGCTTTTAGCTGGTTTACAAGAGAATTTGAATGTGAAATTTGCTTGGAATCTTATCAAAGATATAGTAAAAGATTGCCAATGTTACATTTCAGGAAGCCATATCGAAATATCTCCTTATTGTAATCCAATAGAACAATTTGGAACATTTTCAAGAGCTGCTCATCGGGTATTAATGTCTGCTACTACTAATGATGATTCCTTTTTTATTAAAGGATTAGGACTTGATAAAGATGCGATAAAAGCTCCACTGCAATACCATAAGGAAGCATGGTCTGGTGAAAAAATGATATTAATTCCTTCGATGTTTGATGAATCCTTAACTCGTTCTAGAATAATAGAAGAGTTTGCACGACCTTTGAAAAATAGAAAGTATGGTGTCATATCTTTAGTTCCAAGTTTTGCACATTCAGAATCTTGGAAAGCTCATAATGCGAGAATATCTACAGCGCTGACTATAGATGAAGATATAAGTGTTTTGAAAAGTGGAAATTATGACTTTACAAATGTATTAGTTAATAGATATGATGGGATTGATTTAGCTGATAATAATTGTCGTATTTTGATTATTGATTCAAAGCCATATGCAGAAAGTCTTTCTGACAGATATCAAGAGATGACACGTGTTGATAGTGAAGCTATTCTTATTAAAATTGCACAAAAAATAGAACAAGGATTGGGAAGAGGAGTAAGAGGAGAAAGGGATTATTGTGTCATTATCCTTACTGGTGCAGAGCTAATTAACATTATTCAAAACAAGCGAACTAGGAGTTTCTTTTCATCCCAAACCCAAACTCAGATTCAAATAGGATTGGATATAACAAAGTACTCTAAAGAAGATGCTTCATTAGATGATAAAATGAAGCTGTTGAACAGCTTAATAATGCAATGTATAAATAGAGATGAAGGTTGGAAGTATTTTTATATAAGTAGAATGAATGATGCACCAGTTGTATCTAAAGAAGAAAGAGTTTTGAATATACTACAATTAGAGAAGGAAGCTGAGTTACAGTATAAGTATGGAGAGTGTCAAAAGGCTGTTGATATAATTCAAAGACTTATAGACACATATATTAACGATAATAGCGAAAAAGGATGGTATATGCAAGAAATGGCACGCTATTTATATTCAAAAAACAAAGTAGATTCAAACAAGAAGCAGATTATTGCTCACAAGTTGAATAATTATTTGTTGAAGCCGCGTGAGGGGATGGATTTAGTTAACATTAGCTTTGTGAATCAGAATCGAATAAATAATATTATTTCTTGGGTAAGGCAGTTTGATAATCATGATTTATTGATGATACAATTAGAGGAGACTCTCGGAAATCTCCAATTTGGAATTAAAGCGGACACTTTTGAAAGGTCTTTGAATGAATTAGGGCACATTCTTGGTTTTATAGTAGAGAGACCTGATAAACAACGTGGTGAGGGACCTGATAACTTATGGTGTGTGAGGGATAATGATTATATACTTTTTGAATGTAAAAATGAAGTTAAAGAACAAAGGGGGGAAATTAATAAAACTGAGATGGGGCAAATAAATAATTCTTGCTTATGGTTTGAAAGAGTATATCATGCAGAATATATTCCTATATTAATTGCCCCCACAAATAAAGTGACTTCGGCAGGCGGATTTCATAAAGCCCAATTAGCTATTATGAAAAAGAAGCAATTGCATAGTCTGATAGATAATACAAGACTGTTTTTTAAAGGGATACGAGAATTAGACATTAACGGTTTATCTCATGTGGAAATTCAAAAGTTATTAGATGCGAATCATTTATCTATTGATGATTTAAAAAGCACTTACGCGGAAAAGCCTATTCAAAAATAGAAAACTATTTTTTTTAGGTTATTAGCCATCAAAGTAATGAATGTGATTTGTATATCAATATTCACAAAGAATAGAAATGAATATTAAGAATGTATGCAGATTGCTGATTATTAGTTGTTTATAGGGGCTCTGTGTGAAAACGTAATTTGCAGGCATTCACTTTTATAGTATATTGTATATTTGTGAATATTAACTTCCTAATAGGTGTTGATAATACTGACCTTATTTCCTTTATTGGCTTATATTTTCTAAGCGAGTTGCGTAAAACAAGTGCGTAAAAGAGTGCGTAAATTGATTTGCGTAAGATAAGTGCGCAATTATGATTTTTTAGTATATGATTTAATGCTCTGTATTATAGTTGATTAATTAAGGATGTGTTCATTTCGACTATATGCATAGGAGGGTATTCCTGCTTATTGTGATCGTTGAGTTGAATTTGTTGTTCCATAATTTAATAAGTTATTTCAAGTTTATTATTCAAAGCATAATTATCTGCACTATTTTCTGATTTGTAGTTTGCTGCTTTATTATAAACTAACCATACATTGACACAATGTCCGATTTCATGCATTAATAAACGTTCAAGATAATATCTTCTTGCATTTTCTTCTGTGAATTCAATATACCAGTTATCTCGTTCTTTTACAGGTTCAGATGCATAGCCTTTATACCATGTTAGTAGTTTGTGACTGGGTTTGCTCTTTCCTATGGATATTTTGTTGTTTTTGGGAAATGGATACAGTATGATGGCATATACTCCACTACCCGTAGTAAAATAACTTTGGCAATTTACTTTAGAATTAGGTTTGCGTAGCCATATGTGTGTTATACATGATACATCTTTTTCGGGTAATTG
>OGYU01001496.1_pt1 | contig 16478 bp, 10 predicted proteins | sample 1576581 | NCBI WGS metagenome assembly OGYU01 (sample SAMEA3541547, study PRJEB24748) | human gut metagenome | biome: human gut; feature: human-associated habitat; material: faeces | place: China | collected 2012 | reverse complement strand
GGCTGTATCTCTCCAATGCGCAGCTGCACTGAATTTATGCGGATGGACTTTATTTAAGTCCGCTTTTTCACCGATTTGTCTCAATCTTGTTTCTACCCCTCCGATTAATAGTCTATTATATGGAAAAGATAAAGAAACAAACAGAGCTGGATTATCATCCTGACGACTGTCCAAATAGTTTATCAGGTGAATCTTTGTTCTAGCGTCGAAGTAGACGATTCTCTCACTATTCCCTTTACCAAAGACAAGACATTCTCTTTCATAAAAGTTAATATCCTCTCTGTTCAATCTCACTAGTTCGCCTACCCGCATTCCAGTTGAAGCCAATAAATCAATCATGGCCAAATCACGAATCTCATCGCAAGCATCTCTTAGAAGCTCAAGTCCTTCGTCAGACAAAGTTTCTTTGATCGTTTTATCCGTCTTTATCTTGTGAATCCGACGGACAGGACTTTTTAAAATATAGTCCTCGTCTTCCAACCAGCCAAAAAAGCTACTAAAAATCCGACGCATGTTGTCAATCGTCACCTTGCTTGATTTCCGCTCCTGCTGGTAACGCGCAAGATAGGTTCGCAAATCACTGGTAGTTAAATCTCTTATGGACGTTTTGAGACTAACAAACATATTTTCAATGACCATCTTATAGTATTTCAAAGACTTCTCACTACAGCCTTCAATTCTCTTAGCCGAGATAAACAGTTCAAGTAATTTACTATTGCTCTTCTGTTCATTAGCTGATTTAATCTCTGCAACTTCTACATTGACAAAAGCTGCCGTTAGTACCTTTTGCAGATTTTCTAATTGTTGAGCACTTAAATGCTTGGCCATAACTGTTGTAATTTGCGTGATTAATTTATCTTTCATAAGCTACCTACCTTTCGTTTTTATTATACTCTACGGGTAGCTTAAAAAGATAAATCATCATTTAGAGCAGATTGGCCAAGAACTATTTGAAGAAATCTACTATGATGGCTCCTCTGCTCAACTTGGTGATATTATAAGCACTCTAGAGAGTGGCTCACGTCCCAAAGGAGGAGCTGAAACCGATGGTATACCGAGTATTGGTGCAGAAAATATTGAACGTTTTGGCCAATATGACTACACTAAAGAAAAATTTATAAGTCTAGAATATTTCCAAAAACTTAAACGTGGTATTGTACACTCTGGAGATGTTTTATTATATAAAGATGGGGCTTATACAGGGAAAGTTTCAATGGCTTTGGACGACTTTCCACATGCACAATGTGCTATTAATGAACACATTTTTATATTAAGGCCAAACGAGTTAGCTCCAAGTTCATTTTTCTTATATTTCTTACTTCTGCACGATAAAAACAAACAAGCCTTATTTTCTCGTGCCTCTAGTAAAGCAGCTCAACCTGGATTAAATCAAACTGAGTTTGCCAAAATCAGGATTTTCTTTATCCATCCATACACGTTCGTCATGCAAAACTTGTGGATTTTTTGCATTTGTACCTTGATATGTATAACCTTGTGCTTTATATGCAGCGATAGTTATGTCATGTAACTGATCTGATTCCAAAGGCTCCATAACAGCAAATCTTCTAGGGATAGGATAAGAGTCACCCAATTGTTCGTCAAATTCCTTACGCGGTAAAATGGAACTATTCTTCATAGGAACACCAGAACGCATAATGTTAACATATTGATCAATCGGTGCATTAAAATAATGGAGATATTCTTGGATATACACTTTTTCCAAATCAGAAGCTTTATCTCCACTTAAATTATAAGCCTCTTTCTTAAGCAGTTCTGTCAGCCATTCCTCTTGCAGCTTAATGGAAACATCATGAGGGTCATTTACATAAGGACTGTCATAATAAGGTATATGATTCTGACCGGCAACATAATCATATCCTTTTACTGAAGCAGTGATACCGTCTGTAAAATACTCTTGGGCACTTTTTTGTCCATTCCAAGTAGCTCCCAACAGGGTGAATTCAGCCAAGAAGAAATTGGTTTCCGCTGCCGAAAAATACAGACCATACCAGCCATATTGTTGAGTGTCCTGAACCGGAGTAACATCCGGAGCATCCGGATAAGTATATGTCAACAAACCTTTTACCATTTCTTGATTCCGGTAAGTACACGGATAATAGCTTTTCTTGGCACCAGCTGCCGAGTACAAAACAAACAATTGTCCTGTGGGGTCAAAATAATCCTCGTATTTGTCCATCTGTCCTGCACCTATTTCTACAGGAAGACCATAATAACGTACCCAAGGTTCACCTGGACCACCCCATTCTTTAAAGACTTTCTTTCCATTTTTAACCTCAGAAATTACATTCTTTTCTACAAAATCCGGCATTTCTCTTTTTTGATCAAAATAAGCCTGCACAACATTAGAATTGTAGTCATTCTTTTGGAAGAAATAAAGCAAACGCGGATCTTTGTTGTTTACCAAAAAGTCTATAAGATGTTGCGTACCTACTCCTACAGAAAAATCATTATTCCAATTGTTATCGAACTTACCCTTGTTATATACAAAGTCATCATCCGTAGTAGCAATTAAGCCAACAGGACTTTCTGCTACCTGTTTTACTATTTCAAAAGCACGGTTCCGGTCTTTGTTTATCAAACGGGCTGCAATTTTCAATTTCAAAGAATTGGCCAGTTTGCCCCATTTTTTCAAATCACCTTTATAAATAAAGTCCTGATTATTCAAAACATCTTTGATTTCGTTACTGCTCAGATAATTAATAGTCTGGTCCAGTTCTTTCAGCCATACTTCCAAAAGTTCCTCTTGAGTGTCATACTTAGGCAATAACAAAGGAGGATTGGTATATCTGGCTTGTTCTGCTTCTGTATATTGACGTGAGCCATATAGGTCGGCATCTTGGATACTTAAATAAACCAACAAAGGATTACAAAGATATTGGATATATTCATAAGTCGCTTTTTCCTCTTCAGGCAACTGGCTGATTTGATATCGAATCTCATTAGCATAACGAAGAACTTCGTTTACTTCATAACCACAACCATTGGCTTCATCAGTCGGACGATTTGAACGAGTTGTATTACCTCCTGATGAAACTGTTGTTTGCGACCAGGTAGAAAGATCATTAAATCCTCCAAACCACTGTGCATAATCTCCCGGTTGGAAAGAAGCCTCACATTTAGTGAACAGGAAACGAATATCAGGCTTTGTAATAGTAGACGGATCTGAATTTAATTCAGAGAATTCATCTACACAGGAAGTAAACATTACACTTCCTAAAAGCAGTGCGGCTGCTAAAGTTCTATATTTCATTGTTGATAATTCTTTTAAAGTTAACAATTAGAAATTGGCATTAATTGTAAATATGTAACTTGCCGTATAAGGCTCGAAACCACGAATACGGAACTCTGAAGCTGAATTAGAACGTACAGATTCCGGATTCAGGTTATTAGGTAATGAATTATACAGATATCCCAAATTACGTGCACTGAATGACAGGTTCAATCCTTTTGCACCCAGTTTGTGACTGATGCTATTAGGCAAACGATAATTTATAGTAATATTACGCAAAGCGATATAACTCAACTTGTGTACCCAAATGTCATCAATTGTCTGTGCTCCCCATGCATAATTATTTCCATACCATGAACCGGCATGAGTGGGTTCCAGTTTTCCTTCCTGTACCAGCTGTGCGTAAGACAGTCCGCTGACATCCATTTTTGTTCCATCCACCAAGGTCGCAATTGTTCCTTCTTTAAAAACACCTTCCGGAATCATACCATCAGTATATTGAATACCTTTGGAATCGGCGTATTGACTAGTCCAAGTCATACCTCCATGTTCCGGGTCACGGTATTGCAAAGAACTTTCTGTCCAACCGGCCTGAGTTCCGTATAAGTTACAGTAAGATGCTACCAAACCTCCAAAACGCATATCCAGTCCGACATTCAAACTTAAATCTTTCCAAGTTAACGTTGTTGCTACAGATCCCAGAAAATCGGGTGTCATGTTGCCCACTACTTCCGCTGTTTTGCTTTGTGCTCTATATGCGCCTCTCCAGCTGTCATCCCACTCCAACAAAGGTACACCGTTTTCATTACGTGCCTGAGTGACATCTGACATCAACACACCATAAGACTCACCGACTTTTGCTACAGAGCCGATATGATAGTCGTATGCGTTTACATAACCGGACAATTCAATATAGTTGGCAACATTAGGATGTAAGGATACAATTTTACTTCTGTTTCGTGTATAAGTGAAGTCCAGATCCCACTGCCAGTCTTTAGTTTTGATAGGAGTAGTATTTAATGCGATTTCAATACCTGAGTTTTGGATATTACCAGCATTTACCAACTGTTGGGTAACACCGGAAATAGCAGGAACATTGATTTTCATAATCTGGTCTGTGGTATTTTCCTTATAATAAGTGAAATCCAAATTCAAACGATTATTAAAAGTACGGAAATCCAAACCTATTTCCCATGAATTCTTACGTTCCGGTTTAAGGTCGGCAATCTTCATCAGTTTGTCCAGTTCATTGGTATAGATATTGCCGTCATACATTTCCATTGTGGCAAAAGAATACGTCTGATTGACAGCGTATGGGTCTGTATCATTACCTACTTGTGCCCATGATGCACGAAGTTTTGCCAAGTTAATCCATGAAGGCATACTTTCGCGGAAAGTTTCATTAATCAACCATGAACCTGATACAGAAGGATAGAAGTATGAGTGATTACCTGTACGATTGGCATATACCAATGCAGAAGACCAGTCATTACGTCCTGTAACATCCAAATAGAATTGATTCTTCCATCCTAAATTTAAAGCAAAAATGGCAGAAATAATTCTTTTGCTGCCCGATATGGTCGATTCGCTCTTTTTAGTCTTTTTTGAGTTCTCCACGAACCATTCTCCAGGCACCACCATTCCTCCGTCAGTTGATACTTTTGAATGTTGGGAAGAGGTGTTGTAATACTCAAATCGTGCGAATCCACCGAGTGAAAAATCTTTTATCTGCTTGCTGGCAGTAAAAGTTCCCCCTACGGTAAATTGTTCTTTTATATCTTGCGTAATACCATAATATCCTCCTTCGTTTGCATAACCGGAACCTAATTGCTTATCTTCTATAGAAGTATAATAACGGTTCATATTAGCGTCTGCTTTAAACTTCAGCCAATCTGTCATCTTTACATTTACTTCAAATGTAGGACGAATAACAGTTTCCTTCCGTACATAATCGTAATTATCTACTTTGAAGAAATAATTTTTAGCGCTGGAAGGAACCGAACCATATTGGTCACCATAGCTGGTACTGGCAATACCACCATGCTCACCTAAATATTTGTTCCGGAAATAATCTACGTCAAATAGCGGGTTAATCACATTGGTATTTGCATTGACAAACAATTCACCCGCATTCAGTTGTGCATTACGCGGTTTTGAGTTGGCAAAGCTAAAAGAAGCAGCAACATCCACCCAATCGTTCAACTTATGGCTAGCTTTCAACAACATGGAGTAACGTTCAAAAGTATTGTTTTCTGTTGTTGATTTGGCATTTTTATAAGATAAAGATGTATAAAATGATGTTTTTTCATTACCACCGCGAATAGAAACATTCGTGTTTGTATTGAATCCTAATTTATATAAATCCAGCATATTATTTTTACGTGGAGAATAGGTAGTCCATGTACCATCATAATTGCGGATTTGAGAGCCATCATATCTAGGACCAAAACCAAAGTTGGGTACTCCTACTAACGTATGTTCTCCATTCTGATTTACTGTAAACTGATGTTCATCCCACATACTTCCATTTTGGTCGGCATCAGATTGTCCCGGCATGTATCCTGGACCATATAAAGTTTGAATATCCGGAGTCTTGAAAGCATGGTCAATACCAAATGTTTGAGAAACGCTGATACCCAGCCCTTGTGTACCCTTACCGGATTTGGTGGTGATTACAACCGCACCATTCAAACCGCGGGAACCATACAATGCTGTTGCCGCAGCACCTTTCAATACTGATACAGTTTCAAAATCATCAGGATTTAAGTTTTTCAACTCATTACCATAGTCGCTGGCGTTGTTGGCACCTGCATCCCAGTCTGCTGTCGTATTACCAGATACACCGTTATCCAGAATCACTCCATCCACCACATAGATAGGCTGGTTGTTGGAACTTAAGGTTGAAGCTCCACGAATCTGTATCTTGGTACCACCAAACAAACCACCATCTGATCCTGAGATTTCAACACCGGCTACTTTACCTTGCAATGCGGCTACCGGAGAAATGGTATTGGCAGCTTTTAATTCATCTCCCTTCACTTCAGTAACTGCATATCCCAAAGCTTTTTCTTCACGCTTCAATCCCAAAGCTGTAACCACAACTTCACCTAACTGTTGCGTATCATCTTTTAAAGTTACATCAATAGGCTGTCCGGTCCATTTTACTTCCTGTGTCTGATATCCTACAAAAGAAATAACAATGATATCTCCTTTTTTTACATTTGACAAAGAAAAATCACCGTCAAGTCCGGTAATAGTACCATTAGTCGTACCTTTTACTACTACAGATGCACCAATGACAGTTTCACCCGTAGCATCCTTGACAATTCCTGTACATGTACCACTTTGTTGTGTGATTTTCACATCGGTAACGCCGGGATTGGCGACCGCGTATGCTGCTCCGGTAGAGGCACCCATTAGGAACAGCAACATACTGACTGATTTTAGTCGTTTTAACATAGCTGTGATTTTTTAAGTTTATTGAAAATCAAGTAATTACATTTTCTTAGTTCCTTCAGAACTATGTTTTTCAATTTAATTTAGATTAACGGTGCAAATATATAACAATTTTAATATATATAAAGAATCTATTGAAAAATATTTTTAATATGCTCTGATTTTTAACGTTTGAGATATCTGGAGCCCCCTATTTAAAGAGAGAACCGATAACTTTCACAGAACTTTCTTGAAATGATTTATATTGTTTTTTCATCGAATATTTACCGTTTGTTTGGTAGTCGGTAGAAAACAGGTAACGCATATTGGGATAAGAACCAAAGGAAAAAAGGTAATGCCAGTCCATGCCGTTGGTGTATTGCTAGAGAAAATATACCTTTTTTATATAGACAGTATTGCAGACAACAATCAAAAGATGAAAGGAAAGAAGGAATATGAAAGGAAGAACGGAAGAGGGAAAGAAGTCCAAACAAACTGTAGGCTGTAATTTTAAGTCCTTGAACTTGCCCATGTGACAACTTGCCCAAGGACAAGATTGTCCTTTGAGGAGATAGAAAAGTTGGAACATTCCTTGTCCTGCGGTGACAGAAACATTTCTGTTATCGCAGGACAAAGGAATTTACATTAATAAATAAGCGTACCTGAGATACACCAATAACTATTGCTTCCCCCTTCGGGAGCACCCTGTGGTATTTTTACGGTGATGCTGTGTTCACCCGCTTCCAGATCACCCAAATAGATGTATTCGGGATTGGTCACCGTACCCGGACACCAGTTGGAACGGCTCAAGTCGGAAGAGCTCAGTCCATTGGAGAAATTACCCGAACAAGGATTCCAGTTACGATAAGTTCCACAATCATCCCGCCAAGGTACGAAAGAGATCACCTTTTCACCGTCCAAATAGAGAGTGTTCGGTTTCTGGTTGAACTCATCACCGCCTCCCCAACCGCCATGTCCCGTGGTGAGATAGTACAGACGGGCGTTCTTGGCAGGCTCCTTCAAGGTGAACTTTACGGTCAGAGAATCCTGACGCATGAAAATCGGATAAGGCTGTCCTGCCTGCTCCAGATAATTCACTGTATTGAACAGCGGAAGAGTATTATAAACCCGATGTTCTTCATCAGGATAATACTTCAGTTTCAACGACAGACGATGTCCTTTGGCATCCCAGTTGCCGATGTAAGCGCCAATCCAAGCTTCCCCTTCCAATTTTTCGGCCAGTGGGGTTACCTCCATTTTGTAAAGTACGGAGTCCACCCAGTCCTGTCCCTTCACCTTATTATAATTGAACTTGCGCACACCGAAACCGGTGAAGAAACGCATCAACTCTAAAGGCACATCATACTCCGCTGTGGAAATCAGCCCGTGGTAGTCCGTATTTTCCGAGCGGAAAGAGGGAACTTTCTTCAAATCACGTATGGCATCAAGAAAAGACAGCTGCTTGCCTTCCGGTATCAGAAAGACAGAACCGGTGCGGTCGTAAGCATCACCGTCCGAGTATTGGACAACTTCCGCAAAGACGGTACGATTCTTCACATAGTCGGGCAGCTTCACTTTCTTCAACAGGATGGTGCCGCCTCCGGCACTGTATTGTACGCCATCCTCCAGTACTTCGGGCAATTTAGCGTTGTTGAAGCAGATGCTCTGCTGGTCGAAGACCGGAATTGTGATAACTCCGCTTTGGTTGATGGTATATTGGTAGTCGGCCGCATCCATGCTTTCCCCCCACGACTGTGGCAACACATCCTTTCCTTTCTTCAGCGGGGTAATATGGGTGGCTTCCTGAATCATGTCACCGTTTCGCACGACTCTCAGTACCAATCCGTCAGGTACACCCACATTGGCTTGCGGAGTACCACGAAAAGGGATGTCGTTGGTATACCACACCTCGATGGTGTTGGAATTGATGGATGTGCGCAAAATTTTGCAGTTCATCCCTAAGTGTTTTCCTTCGCCCGTTTGCGTGAAACCTTTGCCGAATTCGAAGGGAGTGACCGCAGATATCACTTGTCCGTTAGGTAGTTCAGCCCTGCGGTATGCCTGCCGGGTAGTGTAGTCTATGTAACTGCCGGTTACAGGTGTCTTGTCTTCCGGGCGGGGATTGGGACGGTCGTTTTGCTCCGGCCATACGTTGGTCAATGATACGCGGTCACTGGACACGGTCATCAACAGATGCCCCGGCCGGGCTTTCCCTTTGTAATTCGATTGGTAGGTCACCTCGATACCTTGTGCATTCTTCACTTTTCCAGGGTAGTTCTGCGCGCAGACCGTCCCGGTGCTAAGCAGGAAGCACAAGCCGATTCCTACGTTTTTCAAGATGGTTCTTTTCATTTTTTCTTATTTTAAAGTATGATATAACAATTCGTTTTACATGAAACACAAAATTCTCCCTTCACCCTATCCGGCTCGTTACCAGCGATCTGCCGTGTAGGAACGTCCGTAATGCCCTTTAACCGGTATGTAGGCAGTGGCATTTTTGTAGCCCTCGCGTTGTAATGACGGATGGGCTCCTTGGGTCAGTGCCTGTAGGCGGCGGTATGCGGTAGAACGGGTCATTCCGCAGACCTGCTGCATCCGGGCGCAGGTGATACTGCGATGATCTTTAAAATATTCACTCAGCAGCCCGTCCACTTCGATAGGCGACAAGTCCACCGTGTGCACCTTGTATCGTTCTCTTACAAAATGTGCCCGGCTTATAATACTCTTCTTGAAACTTTTCTCAGGCTGGAAGTTGACTCCTGTTATCTGTACTGTGCCACGGGTCATCTTCTTAGGATTTTCACTTTCTGTGGAGCCGATACTGACAGAGAAATACCCTAATCCGTTGATATGGATTCGTTTGCCGTCACCTAATTTCTCGGACAGAATATCTATCAGTCCCTCTACCACTGCCGCCCAGTCCGAACGGCTTACTGAAGTATAAAGCGTAGCCTCGTGTATCAAGTCCTTCGAGTGGATGGTCTGCTTGTTGGTGTTTCTCACATGGTATTTTTTCTTTTCCCCGTCATTTGCCGGAGATTCATAGATATCAAATTTAATGTCTGACATAATGTACTATGTATTTGTTTTATTTATAGGATGTTATCGTGCAAACTTACAGAACATTCTGTTGCTTCACCTTAGTGAAGCGGCAGTTTCACCCGTGTGGCAATGGCTCTTCACTAAAGTGAGTAGGCAACTTCACGTCAGTGAGAACCCAGATTCTTCCGGACGAAGATACGGATTCTTTCGTCCTCTTGCAAAGATTCTGCCATAAATGTTTCACACGTTGGATTTATTTTAATTTGTCGGGCAAAGTTCTTGCAAAACCCTGTTTTGCAGAACTATCTTCACACCTCAAATCAATAAAAAAACAGATTTAATGGAAAAAGAAAAAGACTCAAAACTGAAACAAGCCATGAAAGGGCTTGATTCGTTCCTCACCACTCATTATTCCTTTCGTTACAACCAAATAACAGAACAATGCGAATTTCATGACAAGCACAAGTTCGATAAATACCGTGTGGTGGATGAGCGAGAATTCAACACATTGGTTATTAATGCAATAGAGGAAGGCGTGAACTGTATGGACCGTGATATGCGCCGTTATCTGGGTTCGTCACGCATTCCTTCTTTTCACCCCGTGACAGCCTATTTGGAACATCTGCCACACTGGGACGGGCACGACAGAGTAAGCGAGCTGGCACACTCGGTAAGCGATGAAACGCAATGGGTGGAGGTGTTTCATATCTGGATGCTGGGCATGGTGATGCAATGGAGCGGTAAAAACCGGATGCATGGCAACTGCCTGATTCCCATTTTGGTTAATCCCCTTCAGGGCCTGAAGAAGTCTACCTTTTGCCGGTCGCTCCTTCCACCAGCGTTACGTGGATATTATACCGATGACTTCGATGTGACCCGCGAGGGGGATACCCTGCGCAAAATGCGCTCTTTGGCTCTTATCAATATAGACGAATTCAATCGGATGGAAGAAGGTAAACTGGCACGGTTGAAGAATCTAGTCCAAATGAGCGGTCTTAGTATGCGCCGTCCGTTTCAAAGCAGCTATAGCCAGCAACCGCGCCTTAGTTCATTTATTGGCACTTCCAATTTTTGCGATCTGCTGACCGATTCTTCCGGTAACCGCCGTTTTTATCCGGTGATGACCAAAGGGAGTATCCGTTTGCCTCGCATCAATTATAAACAACTTTATGCTCAGTTAAGAGATGAACTAAAACATAACCGCCGCTATTGGCTCTCACCCAAAGAAGAACAGGCTGTCAGCTTGCGTAATGACGCATTTTTGCGCCGTCCCATAGAGGAAAGCCTCTTTTATAGCTGCTTCAGTCTGCCCCGGGATGGGGAGAAGTTTCAAAGATGGACTATCGGCCAGATTTATGAAGTGATGAAAAAGGCCAGTCCTGAAACCATGCGTGATGTCAAGATGAGAGCCTTCGGAAAACATTTGGCTCTGATGGGAGTGAAGAAATTACATACCCGCTATGGCGACCAGTATCTGCTGAACCGGCTCTAACTGATAAACCATTTCGAGGAAATACTGAAAGTTCTGTCACCATATAATATTGAAGTCCAGCGATATGTGGTGACAGAATAAAAAGTATTACAATACAATATTTATTAATCCTATCCTAATTTAAATTTGACTATGGTAACGGGATGGTAGCTAGTAGAAAACTGGTAGAAATCGCAAATTTATTTCCTGTTTGTAAATTCAAGGACAAAGATCATCTTAAAATTACTAAAGTACATATGCTTTGATTATCAGACACATAGCTGTAAGAGTAGTTCTGAAGGAACTAAGGAAACGGAATTACTTGATTTTCAATAAACTTTAAAAAAAATCACAGCTATGTTAAAACGACTAAAATCAGTCAGTATGTTGCTGTTCCTAATGGGTGCCTCTACCGGAGCAGCATACGCGGTCGCCAATCCCGGCGTTACCGATGTGAAAATCACACAACAGACAGGGACATGTACGGGTATCGTCAAGGATGCTACGGGAGAAGGTGTTATCGGTGCATCTGTAGTAGTGAAAGGGACTACGAATGGTACTATCACAGGGCTTGACGGTGACTTCTCTTTAAGTAATGTAAAGGAAGGGGATATCATTGTTATCTCTTTCGTTGGTTATGCTACTCAAGAAATAAAATGGACCGGGAAACCTCTAGATGTTCTTTTGAAAGATGATACTCAATTGTTGGGTGAGGTAGTTGTAACCGCTCTAGGATTGAAACGTGAGGAAAAGGCGCTGGGTTATGCCGTTACCGAAGTAAGGGGTGATGAATTGAAAGCAGCCAACACCATTTCTCCGGTTACTGCATTACAAGGAAAAGTAGCAGGTGTTGAAATTTCCAGTTCAGATGGTGGTATCTTTGGCGCAGCCAAAATTCAAATCCGTGGTGCTTCCACGATGGGCAATAACAACCAGCCTATTTATGTAGTAGACGGTGTTATACTGGATAATAATGTATCTGGTAATGATGACTTGAACTGGGGGAGTAATTCCAGTGACTATGGTAATGAATTGAAAAATCTAAATCCTGATGATTTTGAAACAGTTTCTGTTTTAAAAGGTGCCGCAGCGACTGCACTCTATGGTTCTCGTGGTTTGAATGGTGCTGTTGTAATTACTACTAAAAGTGGCAAGGGTGGTAGTGGATTAGGTATCAGTTTCTCTCAAACATTCGGTATCGACCATGCATATAAAACTCCAGATATTCAGACTGTCTATGGTGATGGTCCGTATGTAGGACGTTATGACGCAGATGGTGATGGTAATATCTGGCAACCAACACAATTCCAAGTGAACTCAGCTGGACAACATACCTTAATTGGAACTTGGGGAACTGGATTTGGTCCTAAATATGACGGTAGTCAAATTGAAAATTATGACGGTACAATGACTACTTATTCCCCACATAAAAATAATATGTTGGATATGTATCAAATAGGTTTCAACACCAATACAAATCTAGCTATTCATGGTGGTAATGACAAAACCACATTCTATGCTTCCATGTCTTATAAACATGCTGAATCCACTACTCCGAATAATACATTTGAGCGTTATTCTTTCTTGGTAAAAGCAACACATAAATTAAATGATTGGGTAGATGTTGCAGCTTCTGTGAATTTTTCTAATTCAACGCCAAGAAATGCAGCACGCAATATCGGTGAAAATTTCGTAAACGGAACATGGACTCCCAATTATGCCCCCCAATATTTCCGTAACAAATATCTCGGTGAACATGGTGGAGTGGCAAGTACTGATTATGGTGACATCTATGGAAATGTTCCTGGTAAAACCTATTGGTTCGAAATTGATAAATATGATTATCGCCAAAAAGAAACAGTTGTACGCCCTACTTTTGAAGTTAATATGAAAATAACCGACTGGCTGAAATTTAAAGCTGATGCTAATATGAATTATTACTACAATCGTGGTGATAACAAAGAATTAGGAACCGGATATGCCAATGATGGAGGCTATTATAAAATTTGGCAAAACACAAAGGAACAAACCACTTTTGGTGGCTCGTTTACTTGGAACAAAACTATAAAAGATTATTATATTGGTGGCTTTGCACGCTTTGAATATTATAATACTAGCAGATATGAATATTCTGTAAATACTGACGGAGGTATGGTGGTTCCTGGACAATGGTTCGTTGATAACTCAAAGAATCCTAAAAAATCCGATGGTGGATTGAAAAGCGAAAAACGTATGCTTTCTGCCATTTTTGCTTTAAATTTAGGATGGAAGAATCAAGTCTATTTGGATGTTACAGGACGTAATGATTGGTCTTCTGCATTAGTTTATGCTAATGGTACAGGTAATCATTCTTATTTTTACCCTTCAGTTTCAGGTTCTTGGATTATTAGTGAAACATTCCGTGAGCAATTGCCCGAATGGATCTCTTTCGCTAAGGTTCGTGGCTCGTGGGCACAAGTAGGTAATGATACCGATCCTTATTATGTAAACCAGGCTTATGGATTTGGTACAATTGAATTGCCTAATGGCGGGAATATTTATACCAATACTTTAAATACAATAATGAAAGCCTCCAATTTAAAACCGGAACGTAAAAATGCTTGGGAAATTGGTTTGGACTTCCGTACATTTAAAAACCGTCTGAATTTGGATGTAACTTACTATAAAGAAAATACCAAAGATCAAATAATGGAAATAGCAACTCCTTGGGTATCAGGTATCAGTACACAATTGATTAATGCTGGTAATATTCAGAATCAAGGTATAGAGTTAGCTTTGAATACTATTCCTTTCCAAAATGAAGATTGGGAATGGGGACTAGATTTCACATGGACCAAAAATACGAGTAAGATTGTAGAACTCCATCCGGATGCAGCTGAATATATTTCACTTGCAGGTCAAGTAAACGCCTATGACTACCGTATTGGTTCTGTTGCTAAAGTTGGTGGAAGTTATGGTATGTTAATGACTGATATTCTTCCTGCTCGTGACGATCAAGGGCGAGTTTTGTTGAACTACAGTGATACGCGTCGTGCTGTATACGAACGTAGAAGTGGAGTGGTTCAGGAATTGGGTGATATGCAACCGGATTTTTTAGGTTCTATGTCAACAAGCCTGCGCTGGAAAAATTTAAGTTTACATGTAGGTCTTGATATGCGTATCGGTGGTTTAGTAGCTATGTATAGCAACCGTTACGGTTCAAATGCCGGCTGGACTAAAACGTCTTTAAAATATCGTGATGCGGCAAGTGGTGGTTTGACTTGGACAAGTCAGTATGCAGGGGGTAGCAATGGAATCACCTATGAAGATGGTGTTATTTTAGAAGGAGTGTTTGCACCGGGTACTTCAGCTACAGGTATTGATGGCAAATCACATGACATCAGTGGTATGACCCATCAGCAAGCTATTGATGCAGGTATTATCGAACCGACCCATGCTAGTGCATATCATGTGTTTAGAAATTCTTGGGGCGAAGGTGTCGTTAATGATGACTGGGTGCATGAGTTAAGTTACATAGCTCTTCGTGATATCACATTGTCATATCGTATGCCTAAAAGCATAGCATCAAAGATTGGTGCTAAAGGTTTGAATTTAAGTTTAGCAGCACGCAATGTAGGCTATATATATAATTCATTGCCTAATAACGTTCACCCGGAAAGTGTTCGTGGTAATAGATCTGCAGAATTCCGTATCCGTGGTTATGAACCATATATTAGAAACTATACGTTTACTATTAATGCCGAATTCTAATGCATAATGCTTTAACAATATAAAATTGAATTAGTATGAAATTAAAATATTTATTTGCTTCATGCATTTTAGGTGCAGGACTTTTATCCTCTTGTGCCGATGAGTTTAAAGATATAAACTCAAGTGAAGGTGACATTTCAACTCCTAATATCCGTTTTTTATTCACGGAATGCCTATATCAATTCGAACCGATGGATTATTCTGCATGGTATTATGATTTTCCGCGTATTGGTGCTTGGGGACAGTGTATTGTTAGCCCAAGTGGTAATGTAGACAGTTTTAATCTGATAACCGAGCAAGGTAGTACAGGATCGAATATATACGATACTTTACGTATGATAAATGATTTACGTTATCAAATTTCTCAAATGTCTGATGAAGATAAAGCACGTTATGGATATATTCAATATCTATGTAATCCTTTAGCTGTCTTTCTGGCAATGGGTGATAGCGATATGTATGGCTCACTTCAATACACGGAAGCAGAGATGGCTCGTTATGGAGGCACATTGTATCCCAAATTTGACACACAGGAAGAATTATATGATTATTGGTTGAAGGAATTGGACGAGGCTATTAACTATCTTACGACTAATAATATTAGCGATATCTTAGGTAATCAGGATTTCATATACAATGGCGATGTCAAAAAATGGGCGAAATTCGCCAACTCTTTAAAATTAAAGCTAGCAGCACGTCTTGTTAATAAAGACAGAAACAGAGCCATTAAGATAGCAAATGAAGTCATAGCCAATCAGGCTGGTATATTAGAATCCGCAACTGATGATTTTATTTATAATCGCGGAAGACCCGCTACACAGGGAAATCCGAACAGGCTGAATGAAGACAAAATCATGTTTGGTATTTCTACCTCTATCAATGTAGAAAGTGAAAATGAAAGTACCAATGATTATCGTGCCGGATTGGAGTTTGCAATGCTAAAGAACAAACTTTACCTGGGTGCTGAAGTCTATTATATGAATGTTGGCTTCACAAAAAGACAAAAGATTTCCGAGTCATATAATTACCTGGGCGGCTATGTACAAGGTGGTTACTTCGTTGCCCCCCGTCTGCAAGCAGCTGCACGCTATGATTTCTTCAACCGTAACGGAATGGACACCAATGGTTTTCTAAATATGCCAGCCGTGGGTATGAACTATTTTTTCAGGAACTGTAATCTGAAGTTACAAGCGATGTACCAGTATATTGCCCGTAAAGGTCATGATACCCAACTTGATCGGGATAACGACGATTTAGGTTTGGCAGTACATTCGGCCAGTATTCTACTTCAGTATACATTCTAAATAGCACAAGAAAGGATTTGTTTATGAAAAAATACATTCTTTTCGGGGGGTATCTACTGTTATTGGCATACATCACATCATGCGATGACGGACGTATTTACGAAAAGACAGAGACCCTATCAGAAGAAGGACGCACGCTGAAGATGAGCGGTAAGATCAATGGTATCAGTAAATGGCCCGATGGTTATAGTGTTGTAGTGGCAGGCTTCAGTGATGAGAGCGAGTA
>OGYU01001466.1_pt1 | contig 16732 bp, 15 predicted proteins | sample 1576581 | NCBI WGS metagenome assembly OGYU01 (sample SAMEA3541547, study PRJEB24748) | human gut metagenome | biome: human gut; feature: human-associated habitat; material: faeces | place: China | collected 2012 | reverse complement strand
GCAGCCGATTCTACGTTGCAAACTATCCAGCCTGTACCCGAAGTGATTCAAACTACAGTCGTATCACCCAATGCAGCAGCGGCTTCCTACCGTAACCGCTTGGCGGTAAGTCCCAGCAGCAAGTCTACCACCATTGCCCAGCTTACCTTCACCGGTAGTCAGGTAGCCCGCGGAGTAGACTTTCTAAACAAGTTAGTAGAACTCTATAACGAGGAAGGAAATAACGACAAGAACGAGGTAGCGGCCAAGACCGCCGAATTTATCGACGAGCGTATCCGCATTATCAATAAAGAACTGGGTACTACTGAAAGCCAGCTGGCCAGCTTCAAGCAGCGGGCAGGTGTAGTGGACATCGCTGCCGACGCCACCCAGGCTGCCGGCGAGCAAGCCAGCTACGAACGTGCTTACGCGGAGAATGAGGTACAAATCAGTCTGGTCAATCATTTAAAGAACCACATACTGAACGAGAGCAGTCAGTTTGAAGTCATCCCAGCCAACATCGGACTGAACAACAGCGACTTGAATACGGTAGTACAGAACTACAACCAGATGCTGATTGAGCGTAAGCGCCTGCTGCGCACTTCACACGAAGACAATCCTGCCGTGCAGAGCCTGAATGCCAGCATCGAAGTAATGCGCAATAGCGTAATGGGCGCCATCCAGACCGCAGAAAAAGGTTTGCTTATCAATCGCCAGGCCCTGCAGGCTCAGACCCGCAAGTATGCCGGCAAGGTAAGCGATGCCCCTGTACAGGAAAAAGAATACCTCAGCATGTCGCGCCAGCAGGAAATCCAAGCCAACCTCTACCTGATGCTGCTGCAGAAACGTGAGGAAAACAACATCACCCTGGCTTCTACCGCCAATAATGCCCGCGTCATCGACGAACCTCTGGCAGGCGGCCAGATCTTTCCTACCCCCTCACAGACTTACATGATTGCCCTTGTATTGGGCTTAGGACTTCCTGTAGGCCTGATTTTCCTCTGGGGCTTGCTTCAGTTTAAAATCCAGACCCGCGGTGATGTAGAAAAGATTACCCACCTGCCTATCGTAGGCGATATTCCACTCACTCCGGAAACCGCTGAAAGTGCCATTGTGGTACGCGAAAACCGCAACGAGTTGATGGAAGAAGTATTCCGCTCGGTACGTACCAACATCCAGTACATGCTGCAGGATGGACAAAAAGTAATTCTTTTCACCTCCACCACTTCCGGTGAGGGCAAGAGTTTCAATGCCGGCAACCTGGCCTGCAGCTTTGCCTTTATGGGCAAAAAGGTAGTAATTGTGGGGCTTGACATTCGCAAACCCGGACTAAACAAGGTGTTCCATCTCTCCCATAAGGAAGCCGGAATTTCACAATACCTGTCCGCCCCCGAACATACAGACTTGCTTAGCTTATGTCAGGCATCTACGGTATCACCCAACCTTTACATCTTACCTGGTGGCACCATCCCTCCCAACCCAACTGAACTGGTGGCACGCCAGGCACTCGATGATGCGATTCAACAGCTAAAAGCACATTTTGACTATGTGATATTGGATACTGCTCCTATCGGCATGGTAACCGACACCCAGCTTATCGCCCGCGTAGCCGATTTAAGCGTTTATGTATGTCGCTCCAACTACACGGCCAAGAGCGAATTTAAACTAATCAATGAATTGCAGCAGGACGGCAAACTTCCCCACCTCTGTGTATTGATTAACGGCATTGATATGAATAAACGTGAAACCGGCTCCTACTATGGTTACGGCAAGTATGGTAAGTACGGACACTACGGTTACGGAAAGAAATACGGCTATGGCTACGGTTATGGCTATGGACAAAAGAAATAACTAAGGTAGAGTCTTTCCCACGGGATGGGAGAGAAATTTTTCATATTTAAAATTATTCCAGCCGATGTGAATCGCCTGGAATTCAGTCCTAATAAAAAAGACTTAACTATACATAGTTTATTGTCAGTCATATAATTTCCATCCTAAGAATAATTAACAGTAACCAATTTCTTATGTCAGAAATTTCAGCAAATAATAAACGAATAGCAAAAAATACATTATATTTATATTTTCGCCACATTTCCGTACTCCTTGTAGGATTATACACCTCACGAGTCATTTTACAAACTCTTGGAGTAACAGATTATGGTATTTATGAAGCTGTAGGAGGAGTTGTGGGCTTTTTGGGGTTTATCAACGGGGCTTTAGCCGGTGGAGCAAGCCGTTTCATCACATACGCCATCGGGAAAGGAGATGAAAAAGAAACAGAGAGAACTTTCACAACGACCCTCACCATACACATTATATTAGGTATACTTCTTGCTGTCATAATGGAAGTGGCGGGAATCTGGATGATTTACAATAAATTCCTTTTCCCAGCAGACAGGCTCGACTCTGCAGTATGGGCACTTCACTTTTCTGTACTCACCATGGCTATAGGAGTAAGTCAAGTTCCTTATTCTGCCTGCTTACAGGCGCACGAACGTTTTGACATCACAGCTTATGTAGCTATTGCCGACATTGTACTACGCTTGCTGGTAGCTATTCTTATCCAATATTTTGGTAGTGATAAGCTCATATTTTTTGCCTTGTTACTATGTCTACAAAATGTGGGAATCATGATGTTTTACCGTTGGTTTTGCTCCAGTCGATACAAAGAAGCGAAATTTAAGTTATCAATTGATAAGAAAATATTCCGTTCAATAGCCACATTTTCCACATGGGGACTGATATATAACTTTGTATATACTCTAAACCAGCAAGGAACAACTATACTTTTCGGATGGTTTTTCTTACCTCCTGTTCTTGCAGCCAAAGCCATCTCCGTAAAAGTAAACAGTATGACGACTCAGTTTATCGGACAATTCCGTGCCGCAGCAAATCCACAAATCGTAATGACATACGCACAAGCAAATTACGGAGAATTTAAGCGTCTAATATTAATGTCTGCCAAATATTCTTTCTTTATTATGTGGATTATGACTCTGCCTATATGCCTATTGACAACTCCTCTGTTGAATCTTTGGTTAGGAGAAGTGCCGGAGTATACAGTAATTTTTGTTCAACTGATAATGATAGACAGTCTTTTTTGGCTGTTTGATGTATCATTTTATCAAGGTATTATAGCCACTGGGAACGTAAAAAAGAATACGATTTACACATGCATTCTTAATTTCATGCGTTTCCCTATAGCATATATACTCTTCTCTTCAGGCTTTTCCCCTGTAAGTTCATTTATCATAAGTATTATATTCGGAGCATGTATCGGCTTAATATTAAAGCCTTATCTACTACGACAGCTTATAAATTTTCCATGGAAAGATTTCATTCATATATATATAAGCTGTTTAGGCGTAGCTCTCATCTCAGCGATTGTTCCGTATTGTATGACTTATATAGTGAACGTTAATAACATTTCGGGATTCTGCATTGTGGGATTTTTATCAGTTCTTTCATCTGCAATTACCATTTTTTATTTAGGCATTGAAAAAACACATAAAGAAAAAATCACAGCTATTATTATAAACAAACTAAAGAAATAGTTATGTTGTCAACTTTTAAACGATATATCAAATCATATTGGTTTGTCCATTTCTCAACAAAAGGATTTCATCAGTCAGAACATGAGCTGAAAGCCAAATATTACTCAGAAGATTCAAAAACGATTGAACTTAAAAGCACTGAAATAGTTTTTATGATAGATGGTCGTTTCATTCACGGTGGACTAACAGACAGGTTACGTGGTATCACAAGTCTTTATCATTATTGTAAAGAAAGAGGCATTCAATATTATCTCAATTATAGCTATCCTTTTGAATTGGCACAATTTTTAGAACCTAACAAATATAACTGGCTCATAAACAAAAGTTGCATAACCTACAATAGCAACCAAGCCATTCCTATTGTTATTAATGATTGGCAATTTGATGTTCGACTTCATAAATCCTATCTTGATAAGATAATTTCAAAAAATAAAGGGAAGCAAATACATATTTATAGCAATACTCCTTACTTTAAAAATTCCTTTAAACAAGATTTCAAAGAACTCTTCCGTCCATCATCCATTCTTCAACACAGAGTAAATGAAACAATCCAAATGATTGGGGAACCATATATAGCTATGGTATTCCGGTTTCAGCAATTACTTGGTGATTTTAAAGAAACTGGATATAAGACTTTACCTGAAAAAGAGCAAAACTTACTTATACAACACTGCATCAATAAAGTAAATGAACTGCGCAATAATAGGCACTGTGACAAACTTGTATTAGTAACCTCAGATAGCTCTACATTTTTGCAGACCATCTGTCAGAAGCTTGATTTTGTACGTATTATTCCAGGAAAAGTAGTGCACATGGATCACACATCAGATGCTTCTAATGAAGTATACATGAAGTCCTTCGTAGATTTATTTGTATTAAGCAAAGCTGAAAAGATTTATCTATTACAAACAGGCAACATGTATCATAGTGGTTTTGCCAAATATGCTTCAATGGTAGAAGAAACTTCATATGAAGAAATCATATTTTAAAAAAATGAAAAACGAACGACCTTTAGTTAGTATTGTAGTACCTATATATGGTGTAGAACTTTATATAAAACAATGTGTTAAATCTTTAATGGAGCAAACATACAATAATATTGAATATATTTTTGTAAATGATTGTACACAAGATAATTCGATTCTTATTTTAAAAGAAACCATTAAAAAATACAACAATAGAAAGTACATACACATAATAAATAAAGAAAAGAATGAAGGATTACCTCAGGCACGTAAAACAGGTACTCAACATTGTTCTGGAGAATACATTATGCACTTAGATTCCGATGATTGGTGTGAATTAAACATGGTAGAAGAACTCATAAATAAAGCAATAGAAACAAAGAGTGATATTGTCTATGCAAATTTCTTCACTAATGATATTCCTAATCAGCAACCAACAATATCAAATTCGACTGAGTATATAAAAAAAATATTACAAATGCAATTAGCAGCAACAACATGGTCTAAATTATATAAGAAATCATTATTCACCACTGATATCATATTCCCAACCTACAATATGCATGAAGATCTTGTATTAAATCTTCAAATTATATTAAAAGCTAAAATCATAAGTCACGTAGACAAACCATTATATCACTATAGAGTAAATCCCAATTCTTTAACTAGAAATTATAATGTTCAAGCTTCTATTAAAAATATAGAATTAATCTATCAATTTCTACAAACACATAGAAAAGACTTACTTCCTTCATTATATTCATTTTACAATTGGGTAAGAAGTGATAGAATTAAACAAGGTATAAATAATGTAGGGAGAGAAAATATAAAAAAACTTTTTGAACTTATTCCAGAAGCAAACAAATATATTTTCCAAAAAGAACAATTCAATAACTTCAAGACCCAAATCTATCTATATATATTTTCAATATACATAAAATATATATTGTAAGATATCTGTATATCAATCAAACTTAAAAGTTTATTATAACCCAATTATATAAGAAATGATTGTCAATTCTATTACATTTCTAATATTCTTCTCCATAGTATTTATTCTGTATTACGCAGGCCAAAAAGTTCTTAAATGGCAACAATATATATTGCTTTTTGCAAATTTCGTATTCTATGCATGGGCAGATTGGAAAATGTTGTTCCTGTTAATTATATCAATCATAGTTTTTTACATACTTGGATTGCTTATAGAGCAATATAATAGCAAAAATTTAAAGAATTCTATATGTGCTATAGGGGTCATTGCAGGAGTTGGACTGCTTATATATTTTAAGTATCTCAACTTCTTTATTAGTTCTTTTACAACATTACTCAGTAAAATAGGACTAGAATGTAACCATAATACACTAAAAGTAGTTATGCCATTAGGCATTTCATTCTTTACTTTTAAGCTGATAAGTTATATAGTAGATGTACGTAAAAACGAAATGCCTGCCTGCAAAAATATAGTAACATTAGCCAATTATATCAGCTTTTTTCCTACTATACTTTCAGGGCCTATAGACAAATCAACAAAATTATTGCCACAATTTGAACAAACCCATTTTTTTAATTACAGCATGGCCGTAGATGGTTGTAGGCAAATATTATGGGGTATGTTTAAGAAAATGGTTATTGCTGATGGCCTTGCTCTCTATACAGAAACTAATCCTGAAACAGCAGCAGGCAGTACTTTATTCATCCTATCTATATACTATAGTATACAATTATACTGTGATTTTTCCGGCTATAGCGACATGGCAATCGGAGTAAGTAAATTATTAGGATACAATATTACCCCTAACTTCCGTTACCCTTACTTTGCACAGAGTATATCCGAATTTTGGAAACGCTGGCATATAAGCCTGCTTAATTGGTTCAGATATTACATATACATTCCTTTAGGTGGTAGCAGATGCTCAAAAGGAAAAGTTATACGCAATACTTTCATCATATTTCTTGTAAGCGGCTTATGGCACGGAGCTAACTGGACATTTATATTCTGGGGAATATTACATGCATTGTTTTTCTTACCCCTCTTATTAAATAATAAACCTCGCCCAAAAGTAAACTTAGAAGAGAAAATCATATTTAGTTTCCATTCTGTCAGAAAAATCATAACCGTTTTTTTATTAGTAAACTTTGCTTGGATTATATTCCATGCAGACAATATAGAACAAACTGTACTAATATTTTCAAAAATATTTAGCGAATCATTATTTAGCAAACCATCTGGGGTATTACCTGCATTACCAATACTCATATTTGCTTTATGCATGTTCATATATGAATGGAAAGCATCAAATAAAGAATATGCTTTAAGCCTTCTTCCCAAGAAAAAAATACTACGCTGGGGATTATATACATTTATCATTATCCTGATTGTATTCTATCAAGGAAAATCAGCTCAATTTATATATTTCAATTTCTGATTTTAAGAATAACCATGATAAAAAAATTTATTATACAACTATCTCTATTTTGTACCATCACTTGCATATTAATATATTTCACAGGAGAGATTCTTTATATAATTATCAACAAAACTGGAAATAACATTTTAAGTGATACCGATTTTAAAGTAACTGAAGCTGTATGTAGAAGCCGTAAACATATAAAAACCAGAAAACTTGTTTTAGGTGATAGCGTAGGTAATTCTTTATACGGAAATAGTACTGATAGTTGTGTTTATTCGTTGACAGCTACAGTAGCTATTACCGCATCTGGGCAATATTGTTTGTTAGCCAATTTCCTATCCAACAATCAAGAAAGACTCCCTGAAGAAGTTATTCTCATAGTAAATCCGTTAAACTGGAATAATGTATTAAGTGGCAATTTATGTTATTCATTATTTGCAAAACAGTTCTATAATGATGAATTTAAGCCCTATCTTGATAAAACAGAAATAGATGAAATTGCGACATGGCCATACGCCTATTTGCTTAACCAAAAATGGTTTCGCATTTGCCCATATACAATTAACATCGAAAACAATAAAGCACAACGAGGCAAATGGATTTCAGAAATGCAATATCGATATATTCATAAAATAGAAACATTATGTCAATCTAAAGGAATAAAATTTCGTTTATTATCTGGCCCTGTACGCGAATCTTTACGTAATCAAGTCAATAATATTGCACATGCTGACACAAGAGCTCAAGAACCAATATTTAAAGAATATTTTAAGAATATAAAATATTTACCCGATAATAATTTTGTAGATCAGTTGCATTTAAAACGTTCAAATATACCGTTTGATTATTTTAATCTTTATAACTAAATGCTTTTTAATTCTTTTCAATTTATCGTATTTTTTCCTTTAATTTGCGTGTTATATTATATTATACCCCGTAAATTTACAAAACTATTTCTTGTTATAGCGAGTTATCTACTTTATATGAACTGGATACCTGCTTATGCATTACTATTATTCTATATTACAATAATAACATATATTGGTGCACTAAACATACAGACCTTAGAAAAACAACAAAAAAAACATAGAGTAATAATATTCGCAATACTAGCAATACTTCCATTATTATTTTTTAAATACTACAATTTTGTAAACAGCAATATAAAAGAGTTATTATCCATATTCCACCTACAGATAGATTTACCAGGACTTAACTGGGCAATCCCAGTCGGCATTTCATTTTTTACATTTCAAGCCTACGGTTATTTAATGGAAGTATATTATAAAAAAATAGAACCTGAACATAATTTGCTCAATTACATATTATTTATTTCATTTTTCCCACAAATAGCATCAGGCCCTATCAGTAAAGGCATCAATCTGCTGCCTCAAATCAAAGCTGGTCGGACATTTGATTTAACTAAAATCATAGAAGGAATGAAGCTAATGCTTTGGGGAATGTTCATGAAGGTAGTTCTTGCTGACCGCATTGCTATATATGCTAATACCGTATTAGATAATTATGAATATCAAAATGGTATTTCATGTTTTATAGCAAGTTTCTGTTATACCATTCAAATCTATGGAGATTTTGCCGGATATTCACTTTTAGCAATAGGTTGTGGAAAAATAATGGGATTTGATTTGCCAAACAATTTTAACCGTCCTTATTTTGCAGCCACTATCACTGAATTCTGGCGAAGATGGCATATATCCCTTACGCAATGGCTTACATCATACGTATATATACCACTTGGTGGTAATAGATGCTCAAAAGCACGATGTTATATGAATATATTTATCACATTTCTTATAAGTGGATTATGGCACGGAGCAAACTGGACTTTCATATTTTGGGGCTGGTTACATGGAATGTTTCAGGTAATAGAAAAAATTACAGGATTAAATTCTACTCCAAAAAATAAATGGGAAAAAATTTTTAGAATATCTCTAACGTTTTTAATCATCAACTTTGCATGGATTGCATTCCGCATGCCTACTATTTCAGATACTTTCGCTATATATAATAAAATATTCACCAACTTTAACGGGACTCTATTTCTCCCAGGTGATAAAACAACAATAGTATTCATCATGTTTGCCCTATTATTGCTTCTGTTTAAAGAAATTACAGATGAATATTTTCCAGACTCTTTTAAAATCATGAATAGTAATTACACAGTGGTACGTTGGATTGGCTACGTATCTATGATTGTTATCATTATGCTTTTAGGGGTATTTGACGCAGGGCAATTTATTTATGTATCATTCTAACGATATGAAAAAAATTATCATCAAATTAATCATATTTTCAATAATAATATTCATCTCAGATTACACTATAGGAAAAATTTGTCATTTTCTATACGTAAATGCAAAAGGTGGGTATACAGAACGTAATTACAGCATAATGCACCGTACTACTGAAGATATTTTAATTTTAGGATCGTCACGAGCAACACATCATTACGTTCCTTCTATTATAACAGATTCTACAGGCCTATCTTGCAGAAATTGCGGTATCGATGGAATGGGAATTATATTAGAATATGGTCAACTTCAGGTAATATCAGAACGCTATATACCGTCAATTACAGTCATTGATATAAATGCCCCTTTCTGCATAGAGACAAATGATAATACCAAATATCTTAGCTATCTCAAAATGGAAAGTCATAACAATTTGATTTCTGAAATTTTAAGAGACATCGATAAAACGGAAAGATACAAGTGTATATCTCAAATGTACATATATAATTCTCAAATATTAAAATTATTAGCAGATTATTATGCCCCATCCATATTATCCAATGATAACGGTTATATCTCCATAAAGGGTGTTACAAATAATTTTCCAACCAAATTCAATGATTATGATTTTAGTGTAGATTCCATAAAACTTAAGTACATAGAAAAAACCATAACTGAATTTAAGAATAAAACAAAACTTATATTTGTTATTTCACCAGTTATAGCAGCAACACAAACACCATCTGTTTATAAGCCATTATATTTATTATGCGAAAAATATAATGTTACTTTACTTGATTATAGTGCATCATATTTTTCTTTAAAAAAAGAATACTGGAAAGATTCAGCTCATCTCAATAACGAAGGTGCAACAGCCTTTACTAAACAATTTGCAAGTGATTTAAAAAAACTACAAAAAGACAAATAATATGAAAAAAAATTTCCATTTTAAATTACTTTGGAATTCATTCCTATTTAATCTTCATTACCTTCCTCTTAAACAAGCAATAAAAATACCTATATTTATATATAATCCTACTTATATATCAAAATTAGGAACTATAAAAATAGAAGGCCATATAAAAAAAGGTATGATCCATTTAGGGAAATATAGCTGCCCCATGTACAATAAAGGTATTAAATGGGATAATAAAGGTTCCATTATTTTTAAAGGCCATTGCCATATAGGAAATGAATCATTTGTTTCTGTTGGTAAGAATGGAATTTTGACTATCGGTGAAGATGTTACCAATACGGGCAAATTAAAAATTATATGTGCAAAAGAAATAACAATAGATGAACATAATCGCTTAGGTTGGGAAACACTAATAATGGACACTTCTTTTCATCCCTTATTTGATATTGAAAAACAAACCTTCCTCCCCGCTATAAGATCCGTTCATATTGGTGCAAATAATTGGTTAGGAATGCAATGTGTAGTAATGCCTGGAGCAAATACCCCAGAACATTGCATATTTGGATTACGTAGTATTATTACACGAAATGCACCCATAGAATCTTATTGTACGCATGGAGGAACTCCTTTACATATTATAAGACGTAATGTTAAACGTATCTTAGGAAAAGATCAAATCGAATATTAATGAAAATATCAATAATTACAATTAATTACAATAATGCTGAAGGACTTAGACAAACACTTGAAAGTATAAAAGTCCAATCATACAAAAACTACGAATTATTATTGATTGATGGCAATTCTACTGATAATTCTATAGAAGTAATAAAAGAATATGGATATAAATATGTAAGTGAACCTGACAATGGCCCTTTTGACGCAATGAATAAAGGTATAAAAAAAGCAACCGGAGATTATTGCATATTCATGAATTCAGGAGATTCTTTTCATAATGAAACCGTACTTAAATCTTTTGTAGAACTTCAGCCAACCAAAGATATTTATACAGGAATTGCGGCAGAACACCTTAATGGTAAAATCCATAATTGGAATCCTGCCAAAGAAGAAGAACTATCAATGAGATTCTTTTATCGACACTCATTAAGCCATCAAGCTTCATTTATAAAAACCTCAATAATGAAAGCTAATTTATACGATACTAATTATAAAATAGTATCAGACTGGTTATTCTTTGTAAAAGCATTACTATTCCAAAATGTAACGTATGAGCCTTTATCATTTTTCGTATGCAATTATATGGATGGAGGTATAAGCAGAGATGCTAATAAAGCATTTGCAGAACGAGAAAAAGCCTTAAAGCAATTATTTGGATTACGCATTATGCGTGATTTTCATACAATGCAGTATGGAACAAATGAATGGGATGCTATGGCAAAACGAGTGGATCCTGAATCAAAAATTGGTAAACTAATTATTAAAATCACTAAGAGTCTATTAACTCTACGGAAATAATACTCAGAATGCAACAAATACGAGTTATCTATATTATAAATGATAGCGGTTGGTCTGGTTCTACCATTGCATTAAAGAATCTCTTAGAATGCATGCCTAAAGCAGAAGTCCTGCCATTAATAGTATGTAACCATGACGGCCCATTTTGTAACTGGCTTTCAAATAACAATATCCAATATACTATATTTTCCTACCCTTGGAATTACAGACCACGAACCCAAACATTAAGGGATAAAGTTGCCTATTATTGGAGAATTTATAAATTTTATAAGGCTGAAAAAAGAGCAACAAAATATTTAGAATCATTATGCCAAACATTTAAGCCTGATATTATTCATTCTAATAATGGTATTATCAGTTTTGGATACAAAGTAGCTAAAAAACTTAAAATAAAGCATGTCTGGCATATAAGAGAATACCAAACAAAAGACTTTGGAATGATTCCAATACCTTCAATGAGAGATTTTAAAAGAAAAGCGCAAGACGAATACACTATATGCATTACTAAAGACATACAAAAATATTTTGAACTGGATAATAATAAATCAATTGTTATCTATGACGGTGTATTTCATCAAAATACATATAGATATTCTGCTTCAAAAGAAAATTATTTCTTGTTTGTTGGTAGAATAGAACAATCAAAAGGAATAGATATTCTAATTGATACTTTTCAAAAATATTGTAGCTTAAACAATGGTAATACTGCTACTTTAAAAATAGCAGGTAAAGGGACACCACAATATGAAGAATACATAAAGCAAAAAGTATTACAATATGGTATAGAAACTAATGTTCAGTTCTTAGGATTCCGTAATGATTGCTTTGATTTAATGTATAATGCAAAAGCAACAATAGTGCCTTCAAGATGCGAAGGTTTTGGCTTTATAACGGTAGAAGCTATAAATAATGGTTGTATGGTTATCGGAAATAACAATGCTGGAACTGCGGAAATTGCATCACAATGTAATAAAATGGTATTACTTTATAATAATGAAAAACAATTATTAGATTTAATGTCTAACGTTTCACCAAATCATTCGATTATTAAGGATGAACAAAAACTTGCAAATAACTTATTTAGTTGCGAAATATCAGCTAAACAAGTCGTTGAGTTTTATAGATTTATTCTTAAACAATAGTTTATTTATATGGAGGTAATTTTTATAGTATTTATATTATTAAGTTTCTACACCTTTATTTCATTTAGAAAAGATAAAATTACAAATTTGTCTTTAGAAAAGAGTATTAATCTAAAGGGGCTTTTTGCGTTAATGGTTATAATTACCCACATGGGAATGGCTGCAGAGTTGCATTTAGGACAAACAGCCACAATAGCATGTTCCAATTTTTTCTTCCTATCAGGTTATGGATTATATGCAGGATATCAAAATAAAAAAGAAAATTATCTCATAGGTTTCTTTAGGAAACGATTTATCAAACTACTAATTCCTTGGATTACATCGATTATTATTTACCAGGCATTTCTCTATTTCTATTACGGAAAGTGCTATTTCTTAAAGATAACATCTTTTGAAGCTTTAAATGAAAAAGCATTATTGGCCTTTGACTGGTTTTTAATTGACTTATCAATTTTCTATATTATCTTCTATGTATCTGTAAAATGGTTTAAAAATATTTTATCAATCATTGCCTGCTTCACATTAATATTCATAGTATCTAAATTTCAACAAAAAGTCTGCTGCTATGAAAATAATGCCTGGTGTTTTTTTTCTAATTTCGGATTTGTAACCGGCATGGCTACATCATATTTCAGTAAACAAATAAAAGAAGTAATGTTATCTTATGGTAAACAAATAACATTTATTGTTTTCCTATTTTTCCTTTCAACCGCATTTATATATAGTAAAGTATGGTGGTACTATCTAAGTATTATGCCTTTTTTTGTGTATATTTTAAGCCTAAATTCTAATAAATGGCATAATAAGATATTACAATATTTTGGCAAAATATCATATGAGTTTTACACCATACAAATGGTAGCAATAATGACATGTAGAATATTTCTTGAACCCAATACATGGACATATTGGGGATGTACCATTTTAATATTGACATTATTTGCAAGTATCCTTCATTATGCAGACAATAAAATTTACGAAGTTATCAAACAATAATTATATATGAAACACAATGTTCTCATTATATTACCATGGCTTCCCTATCCACTAAATACAGGTGGAAATCAAGCAACATTTAATTGCATAGAAGCATTAAAAAATGACATTCAGTTCCATATTGCTTTTATGACAGGCTCACATGAACAAGAAAGGTGTTTAAAAAAATTATGGCCGGATATCAAATTTTATCGCCATAATAGACCCAAACCTAAAGGATTTTATGCAATCACCTCAAAAATAATCGAGAAACTAGAACGAACATTATTTAAAAATATTCTCCAATATAAGATAGAAAAGTCCTATATCAAACACCATTATCAAAAGTATTATGGTTTTATTGAATTTATCAATAATATTATAGAAGAACATCATATTGATATTGTTCAGATGGAGTTTATGGAAACTATCGACTATGTTTATGCTATTCCCGATAAGGTAAAAAAGATATTTATTCACCATGAACTCGGCTATGTACGAAAAGAACTTTATTTAAAATCTATTGGAGTTAATAATGAATTATATTATAAATATATTTATAGACAAGCCAAGCAAAAAGAAATAGGCACACTCAATTATTATGACGCGGTAATAACTGTCTCCAGTATTGATGCAGAAAAGCTAAAAAGAGACGGAGTTACATCTGAAATTATACCTTCATTTTGTATTGTTCAAAACAAATACAGTTTTAAACAAATAGAAAAATATGATAAAGTATTAACCTTTGTAGGGCCTGAGAATCATCCACCCAACAAAATAGGAATTACATGGTTTTTAGACAATGTATGGCCATCTATTCTAGAAAAAGAACCATGCATGAAACTCAAAATAATCGGAAACTGGACCGAAACCACTCAAAAAGATTTTTATAATAAATATAAAGGATTACAGTTCACAGGATTTGTCAAGGACTTACAACAAGAATTACTCGGAACAATAATGATAGTACCTATAACTATTGGCAGTGGTATCCGAATGAAAATCCAAGAAGCCGCAAAAATGGGAATTCCTGTCATTACTACCACAGTGGGAGTTGAAGGTATTCCATTCGAGAATAGGAAGGAATGTATAATCGAAGATGAACCTGAAAAATTTGCTGAAGCTATCTTAAAATTGAATTCAATACAAGACCAACAAATTTTAGCTAATGCAGCATATAAGAAGATCACTGAAATATTCGGATTTGAAGCTTTACGCCAATCCAGATTACCGATTTATAAGAAACTAGCAAATGGATAAAATATCAATAGTCATGGCCACATACAATGGTGGCAGATTTTTAAAAGAACAGCTCAATTCTTTATGCAAACAAACAAGAATTCCAGATGAAGTTATAGTTGTAGATGATGGTTCCACAGATAATACATTAGCAATATTAGAAGAATTTTCTAAAGTCTTAAACTTATCCATACACATTAATACAAACCATTTAGGAGTAAACGGAAATTTTGAAAAGGGGCTTAATCTCTGTAGCGGTGATTATATCATGTTCTGCGATCAGGATGATTATTGGCTACCCAATAAAATAGAATTGATGTACAAGAAGATGCTTGAAATTGAGGATAAGAAGACTCCTTGTATTGTAAGCTCTCGCGACACATATGCAGATATTAATCTCAAAGAATCCCCCCAATTAAATCCGTACCCTTCGTACATATTCTACCCCAAAAATAATTGTGATTATAGGGAAACCGTAATCAAGCATTTAAGCCAAGGATGTGCAATGATGCTAAATAGAAAATGCTTAGAATATATTTTACCAATACCAAACAATGAAGTATGTTACGATTATTACATCGGATTTATTGTAGCTATGATTGGTAAAAAATATGATATGAAAGAGTCTTTAATGCTTTATCGAGTTCATGGAAACAACGTCACAGCCTCTATAAATAATAATTACACCCAAATACCTAAAAGAAGACACAGAAATCCTGGAGTGGTACCACAACATTTTATTGATACCTATAATATAGCAATTTCCCAAAAGCAAAATTATTTCATCAAAGAACGATATAATTACGTTAAACGTATAATCTCATTAGCCAATAACAATAACTCAATATGGAGACATATCACAATATTATTCAGTACCCCCAATATACCGATAAAATTGAAATATACCAGTCTCAAAAATAAATTGTTAAACTTTATTTTTAAAGTTTGAATTCTACATGAGAACATCAATTATCTTAAAGATTACTCCATATTTAATTCTCCTGAATTGCTTATGGATGTTTGTACATTCTTTCTTTAAGTTCACAAGAATCCCACAAATTTATGGATACTCTATATCTCTAACTATAGCTTTTTGTTGCCTAAACTACTACTTCAAAAAAAGACATATCATAGCTCAACAGAATAGATTTGTGTGTGTGTTTTACAATATTCTAATATTCTATACCGTAATTGTGCATAATCTTCCATGTTTCCTCCTTATAATGTACCGAAATTCGGCACACCGTTTTTTATTTGACTGTGATGACCCATTTGTACACATCACCTTTAATCCACCATGTTCCTGCTGTTTCTTTCACAGTGCAACTGATTGTCGTCTTGCCCTTTTTCTTTGCTGTCACCTTATGAAACCCTTCAGAATCGCCTTTTTTAGAAACTGTCGCAACTTTAGAATTACTGCTTTTCCAGTCCTTTGTCTCTGGAAATATTCCTGCAGTGCTTGGACCAACATGCAATTTCTTATTTTTCTTAATCGTGACATAATTTGTTATTGTTTTAGGTTTTCTCGTGGTGCTTTTCTTTTTCGTGTTCTTTTTACTTTTCGCTTCCACTGTGATAACTGATGAATTTTTTGACACCTGTGATATACCAGATGAACTTGCGAGCATCATCGCAAACATGAAAAACAATACAGCCAGATTTAAACGTAATATCTTCCCTTTCATATATTTCCTCCTCTAAAAAAGAGAGAGCCATGCGGCTCTCCCTTACTCTTTGTTTACATTACAGACCTTAGAATTTTTCTAGCGTCACTGGTTTCTTCTTTGCCCTTCTTATTTTGATAAGAACGGCTGCGGCAGCTA
>OGYU01001449.1_pt1 | contig 16796 bp, 17 predicted proteins | sample 1576581 | NCBI WGS metagenome assembly OGYU01 (sample SAMEA3541547, study PRJEB24748) | human gut metagenome | biome: human gut; feature: human-associated habitat; material: faeces | place: China | collected 2012 | reverse complement strand
TTTCCTGTCAGAACAGTGCTACCTGATGCCCTTCTCCACGTACCGGATTGGCACGGAGGCCAGTGCCAATCCGGTGTGTGGCGAACGATTGGTGCACCTGACGGAAGTTACAGCAATCTGGGTTCTCACCGGGGAACATTTAACGGGAGAAATAACGGCAGAGGAACTTTGTTTGTGTACGCTTCCGGTGGAAATGGTGCCGGTGGCGGTGATTGCGCCAACACATCAAATCTTCAGGGCTATGTGAACGGCGCTTTCATTGGTATGAATGCCAGCAATAACCCCTCCTACGGAAAGACAGCATTTATTTCATTTGCCGTGCCAGTGGGAGCGTCATATCAAATCATCTCCAGACCAACACAAAATTACGCCTGTGGTAACGGTGTTTTCTCTGTGTATGCCTATCAGATGTGAGTCCCTAGCTGGCTTTAACAATGTAGTTGAATGCAATATTTTTGGGACGCATTTCTGTGGTACTCCCCTGTGCCCAGTATGGCATACCACTATGATGCCCTTTCAGCCATCCGCCACGTTCGTGATAGACGCCTGATTGATCGGCCTGATAACTCAGGAGCTGTCTGTTCCGATCACCATCAAGTCCCTTCCCGTTATCCCAGCCACGGATAAAAACACCGCGCAGATCGGGTAACTTACAGCTAGGATAAGCACGGGCAAGCTGAGGATACCGGGAACAGGAAAACGACTGGCCGTTCATCAACAGATAGCCTTGTGGAGGAGTGGCAGATGGCCACGGGATAGGGCTTCCCACAGGGTAGGATTCAAAGCCAACCCACACACCGGATTGGCACGAAAGTATTGCCCCTTTGCTGTCACGGCCTACAAGTCCATCTGGTGAACACTTTGTATTTGCTACGGCTGTTTTATCCAGCTGTAAATACTCACCTGTGGAAAGGCGACCGTCAGACCGGACTGTTCCCCCACTGACTTTTCCTCCTTTGATTTCCCCTGTGGTTATAATTCCTTTACCACCGACTGCGCGTATCCACTGGCTGTCTGTCATCGTAAAACCGCCACCATAGGTGATGTTCTTCCAGCCTTTATCATTTTTGGTGATTAACCAGCCGTTTTCGCTTGTAACATCACCTTTCAGTGTTGCACTTTGTCCATTGACGTTTCCTGCATTGTTCAGGTTGTTCCCTCCCATATTGATGGCCGTGTTCATCTGGTTCAGCTCCGGTCGTCCCGGTACCTGAAAGCGATACAGGCGATCGCTTTCCTGCAGGTCATCACCCATCATTACGATGGCGATGTGCCCGCCATTGCAGCTGAGTCCATAGTCGCCGGGTTTATCTGTCCATCCACCAAAAACACCGGTTGCTGTGCCATTTTTTCCTATAAATCCGCCCAGACCGGGGAGCAGGCTGGCGATACTGCGCAGGGCATCGTCTTTGATATTCTCCCCTCCGGTGGAGCAGGTCAGGGCCTCCAGACGACCGGTACTCGTGTTACGACGGATGCCGGTGGTATAACTCTGCCCAAAGGGCGAGCGGTTAAGACCCTTCAGATATCCTTTCCGGATTAACTCATCCGCCGTGAAGGTGGCAGGAAGCGTTCCGCTATGCAGGCGGGCATTGTTATCGGCGATGTAGGTCCTGGCTGCAGTATTGTAGGCATCTGCATGAAATGCGGCGCTCTGGTTGCGCATTTCATTCAGGTAGTCTTCAATGTAAGACCAGAACAGCGGCATGAGCAGGCTGATGACAACCAGTCCTCCCAGAATTTCAAGAAGTGCAAAACCTTTATCGTTGTCTTTTTGCATAGTCGTTCCCTCCGGTATTACCAAAGGCCACCGGGATAAAAAGTAAATGCGTACTGTGACGCGCAGAGAAACGGCCCAAAGGGAAGTTCTCTGGTAATGCGTCGTTGTCCGTTACACCACAGATAAAGTAAGGCTCCGCCTGCTGCCGTTGCGACAATCCAGGGGATGTCTCCCGGCGGGGACCAGATGGCAATACCGGCAATCAGAAAAACATCGCCCAGGCCTATGGTTTCTGTTTTCCTGCGGTAAGAGGTGTATTGCCTGAACAGAAGCAACAGCAGGAACCAGAACCCTGCACTGCACAGGCCTGTCAGCCAGTCTCCCTGCCAGAGACGAAATGCGCTGCCGCTTATCAGATACATGATGGTGAAGGGCCGGGGAAGACGGCAGGATGCAGCATCCGTCAGGGTCATCAGTGTCATACATCCGGTCATTATCGTCATAAACAGCACCCCGACAGCGCTGTCATTCTGATAAAGACGCAGGATAATGGCGGCAGCTGCAAGCATCCCGCTCATCAGCGCCAGCCCATGGTGAGGGGGGCGGGCATTCATCCGGGAGAGTCGATAGCGACTCATCTGAACGGCCAGACACTGTATTACCACGGTTATGGCGACCAGCAGTGCCGGGATTATCTGGAGCATGGCAGTTCTCCCGGACTAACGTCCCTGCATGTAAGCGCTGTAAATCTGCCGGGCGTATTTCATCCGGCGGTGAGTGTTACTTTTACTGAAGCCGGCGTTATAACTGCCGAGGCATTCCCAGTTTACGCCGCATCGCTGAAAATGCCGGGCGAGGATCCATGCTCCGGTCTGAATATTCAGGCAGACATTATTCAACAGATCTTTCTCACTCCGGATAATGCCCATTTTTTTCAGCCCGGGAATATGTGTAGAGTTAATCTGCATTATCCCGTAATCGGTACTGATAATTTTTCCTCTGTCATTCCTGTTATGATTGATGGCCCGGGGATTCAGACTGCTTTCCCTGCGGGCAATAATTTTGAGTAATCCTGGATCAATGGAATAACGTTTTCCGGCGGTAATAAAACAACGATCATATTGTTTGTCCTGTGGGGATGCCTGTGCGGAAGGAAGTGAGCATAACAGTGAAAAAATCACTGTCAGGATAAATAACCTGTTCATACAGTGACCTTAAATAAAGCGCCCGGGCGGGCGCTGATGAATGATTAACTGTTGGTTTCCAGTTTGATAGTAGTTTTATCTGCGTTACATACTGTAGACGGGTCAACTTTATTCGTCACATTGCCGTTGATTTTTGTAAACATGGATGAACTGCGCAGGCTGGTGACCAGATCAATACAGTTTTTCTTCGGCACATTGCTGGATTCAATAACGTAGGAGTATTTATCTGAACTGACTTTGATGGTTACCGCACCACCCCAGGCATTTTTCGCCTTATTACCACCGGCGATCATATCGGCAGGCAGGCCACCACTTTCAGTCAGGATTTTGACGTAGTCAGTACCTGTATACTGCCCCTGGAATTTCTGGGCTTTCATTTTGGTGGCGATTGTCTGCAGGTTTTTGAGTTCCTTCTGGTTGTCTGAAGAGGACAGGGTATCGGACATAAGTCCCATCACGGCACCAATAACAATGGCAGCGACGACCAGAACACCGAGGACTTCCAGCAGGGTCATGCCTTTATCATCGTTCTGAAGGTGACGAATATTATGTTCTGAATACGAAGAGGTTATGACGCTCATATTAGCTCCTGAGATTGGTAAAACAGAATTTGGATCGAGGGGAATATAAAGGATGCTGTGTTTACTGCTTCAGCATGTCACTGATGCCGTAAATGGCACTGACCATATTGATGATGAAGAGAAATACCAGCAGACCTGATATAGCAGTAATAATAATGCCGCTTTTTCTGACATTCTTTTTTGCTTCTTCCAGCCAGCGGTCTGCATAAAGCGCCATACTGGCAACACTGTCCTCCCTTTCTGAATTTAAAAGAAGATTATTCACACAGGATTTTGACGGAAAGTCATAACCACTGTTTTTCATGGCCAGTGCCAGTGACTGACCGGATAAGACATTTTTTCTGATAGCACTTATTCGTGATTTTAACCATCGGTTATGTTCTGCATGTTTTTCTATTCTGGTAAGGGCATGAGATAAAGGAATATTTATCTGCAGCATGGATGAAATATTAAAAAGGTAATTCACGCCATGGAAAGTCTGATACAGGGACCATGGCGGGATGCGATCAAGATACCGTCGTCGGGGACCGGTATACAGACTGAATGACATCCTGATGAGAATTGCCAGCAGCAGCAGTCCTGCCAGCAGCCACAAACCATAACCGATAACCAGCTCGGAGGATTTGGCCAGAATGACCATTTGCACTGACCAGCGTTCTTCCGGTGCAAAGGCGCTGATCATCGGAATAACCCGGGTATGAACGTTATACATATTCACCACACAGAGCGTCAGCAGGATGAGCGGATAGAGGCAGACACTCACCAGACTGCTAATCATCTCCTGTCGTCCTTTTGCCGTTTTGACAACCTGAAACATGGCTTCAGCGATATCACCGCGCTCTTCACCGTTACGGATCAGGGCAATTTCATCTTTGGGTACCCAGTCCTTCAGGGCCGGAGAGAGCTGACCACTGCTTCGTATGCTGGCGATACAGTCTGTCGCCAGAAAATACAGGCCGGACTGCCCTTTCTTTTTACCAAAATCCGTTTCCACATCGCAGATGAACTCCAGTGCCCGCATAACCGGTGTGCCGTCCCGGATCATGCCTGCAAGGGACTCGTAAAACGTAGTCCGCCTGAACGTCTTTTTGCCCAGCCAGCGGTTAAGGCCGGACAGTTCCAGTTCCGTATTGTTGAGTCTTTCCAGAATTTTCATATCAGTGCAGCAGCGTATAGCTGTCCTCGTCTACAGGGGATATGTAATGCGCAGCCAGCGGATCGACCTGACCACTGTTGATTTTGCCCAGCAGGTGCTGATTTCGTGTCATACCGCCGAGCTCCCGGTGCCAGTAGGTTTTTGCCTCAATCCGGCCTTTTTCCCGGTAAATCTGGAAAAACTTCGCATCCGGGGAAATCACTTCTGCAATGACGGTCCGGCCGTTCACTCCACGCCAGCAGTGTGGGCAGCCGTTATGGTTACGAAGATACACGGCATCGGGCTGGCAGAAGTTTTCCACCAGGCGTCGTTCTTCATCCGTCCGGGAGCTCTCCACCTCATGCCAGGGGAGGCGGCAGTGGGGACATATCACCTGAACCAGACGCTGGCTGAGCAGGCCGATAAATAACTGCGGATCTGCAATCATCCTTGCCTGAACGCCCTCCATTTCCAGACGCTCAAGAATATTTATCGGGTCGTTAGCATGAAGGGTGGTCAGCATCAGGTGACCGGTCATGGCGGCTTTTATCGCCGTGATGGCGGAGGCATGGTCACGTATCTCCCCGTTCAGGATAGCGTCAGGATCAAGGCGCAGGGCGGACTTAACAGAGTCGACCCAGCCCTGAGCGGTATCCATAACGGCCGTCTGAATTGCACCGGGGATACGCCCCTCTGGTGGTGATTCTATTGTGAACAGACGTCGCCGGGGGAGCAGGATCCCTCCGGTATCGTTGAAGCCATACTGTTCCAGATAGGCGGCAGAAGCCGTCCTCAGCGTGGTGGATTTTCCGGAACCGGTGGGGCCAGAGAGGATCACGATGCCCTCCGGTCGCTGCAGCATCCTTCGGACAGCGCGCTCCTGCTCAGGGTGATACCCCAGCATACTGAATGTCGGTATATGCTGACTGTCATCCTTGATCAGACGCAGTACGGCATAGAGTCCGCCCACACACGGATAGTGGGAGTAGCGCGCACCAAACAGTCCGGCCAGTTTCAGGAATCTTTCAGCCAGACGGGCATCCTGGGGGACACCGGGATCAAACTGTGTTCCCTTTATGACGTCAGTCATTCCGGAATAGGTGGCCCCCAGTAATTCCAGCCCCTCATCTTTTCTGACGATATCGAGCAGCTCCAGCTCTCCGTGGACACGGGCCTCCAGATACGTGAAATCCGTACTGTCACGCCCCGGCGTGATGTGAAGATCTGAGGCGCTGAGGGTGGCCGCATGGCTGATATACCCGAGCATTTTTTGCTGTACGGGGTTAATTCCGTTTTCCACCCCGGAAATGACCGTCTCCTGCCTGAGTCGGGCGATCACATCAAGTGTGGTGAACTCAAACGGGGATACTTTACCCGGATAGCGGGAGCACAGGCGGGTCAGATAATCCTGGACGGCACGAAGGTGTTTTTTTCCTTCCACCACTCTGACACGAATTTGTCCTGTTTTATCTGTATCAACAACCACGTAATCCAGAATGTCATCAGGTGGCTGGTCTGCAGGTGCCAGCATAAAATCTCCTTACGGGCAGCGGTACCCGGAAACGATTTTTTTTGTGATTAAGGGCCGGGGGAATAATCTATTCCGACAGCCGGCTGTAAATGGCGGCACTGAGTCAGGGTTGTAGTGTTGTTCTGATACCATTTTGTTCAAGGACAACACTGTCAGTGGTGATCTTTTCCACGCGGAATGTGGTGCCGGGAATGTGTTGCCCTTCTTTTACATCAGCAGTTTGTCCGCCCGGCAGTTGTATCCTGGCGGTTATCTGGGGGTGAACTCCGGATATCTCTGTCAGCTGGGGAATACCGGTAATGGGGGCAGGGGTATCTGTCGTGACGGCTGAACTGCTTTCCTGTGAATGCACAGGCTCAGCTGGTTCTCCCTGCTCCAGGGTTCTGAGTTCATGTCGCACCTTTTCTCTTGCCAGCATGGCTTCATACAGTGCAGTTTCTTCCTGAATCTGTTCCACCTGGAGTTGCCGGTTATTCTGTTGCATGTTGCTGATGGTGCTGGCCGCGACTGTTGTCGGCAGGATCAGGACGGAAAGCAGAAGAGCTTTTGTTTTACTGGACATAATATTTACCTGTGAATTGATAACGGAAACGACCCTCTTCCAGTTGCCTTGTTACGGAGATAAAACGGACGGAGGGTTCACTGAAATGCTCTGCCACCTGGTGCGCCGGAAGTGTCGTCAGTATCTGCAGGTCATACTCCTTCCAGGGGGGCTGGATGGTATTTCCGTCTTCATCGGTGAAGCTGTTGCTGACTTCCTGCCAGTCCATTTTCAGCTGCATCGACCGGGCGAGTGTGGTCAGCCGTTCCTGCAGGAGGGTGTTTTCCGGTAATGCCTCAACGGCAACGGGAGTTTCAGGCATACTGAAGGTGACCGGCAGGGCAAAACCACCGCTATTCCCGTCCGGCATAACCATAAACGGCCGGATGCTGAAAATTTCCCTGACCCGCTGGCTGAATGCGGTCACTGTCGTCCCGGCGATGTTTGTATATGATGCACGCAGATTGCCGCTGTTCCCGGTGGCAGCACACTCGGCGAGTGAATATCGCCAGCCGGCGACCGACACCGGCAGGCGTGACCATACGTCACTGCATCCCCGGATAAAATCTCCGGTTTCCGGCATACTCAGCCACGGTGGTGTGATCCGTTCCTCTGCGGCTTTTTGTGCCGCTTCAGCAAGTGCTGCTTTTTCTGCCTTCAGGCGTTCATAGTACTGCCAGCCATACCATGCAGAACCCAGAAGGGTGAGTATGAGTAATACCGGAATAAGCTGTGGCCCACGGGATACGGGGTGAAGGCGTGCTTCTGCCGGATATTTCCCTGCACCTGTCAGGGTTTCCAGTGGCAGGGGACCTCTGCCGTCAGGCCCGTTAAACGAGGGCGGTTCATAACATGTCCAGCCGTGTTCAGGCGCGCTGTTAATGGTGAGGAATATTTCCCGGGCCTCCCTGATTTCCTCCCGGGTTCCCACCAGGTCACTGACCAGGATGCCGTCAACAGCAGAAACAAAACCATAAAGTTCTGTATCGTTTGCCTGTGACAGTTCAACGATAGCGTATCCTCCTGACTCGAGCAGGGGCAGGATAAGCATGGCGAGAGAGAAATACCTGCGGCTGCCTTTGGGGAGTGTATTCTGGCTGACGGCTGCAACCATGATGTGACGATCGGTATCTTCCGTACTGAGATACTCACAGGAAATATAGCGTACTGCCCCCAGACTGCGGGCAAACGTCCGGGGGTTTTTATGGCTTGCGGGCAGTGTTTTCCAGTCCATTCCGGCAAGAAATACATTCCGTCCTGCCGTCAGCGGAAACACCTGTCGCTCTGTCGGTGAAATATCTGTCACGATAGTCCTCCTTCTGCAAATCAGATGATATTGGGCGTGATCAGCACCACGAGAATGGTGTCGTCGTTTTCACTGTTGATCCCACCGCCAAGACCGAAGAATCCCGGTGTGCCGACACCCTGTTTTCCACTGCGACGCCCTGACTGCTGGAAGCCACTGATAATGACTGTCTGCCCGGATTTCAGGTCCACTGTCTGGTTGATGGTTTTCAGATCCACATTCGGCAGCTGGGCTTTGCTTCCACCACTCTCGTAATTCTCAATAACCGGTTTGTCGGAGAGACTCATGGAATAGAGCAGCTGCAGTGTCTGTGAGTCCGGGAGAATGAACGGCAGAAGGGTCATATTAAAACCGGTGGTGATGGTGGCCGCATTCAGGGAGGTGGATGAGCCGACATTGGCGGTGGTATCCGTCGTCACACTCTCAATGTAGCTCTGCTGATTGGCAATCTGCATCGGTACCGGGGTCAGGTTTTTGGTCACGGCGGAATTCCGGGTTACCACACTGACATCTCCCTGGGAAGAGAGTGCTTTCAGGAAGGCTTTTGAACCGGTGAGTTTCCCGTTCACAATGGAAACACCACCAGTGACGGTATCGCTGGCTGCACTGGTGAATGTGCTGCCGAGGCTCAGTCCCAGCGTTCTGTCGCTGAAGACTGCGTTCCAGTCGATACCTGCCTGCTCATTACGGGTTTTCCGGATACTCAGAATTTCCACATTCAGCACCACCTGGCGCTTCATTTCTTCATTGCGTTTTTCAATGAACGTCCGGACCGTTTCCAGTACCTGTGGGGTGTCCGTGACGGTGATAAAGCCCGTCGACATGAACATGCGACCAATACCCGGCGTCAGCATTGATGAGACAGCATTTTTCACATCCTGATACAGCGCAGATTTCATATCCACGGTGGTGGTCTGGGTATTACTGGCATCACCGGAAATGGCATCCGATGCTGTTCCACCTGATGAGCCATTTGATGACATGGTACCGCTGACCACGGTGGCATTATAGGCAACCTGGCTGTCCATATAGGTCACCGGGAAGGTCCGGGTATCAAGATAATAGAACGTGATATGTGAACCATCATAACGCCAGGAAATCCCGAGACGGGAAGCGACCGCATTCAGCAGTGATGTCAGTCCTGAAGCCTTCAGTTCAGGAAGTGACGCCGTATTTCCCTGCAGGCGGGGAAGTGTCGTGTCAGAACTGCCTATGGCGGCCAGTGGAACCATACCGCCGGTATCCGGCGGTGGTACTGTGCCCTGGATTTGCTGCGTACTGCCGGAGGTGGTCACGCTCAGATACGCCTGTACATCAGGGGTGATCCTTACAGGAATATGACAGTTTTCCGAGATCCGCTGGGCCACCTGCTGAAGGGTGATGCTCTGCCGGGTGTTAATGATAATCGGACAGCCGGGCACCGCATTACCGGGGTTTTTATCCGTGACCGGACGGGGATTGATCCACTGACGTGGGGATTCCTTTACAACCGGTGTCCGGTTTCGCAGCTCAGCGATCATTTCCCGGGCCCGTTGTTGTTCAGCAACGGCGTCTTTTCTGGTGTTCTCTGCCTGTCGGAAACTGGTACAGCCCTGCAGCAGAGTGGCTGCAATCATAATAGCAAGAAGTTTTTTGTTCATAGATAAATCCGTGAGTTATTCAGAGTCCGGCCTAATTCATCCAGATGATGACCTGATCGGGGATCACAGCAGGGAGCGTGATGGAAATACGCCGCCCACGGGTGTCCAGGAGGCGACCGTTTTCCACTCTGGCAAGCAGGGCCGAATCACCACTTTGTTCCAGGAGGGCACCCATAAGGCCGGGTTTTTCTTTTGCCCAGACAAAAACGCGCTGCTGACTGATGAGGTGGCTGACGTTTTTCGTGGCGGGCAGACCGAGCTGTGCTGACGTGAGCTGACCACCGGCAGCACGTCGTTCAGGGTGCTGATACAGGTAATCGTTGATGGCATTCATATAACGAATAAAGTCTGCAGCCTGCTGTGTGATTTCAGCGGTCTGCTGATGGTGCACAGTACGGCTGAGGTGACTGTGGAACCAGAAATTACCAATGGCCATAATGACCATAATGAAACCCGTAACCCATCCCATAGGTTATTCCTGCGGGCGGTCTGTCACACGGAGCAGGCATTGTGCAGTGCTGGTCCGGGCATACAGCGGTTTTTCAGCCGGGGTATAGAGTGCAAAGAGCTGCTCCAGCGCCTGGCGGAAACTGCCGGTGAAAACCAGAGGGGCATCGATGCTGTAGTTGACAGGTGTTTCCCAGCGCAGTGTCCATGTGCCGTGCGGGCATTTTTCGGATGATGTCCAGCGGGCCAGTCCGTCTTTCAGGGTGGTCCCCTTTTCCATTTTCCACTGCCGTGGCGGTATGACCTTCTGCTGTGGTGGCACTACCGGTTTCGTGGCCACCGGGGCTGGCGTGGTTGTTCTGCTCTCTGGAGTTCCGGATGTCCCGGTGGTGGTCTGAGCCCGGGAAACGCTGACGGCAGGTGTCACTGGTGTCGGGCCTGCCGGCGTTGCGGTGCTGCCCCTGAACGGATTACGCGGTGTATCAGCAGCTTTCTGTGAACCCTGCGGTGCCGTGACGTCGACCGGCGGTGTTGCAGAGGTCGTGACAGTCAGTATTTTCCTGTTCCAGTCCATATGTCCGTAAAGCTGCTGGCCGGCCAGCAGCGCATTCAGTGCCCGGTGCCACTGGTCATTAACGGACCAGACGGGGAGGCGTTTGTTCAGTGCCGGTATGGCAGCGTTCTGTTGCCGGAACTGCCAGCCGGGTGGTAGCAACTGGCGTATCCAGTCACTGACGGAGCGCTGATGTGCCTCACGTAAATAAACGACGGATGACTGACCGGGTTTACCGGTCATAACCAGTGCGGGCAGCTGTGTGGCCTGAAGGAGCGGACGGGGAGGCAGTGCGGTACTCTGGCTGCTGACTGCGGTTGTGGGCGTCGCTGTTGTTGTCGGGCGGGGCGGCGTCACAGGGCGGGTCACCGGTGGCGGAAGCAGACGTTTTTGCGTATGGGCGATAATGGCAGCGCTTTCGCGAATTTGTCCGTCGACGAACACCAGAGCCGGAGGCGTGGTGTCAGGAACAGGCGTGGCATTAAATGCCGTACAGCCGCTGAGTAATGACGGCAGAAGGAGTGTAAGTGATTTCTTTTTCATAGAATAAATCCGGTATGTATCGGGTTACGGTATAAGACAGGTGGCTGGTAACAGGTCTTCAGATAAATATAATTTCATCAGGATATTGATGATGAACATTCATGTTCGGGGTGATTATGAAAACTAAAACATTCCGGTTCCGGAAATATAAAAAGAAAAACGTCCTGCTGCAAATGATAGTTTCCAGAAAACAAGTGATATTGTTTTTCAGAACTTGAACATTATTTTATTTCTTGCCTGTTATTGAAACATGCCGGTTATGATCTCCGAATGGCAGGTATCAATAAAATCACTTTTCCCCGATTGTGTGTCAAAGTCAACGTGGGTGAATCTGTGTACATCCTGCCATATGGTGAAACAGACAGGACAGGTAACAGGTAGTTTACCTTCAGCTATTTTTTCGCAGCTTTCAACCAGTTGCTGCGCCTTGTTGTATCTGACGTTATAGCCATTTGTGCAAAGCGTTTCATACCCATGAGCTCCTGTAACTATATGTGTGGCGATTCTTTCGTGGACTCTCCCATTAATTAATAATTGTTCACGTGTTGTGATTGTTCTCATGCCTGTTTCTCCATTGGTCATAACAGAAAATAATCTGCATTCCTGAAAAATATCGCGGTTGTGAAATATTTAATTTTTACCCCCTTTTATGGGGGATGAAAAGCAGGCTGTCAGGCTATAACTGAACGCGGTTTCTGGATTTTGGTGCTAATGTCACATCTTTCCATTCACAGCTGCTTCCGGGAATACGCTCTTTGCGTCGTATTATACGGGAGTTCTGACACACAATAATTAAGCCATTGTCTGCCGTCTGAAATGGCATTATAGCGATGTTTATATCTTCTGTTGCAGGAATATAACTGACTTTCTTTTCACATGTATTGGTGTATATGACAACTCTGAATTTTTCTGCGGACATTTTCAATCCTCCTTTAAACCAGAATATCCCGTGAGGGCATTCTTTGTGAAAAAGATGCCGGAAAAATTCCGGCACGGGGATTAAACCTGTTGTGGTTCTGAGTTATCCGGAGCGGTTACCGGTTCGCTGACATCCGGAACCTTTTCCGGGGCAGGCATGACCAGTGGACGTGTCAGGGCTGTAAGTCCTTCACCGGATAAACCCACCTCTTTCAGCAGGGAGTCGATGAGCGGAGCCTGTGTACGGTAAGCCAGAGCGGCGGTTACTGCCTGTTCAGCGAGATTTCCGCCACTTATGTCGGTTGTTGCTGTTTTACCGCGGGTAACACCGCCATTCAGACCATCCACCTGAATGATTTTAATACCGTCAATGGATTTCATTGGTTCTGTGGACTTCTCTATGACGGCAGGTAATGCATCCAGCAGGGCAAGACGGAAGCGGAGGCTGGTCTGCTCATCCGAAAGCACGTTAATGGCATCGTTCAGTGCGCGCTGTGCTTCTGCTTCTGCCAGACCTTTCTGACGGGTGGCCTCCGCCAGTTCAATAATTGCTGCTGCCTGGAGTTCGGCTGCTTCTTTTTCAGCCTGTGCGCGAACCGTCAGTTCAACCGCTTTCGTTTCAGCTTCCTGAGCAGCAGCAATCAGGGCAACCTGTTTGGTACGGTCGGCCTCCGCAGTCTGGCGGGTGGTTTCCACATCCTGCTGGGCCTGTACGGCCTCAGCCAGTGCTTTACTTGCCCGGGCTTCTGCCTGTGACTGCTCTTCCGATTTTGCCGCCACGGCAATGGCTCTGGCCTGGCTGGCGATTTCGGTTGCCTGCTGTTGCTCAATTTCCCGTATGGCCACTTCCCGTTCGGCTTCGACCTGGCGGGTACGCACTATCTGCTGTCGTTCGATTTCGGCTTCCTCTATCTTACGTTCAGCCAGAATTCGCGCGGATTCTGCTTCACGACGTCGTTCAGCTTCAATAGCAGCAATACTGGCACTCTGCTCTGCCGTACGGGTTTTTACCCGTTGTTGTTGCTCCAGAGTCATGAAGGCTTCCTGCTGTTCAATCTCCAGACGTCGGGAGAGTGCATCCCGGTTTTTTTCCCTGATGGCCACTTCAACATCCTGCTCAACTTCGTTGCGTTCGCGGCGACGACGTTCTGTTTCCTGGGTCAGAAGGGTCAGGCCTTCAGCATCAAAGGCATTGTCAGGATTAAAATGTACCCGTGCAGTCTGGTTGAAACTTGTCAGCGACACACTTTCAAGCTCCAGACCGTTTTTGGATAAGTCTTCCGCAACGGTGTTCTGCACACCCTGAACAAAGTTCTCGCGGGCATCCTGTAAATCCTGCATGCTCATTCTGGCCGCCGTGGCCCGTAGGGCATCAACAAATTTATCCTCGACCAGACTACGCAGATCTTCAGGTGTGAGCGTGCGTTGTCCCAGCGTCTGGGCTGCAGTGGATATTCCTTCGGCTGATGGTTTTACCCGAAGAAAAAAGGCAACGGCAACATCAACACGCATGCGGTCGCGGGTTATGAGACTTTCAGCCGCTGCACGACTGACTTCCAGCTTCAGGGTGTTCATGTTGACGGGAATTGTTTCGTGAAAAATGGGCATAACAATTGCACCGCCACTCATTACCACTTTTTGGCCTCCCAGACCTGTGCGGACAAAGGCCTGCTCTGCCGATGCCCGGCGGTACAGGCGGGCAAATATCAGCCCGATAACGAACAGGGTGAGGACCAGCGCTATAACGGTAAACAACCATCCCGGAAGATTAAACATAGTGAGAACCTCTGTATATGTCGGGATTAAAGAACATCCGGCCAGGGATTCAGTTCGCCCAGCCAGCGGGAACCGGAAAGACGGCAGACAATAATCACTTTGTCTCCTCGTCTGAATTCTTTCCCGGCCTCCGGCTCCAGCAACAGGTAATGAACCTGCCCGAAGCGGTCTGTGAAGCGACCTTCACAGGGGGAACCCGCCACTGCGTGATAACCAGTGATGGTGGCCATACAGCCGATGAATGCCTCCTCGGTGAGCGCCGTTGTTTCATCACGGGGTAACCAGGGGGCAATCAGTCTGCCGGTGCGGTGTACGAGAGGACATGTCAGCAGCAGGCAAAGTGGTGCAAGGAGAATGTTCGGAGCAGGAGCCTGCAGCAGATGAATAATAAGACCCTGCAGGAGAATGCCGGATATACCAAAAAAACCTGCCAGCATACAGAGGACGATCAGCAGGGGGATCCGTCCGATGTTCAGCCAGTCCAGCGCCTCTCCTGTCAGACCCTCCGGTAAATCAGGTGTATCCATAGCTGAAGAGAGGGAGTGTCCGCAGAGCAGGGCGATAAGTTCAGCGATACCAGTAAGCAGAACAAAAGTCAGGGCTGCCAGATAGGGTGCGTTATACGCGGTAAGTAACGTCAGTGTCATTTTTCCTCCTGTGGCAGGTCAGTCAAACAACATTATGGCGTGAAGCTTCCGCTTCTTTAATTGTCAGAAGAAGCATATCGTCAGTCATCAGAAGACAAGGGGATGTCTGCAGGAGGGGATGATAACAACAGAAGCCTCACGCCGGAATGCGCCTTATGACAACCGGAGAGGACGGATAATCAAAAATGGGACATCCACATCAGCAAACCGCGATTTGCGAAAAAAAGTCAGCGGAGAGTGGCTGCCGTTGTGGCTGTCCCGGTATTTCAGTGTAAAAGCAGACTGTTGTCCATGCCCCATTCCTCTTCCGCTAAACCTGAATGGCCCACATGAAGAATGCGTGACAGCATATTTCTGCCGCTGCCGTTCAGACTGCATTCGCGCCCGTGTGCGAGCATAAAACCTTCATCCCGGAATATCTCTTCAACCTCAGACGTGTTGATGGTGGCCGGATGGATTAATGAAAATGCCACCGGTCTGATCATTCTGCCCGTGGTGGAAAAGGTGTCCCCGGTGCTGTTCAGCTGCAGGATATGACGTTTCCCGGTCTGTGCGCGGGAAAGTGTCTCACTCAGTAACTGGTCATTCCATGCGCACGTGCCAATCTGCCATCCCAGACTCCTGCACGTGGCAAGCGCTGCTCGGAAGCGGTACAGGTCATACAGTGCTGCGTTGTGGCCACTTTCCAGCAGTGATTTCAGCGTGTTCTCTACCGGTATGTCCGTATTGGTGGCCAGCAGTTTGCGCAGGGCGGTGAACTCTTCAGGCATCCCCCTGAACTCACTCATCTGTCGGGCGGAATCAAGCCAGTTCAGCAGGAAGCGCCGGCGACGTCGTTCATTGTTGATGCTGTCCGGGGAGGTGGAGAGCGCTTCAAGCATATTCTCCAGTAACTGAATGACAGGGTTTTCCGGGGATTGAATGGTCATAACGATGTCCTGAAAAAAAATGCCCGGCAGCCGCTCTCCGTACACGCAGGTGTCACCGGTGCCGGGCATTGGGGAAAAGATGGGGAAAAAAAGCCCGGCCATAAAGGCCGGGAAAGTCGTCAAATGAAGACAGCAATTTTCATGTCAACGCTCCGTCATCAGATACCAGGTGCAGGAGCAGGGCGATCCTCGACTCCGGCAGAGGCTGGGCATCAAGCCGGAGGAGGTACTGGTAACGCGCTTTTGTCAGCCAGAGGGTGGAGGCAGCATCCAGCTCCTCCCTGGCTGCCGGATTGAGCGCAGGATCCGGGTACACTTTCATCAAAGACTGAACGATATCCTCCCTGACGGTTTTGATTTCACCGGCCATTTTCACGAAGTCCAGAAAGGCACTGTGACGGCGAAGGTGAGTGAAGCTGTGGCTTTCGGGGTCTGCTTTCAGGAAAAAGTAACCGGGAAACACGGCGTGTATATGTCGACGGTAACCACAGACTTTATCCGTGCGGCGGACCTTTTTCAGTATCAGGGGTGTCCAGGGAAGGACGTGTTGTTCGGAAAGCCAGGAAAAGAGATGTTCGCGGTTTTTGCCGGCAGGGATGTACTGTGCCAGATACCAGTTGCGTTGATGTAATTCACTGATATTCAAAATCCGGAACGCTCCGCGAAAATCGATCCCCGCAGGGGGGCTTCGATATTGTTGTGAACGGCGAATACATAAAGCATGTGTCGGAAACAGCGGCTGACCCACGTTCAGCCTGGCCTGCAGTTCTGACAGGCACATGATTTACGCACTCTTGTAAGCCTTGTGGACGGTTTCGAGGCGGGCGAAAACCGACAACTCCTGCAAACAGGATTAATGGCTGGAAAATATATTACATAAGGATGTATCTGTGGCAATAGCGAAGATAAGCAGTTGAATAGATCGTTATATTTGATAATGCAGAATATTATTCTATATTTGATGTTGTGTGCGGGATATTAGATCGTTTAAAAAAATTCGGCGATCTCTTCTACTGGAAAAGAAGAAAAAAGCAGCATAAAAGATCGTTTGTGAAATTGTTCATTTTTTTGACAGAGTTCAAAAAAACGACGCTTTTTAGGGGGTTAAAGAGGGCAACTGTAACTCTGAGAAATCGTGTCGGCTTTTCAAAGCGGTGGAAAAGGGGTATATTGCGGATCGTTATTCAGTGGCTTTTGGGATCCTCGCGGTCCGGAAAGCCAGAAAACGGCAGAATGCGCCATAAGGCATTCAGGACGTATGGCAGAAACGACGGCAGTTTGCCGGTGCCGGAAGGCTGAAAAAAGTTTCAGAAGACCATAAAGG
>OGYU01001446.1_pt1 | contig 16822 bp, 11 predicted proteins | sample 1576581 | NCBI WGS metagenome assembly OGYU01 (sample SAMEA3541547, study PRJEB24748) | human gut metagenome | biome: human gut; feature: human-associated habitat; material: faeces | place: China | collected 2012 | reverse complement strand
CGACGCGCTGGATCCACGAGAAAGGGGCTGCTCGCCCCTTTCAGGACCGCCCAGCAGATGCTGGACTGGGGCATGGTCAGCGAGGTGTTACCCAAGGATCAGGTCATGGCCCGCGCCTGGGAGATCGCCCGCATGTGGAAGACCATGCCCTACGAGAACCGCACCATCATGTCCAACCTGGCCAAGCGGCCGCTGAAGAAGCTGCTGGTGGAGGATCTGAAGCTGCACACGGTCAGTGAGCAGTACGGCTCCCTGCTGCGCATCGCCGCCGGTGACATGGGCGACCGCAATGCCGCACAGCAGGATGAGAAGTACATCAGCCAGACCAACGACTGGCGCTACACCTTCCCCCACATGCAGCAGGCACCCACCCGTGAGAGCTGGGCCGCCTTCCGCACCGAGCCCATCGAGTGGTTCAAGAAGGTGGAGGCCGGCGAGGCGGTCAACCCCTGCGACCCCACCCGCCCCGTGAAGCCCTACCGCCCCGATGGCGAGTAAGGCACTGTATGGAATCAGGAGGTAGTTACCATGGGAAAACCAATGGCGGATTACGTCAAGCTGCCCGAGTTTGACGAGTACAAGGAGTGGTTCAGGGACTTCGCCGACCTCAAGCGGGAAGACGGCATCGTGCAGGTGACCTGGAAGACCCTGGACGGCCCCATGCACCACAGCGGCATGTCCCACCGGGCCATGAGCCAGCTCACCCGCTGGCTGAGCCTGGACTTTAAAAACGAGATCATCATCTACACCCACATCGGCGACAACTGGATGATCGAGTCCGACGCCAACGGCTGGGAGACCTACTCCGAGCTGCCCACCCAGCGGTTCCAGCACCAGTATTTCGATGACACCAACCTCATCAAGAACATGGTGTTTGACCTGGATGTGCCCACCATCGGCGCCATCCCCGGCCCCGGCTTCCACTGGGATTCCGCCATGCTGTGCGACATTACCCTGTGCTCCGAGGACACCAAGATGGAGGTGCCCCACGCTCAGGGGGGGCTGGTGCCCGGCGACGGTATGGGCCTGATGTGCCAGCACTACTTCGGCACCAAGCGGGGCAACTACTACATGATGACCTCCCGCCAGTTCACCGCCCGGCAGATGCTGGAGTGGGGCACGATGGCAAGGGTGAAATGGTGAACCTGACCGAAAGCGGGTACAACGATGGCAATGCCAAGTGGGTATTGGACGGCAAAGCCATGATTTGGACCAGTGACCGTGCGGGGTATCGCAGCCACGGCAGTTGGGGAGCCGAAGACGATACTTATATCATGTTCTTTGATGCTGAAGCATACGACCGTTTCTTGATGAACAAGGAAGAAACCACTTTGCTTGAGGAAGTGGAGAAGGCAGAGAAGGAAAAAGCCGGGAAGAAAGACGAAAAGGATGCCAAGAAGAAAAAAGAGGATGCCGACAAAGATAAGGAGAAAAAGGTAGAACCGTTGAAGTTCGATCTTGCAAACCGCTTTGACCGTATTGTACGCCTGACCGTCAATTCCTCGCATATGGCAGATGCCATGCTTTCTGCTAAAGGGGATAAACTCTATTATCTGTCTGTTTTTGAGGATGGGTACGATCTTTGGGAGCACAACCTGAAAGAGAATGTTACAAAAGTTCTTTTGAAGAAAGTAGGTGCAGGCGCTTTGCAGCCAGATAAGGAAGGGAAGAATATCTTCCTTTGTGCCCGCGACGGAATGAAGAAGATAGAGATTGAAGGCAGCAAGATTTCTCCAATTGAATTTGAGGCTTTCTTCGATTACCGTCCTTACGGTGAGCGTGAATATATCTTCGACCACATCTGGCAGCACAAAAAAATCTGAATTATTTTGTTATCAAAGAAGAGCATACTCAGTTTGCTATGACGGGAGATCATACAGCATTCTGGATTCCGGGAGATTATGATACACAAGAATACGATTACACAACTTCACGCTTATCTGAAATACGTGGAAAGATGAGTGCGGCTGTAACAGAAAATTCTTCACAGTATGTATTCTCACAGACAGGTGTTCAAACAGCACTGATGCTGAAGACTGATGATGGGCTTTATATAAACTTGCATGAAGCTGCATTGAAAGATTATTCTTGTATGAGTTTGAACTTGGATGATAAGAATATGATTTTTGAATCATGGCTGACTCCTGATGCAAAGGGAGATAAAGGATATATGCAGACTCCATGTAATTCGCCTTGGCGTACGATTATCGTAAGCGATGATGCCCGTAACATTCTGGCTTCGCGAATTACCTTGAACCTGAATGAACCATGTAAGATAGAAGATACTTCTTGGATTCATCCTGTGAAATATATTGGCGTATGGTGGGATATGATTACCAATAAAGGTACATGGGCATATACAGATGAATTGCCAAGTGTAAAATTGGGACAAACTGATTACTCACAGACTAAGCCAAATGGAAAGCATTCTGCTAATACGGCAAATGTAAAACGTTATATTGATTTTGCTGCTAAACATGGTTTTGATGCTGTACTGGTGGAAGGATGGAATCAAGGATGGGAAGACTGGTTTGGTAAGAGCAAAGATTATGTGTTCGATTTCGTGACTCCTTATCCAGATTTTGATGTAGAAGAAATTCATCGTTATGCGGCAAGTAAAGGTATTGAAATGATGATGCATCATGAAACTTCATCTTCTGTCCGCAATTATGAACGCCATATGGATAAAGCTTATCAATTCATGGTAGATAATGGTTATCATTCTGTAAAGAGTGGTTATGTAGGTGACATTATTCCGAGAGGAGAACATCACTACGGTCAGTGGATGGTTGATCACTATTTGTATGCTGTAAAGAAAGCTGCTGATTATAAAATTATGGTTAATGCTCACGAAGCAGTACGTCCTACAGGACTTTGCCGTACTTATCCTAATCTGATTGGCAATGAATCAGCTCGCGGAACTGAATATGAATCTTTTGGTGGAAACAATGTAAATCATACAACAATTTTGCCGTTTACTCGTCTTATTGGTGGTCCGATGGATTATACTCCGGGAATTTTTGAACCTGATTGCAGTAAGATGAATCCGAATAATAAGTCGCATGCACGTACAACTCTGGCACGTCAGCTGGCTCTTTATGTAACTATGTACAGTCCATTGCAAATGGCTGCTGATGTTCCTGAAAATTATGAACGTTTTATGGATGCTTTCCAATTTATTAAAGATGTAGCTGTTGATTGGGATGAGACAAAATATCTGGAAGCTGAGCCGGGAGAATATATAACAATTGCTCGTCGTGCTAAGAATACTAATGATTGGTATGTGGGCTGTACAGCTGGCTATAACGGTCATGTGTCAAAATTATCATTCGACCTCCTTGATCCGGATAAGAAGTATGAAGCAATTATTTATGCAGATGCTAAAGATGCAAGTTGGGACAAGAATCCTCAAGCATATACCATTACAAAGAAAAAGGTTACCAGCAAGAGCAAAATGACTCTGAAAGCTGGAATTGGAGGTGGTTACGCTATCTCTATTAAAGAGATCAAGTGATATCAGGCATTGTTTTATTGTAATATATCAGAGAGGTTATTTTCCTTCTCTGATATATTATACAATCTTTAAGATAAAAAGATAATTGTTTCCAGTAGGTATTTAATATATAGTTCAATCTGTACGTTTATAGATTGTAGCCAAGAGAATTTTCTTAACTTTAAAATTAATAATATGAACAAGAATCTATTTATTAAACACACAGGAAAGTGTCTACTATTGACGATAGTAGGTATGCTTATTTCCTTCCAAGTATTAGCCCAAAACTTGGCGGTTAAAGGGAGTGTTGTAGACAAAAACGGAGAGGCTATTATCGGAGCTAATATTTTGGTGAAGGGTACAACCAATGGTTCAATTACTGATTTTGATGGTAATTTTACTTTGGAGGCTAAAAAAGGTGATATCTTAGTTTTCTCTTTTATCGGTTATAAAAATCAGGAGCTTCCTGCTGCTGCTAATATGAAGATCGTTCTTCATGAAGATACCGAAGTCTTGGATGACGTTATTGTTATTGGTTATGCTACGGGAAGCCAGCGTACTGTTTCTGGTGCAATCCAGCGTGTCGGACGTGAAGATATGAATGCTGGCGTTGTAACGAATCCATTGCAGGCCATAAAGGGTAAAGTGGCTGGTGTAAATATTCAGAAATCTGGTGGTGACCCGACTGCATCAGCTTCTATTCGTGTACGTGGTACAACTTCTTTGTCTGGTGGTAATGATCCATTGGTTATTATTGATGGAGTTTTTGGAGATTTGAGTATGTTGAATGCTATCTCTCCTGCTGATATTGAAAGTTTTACAGTTTTGAAAGATGCTTCAGAAACAGCTCAGTATGGTTCAAGAGGTGCTAGTGGAGTAATTGTAGTTACTACAATTAAAGGTAAAAATGGTGTTAAGACTTTAAGTTATGATGGCAGCTTTGGTGTGGAAACCGTTTATAAGAACTTGGAAATGCTGGATGCCAATACATATCGTCAGGTTGTGGCTGATAGAGGATATGCCAATGCTTTAGATATGGGATATGATACTAATTTTATTGAAGCAATGCAGCAGACAGGTTATACTCAGAATCATCGTCTTTCTTTTGGAGGTGGTACAGAGTCGTCTAATTATCGTGCTTCTATTGGTGTTATTGATCAAAAGGGTATCATTAAGGATAATTATATGCGCAACTATACAGCTAAACTGGATGCTTCGCAAACAATGTTTAATGATAAGGTAAAAATTGAATTTGGAATGTTTGGTTCTAAAGTCGATAAACGTTACTTGAATGATTATCAGAAGACATTCTATTCTGCAGCTGCATTTAATCCTACTTTCCCTGATTTTGCGAATGAAGATGGATCATGGCCGGAGGATCCTAATGCAAATGAAACACAGAATCCTTTGGGACGTTTGACAATAAAGGATATAGAATCAAATAGCTACATTAATACAAATGCGCGTATAACATGGACTGTAATTGACGGATTAAAATTGAGTGCTTTTGGTTCATATACTTATAATGTAAAAGAAAATTCAAAATATACTCCAAACAATATTAAAGCAGGACAAGGACAGAGTGGTATTGCTGAAAAGTCTGATAACAAGAGTGGTGTGTTGTTAGGCAACTTTACTGCAAATTATAAGAAAGCATTTGGAAAGCATTATATTGATATTTTAGGACTTGCTGAGTTACAAGATTATAAATATACTGGTTTTGGTGCTAAATCAAAGCAGTTTGGTACTAACTTCTTCGAGTATAATAATTTAGGCGCAGGTGGAGAAGTTAAATATGGAGATGTCAGCTCATACTCTAATGGTTATTCAATAGCTTCATTTATGGGACGTTTCAATTATAGTTTTGCTGATAAATATATTGCAACTGTAAATATGCGTGCCGATGGTTCTTCTAAATTAGGAGCAAATAATAAATGGGGATTTTTCCCTTCTGCATCATTGGCTTGGGTTTTGAAGGAAGAAAGTTTCTTGAAAGATGTAGATGTTGTTTCCAATTTAAAAATAAGGACTGGTTATGGTCTTACTGGTAATCAGGATGCCATTAGTGCATATAACTCATTGAAGTTGATGAGCCCGACAGGTGTAACTACAGTAAATGGCAAGCCTGTTGTTACATACGGAATCAATCGTAATGATAACCCTGACTTGAAGTGGGAAGTAAAACGCATGTTTGATATTGGTATTGATGCAGGATTTTTCGAGGATCGTTTGACTGGAACATTAGATTATTATTATTCAAAGACTAGCGATTTGTTATATAATTATGCCGTACCTGTTCCTCCTTTTGCATTCAATACTTTGTTGGCTAATTTGGGAGAAATGGAAAATACCGGTATTGAAGTTGCAGTGACAGGTGTTCCTGTAAAAACTAAAGATATGGAGTTGACTATTTCTGCAAACTTCTCATGGCAAAAGAATAAATTGCTGTCTTTGAGTGGCTCTTATATGGGACAATCATTGAGTGCTAAGGAATACATGAATTTGGGAGGAATGAATGGCGCTGGATTTATCGGAGGAAATAATCAGGTTATTTATCAGATGGTAGGACAACCCTTGGGCGTATTCTATTTACCTAAATGTGATGGTCTCATTGATATGAATGGTAATGGTGAGTATACTTATCATATTCTTGACATTGATGGTCAAGAAGGTATAGATCTTTCTGATGGAAAGGACCGCTATGTAGCAGGACAAGCTATGCCGAAGTTCTATTTGGGTGGTAATATTAGTTTCCGTTACAAACAGTTTGATATCCAGACTCAGTTCAGTGGTGCGTTTGGGCATAAAATTTATAATGGAACCTCTTTGTCATACATGAATATGAGCTTATTCCCTACTTACAACGTAATGAAAGGCGCTCCTGAAAAGAATATTCATGACCAGACTGTGACTGACTATTGGTTGGAAAGAGGAGATTATGTACATATTGATTATGTAACATTAGGATGGAATCTGAATACTAAGAATTTAAAGAACATTAATTCGTTAAGATTGACATTCTCTGTAAATAATTTGGCTACTATTACTAATTATTCAGGATTGTCACCAATGATTAATAGCTCTACTGTTGGAAGTGATTTAGGTGTTGATGATAAGCGCTTCTATCCGCTTACACGTACTTACTCACTGGGACTTAGTCTTAACTTTTAAATGAACGTTACTATGAAAAGAAAATTATTATATAGCTTTTTTATTGCTGCTGCAATGAGTTTTAGTGGATGCTCTTCTTTCTTGGAAGAAAATCCTGTTGATCAGATGCCGGAAAGTGAAGCCTATAAAAATCCGGAAATGATTTATTTAAATACAGTTGCTAACCTTTATACAAAGATTGGCGCAGATGCAGGAGGAAGTGGTTTGGCTGGAACAGACAGAGGACTTTATGACTTGAATACATTTTGTGCCGATGATGCTATCCTCCCGACAAGAGGTGGTGACTGGGACGATGGTGGATTGTGGAGAGATCTGTTCACTCATAACTGGGGTGTAAATAATGGACTTATCATATCTACTTGGGACTATCTGTATGGAGTGATTGTACAGTGCAATCAATCTATAGATAAATTGACTGAATTGAAAGAGTTGGATCCAAGCAATGAATATTTTGATATTTATAAGGCTGAAGTCCGGGGAATTCGTGCTATGTATTATTATTATTTATTGGATATGTTTGCACGTGTACCAATTGTTGAATCTTCATTAACTCAGATGAAGGATGTCAAACAGTCAGAACGCAGTGAGGTTTTCAATTTTGTAAAGAAAGAGCTGGAAGAATCTATTCCATTGTTAGCTGACGAAAAAAGTGCTGATCAGGGAGAGTATTATGGGCGTATGACTAAGGCTGCTGCTTACTTCCTTATGGCTAAGTTGGCTTTGAATGCTGAAGTTTATACTGATAACGACTGGACAGACCAATCTCGTCCTGATGGAAAGAATATTAAATTTACAGTGGATGGCACAGAAAAAAATTGCTGGGAAGCTACCGTCGCTTATTGTGATAAAATCAAGGAGTGTGGATATTCTTTAAATCAGGGAACAAATGGATTCCTTTCTAACTTCGTAGTTAATAATGAAGGATCTAAGGAAAATATTTTTGTTATTCCAATGGATCCAACCTTGTATAAAGCTCGTAATATGTATCTGGTACGTTCACGCCATTATGATGTTGGTAAAGCATTAGGATTTGGTAATGGAGGTTGGAACGGATCTGCTGCTACTATTGAAGCAATGAAAGCATTTGGGTACGGAACTGCAACTCCTGATCCTCGTTTGGAATTAACTTATTATACAGGCCGGGTTGTTGTAAACGGGCAAGAAGTTATTAACAGTGAAACTGGAAAACCTTTGGAATATTTACCAATGGCAATCAAGCTTCAATTCGATAAGAGTGATACTAGCATGAAGATGGCTGGAGCACGAATGTATAAGTACGCAGATGATCCGACTGCAACCGAAGATGGACAGTGTCCTCATAACGACTGGGTATTGTTCCGTTATGCAGATGTTGTATTGATGCGTGCTGAGGCTTTGATTCGTAATGGTCAAAGCGGACAGGCTGATTTAGATGAAGTCAGAAATCGTGTTGGAGCACCTCATGCAGATGCTACTTTAAGTAATTTGTTGAAAGAACGTATGTTGGAACTGGCATGGGAAGGATGGAGACGTCAGGATTTGGTTCGTTTTGGTAAGTTTAATGATGCTATAACTGATCGTCCTAAGACAGAAGCTTATTTACAAGTGTTCCCGATTCATGCTAACACTTTGGCTGTCAATCAGAATTTGACACAAAATCCGGGATATTCAAAATAAAGAAAACCTTATAGAATAAAGAAACATATGAAAACATATTTCAAATATATAGCATTGACCTTATTGCTTGCTTTGGGGCTTGTAAGTTGTGAAGATAATGAAAACTGGCGAATTATTCCATATGAACCGGAACCTGAGGCTCCGGTTGATGGGCCTGAACAGTTGTATGTGGTTGGTGCTCACCAAAATTGGGCTCCAGATGCAGCTGTTATAGGAAAACTTTATCCAATAGACGCTATGGGTAATTATGCCGGATATGCTTATTTGAACGGTGAATACAAATGTACTTCACAGCAAAATTGGAGTGGCCCTAATTATGGGGCAGGTTCGACTGAAGGAACATTGTCGACAGCTGAGGATGCTGGTAACCTGACTGCAGAAGAAGGGTATTATTATCTTACTTTTAATATCAAAGAGCTTACATATACAGTTCAGCTTGTAAACTTTGGTGTTATTGGAGATGCTACTCCTGGTGGCTGGAATGAAGATACCGATTTAGTTTATGATCCAGCTGATCTAAAGTTGAAAGTAGATATGACATTGACAGACGGTACGATTAAGTTTCGTGCAAACGATCAGTGGGATGTTCCTAATGGAGATTTTGGTGCAGGAGATAGTGAAGGCAAATTGGCTCCAAAAGGAAATAACATTAGTGTGACGGCTGGTGATTATCAAGTGGTAGTAGATCTTTCGACTCCGGATTATACTTATGAATTGATAGCTAAATAATTAAATTAATATTAGGAGTGCGTCGATAGGGCTTTGCCAGATTGTACGCACTCTTTTTTTCTTCTATCTATGAAAAACTATATATTGACTTATATATTGTTAGCACTGGGGTTTATTACTTCATGTAGTGATACCGATTCGAATACTTTGCCTGGTGGTGTAACAGATAATTTGAAAGAAGGCTTTACTTATTTACCGGAAACTCCCGATGCTGACCAGCCTCTCACGATTACATTTAAGGCGTCACCGACTTCTGCTTTATATGGATATGCTGGTGATGTATACTTGCATACAGGAATAGTAAGTGAGGGAGTGTGGCTGTATGTACCTGCAGATTGGAATGAAAATATTGAAAAGTGTAAGTTTACTAAAAGTCAAACTGAGGCTAATGTATGGACCATTACTCTTTCTCCGTCTATTCGGGAATGGTTTGCTTCCGGTACAACTCCTGTTGAACAATTGGGAATTATCATTCGTAGTGCAGATGGTAGTAAAAAAGGTATTGACAAAGATCAGTTTGTGAATGTTACGGATATGAAATATCATGGATTCGTTCCTGGTAAGGTTCAGGAGAAATCACTTCCTTCAGGGGTGCAGGAAGGAATTAATTTGGATATAGATAATTGTACCGTGACATTAGTTCTGTATGATAAAGCAACTGATGGAAGTCATAAAGACTATGCGTATGTTGTAGGAGATTTTAATGAGTGGACATTGGCTAATGATGAAACATCCCAGATGTATCGTGATGAAGCAACAGGATGCTGGTGGATTACAATTTCTGATTTAGATCCTGCAAAGGAGTATCGTTTTCAGTATTATGTAGGGACTTTAATAGGTGATGTCATGCGACTGGCAGATCCTTATTCTGAAAAGATACTGGATCCGGATAACGATAAATATATTGCAGCATCTACTTATCCGGTTACAGAAAGGCAATATCCTGATAAAGGCATAGGCATCGTGTCTGTTTTTAAGCTACAGCGAGAAGAATATAGCTGGATAAATACAGATTTTAAGATAAAAGATGCTGATAATCTGATGATTTATGAAATGTTGTTACGTGACTTTACAGAAAGTGGTGATTTGAATGGAGCTATACAAAAGTTAGATTACTTACAGGCCTTAGGTATCAATGCCGTTGAGTTGATGCCTGTACAAGAGTTTGATGGGAACAATAGCTGGGGGTATAATCCTTGTTTTTTCTTTGCATTGGATAAGGCTTATGGTACAAAAGAAATGTATAAACGTTTCATTGATGAATGTCATTCTAGGGGAATAGCTGTTTTGTTTGATGTCGTTTACAATCATGCCACGGGAAATATGCCATATGCAAGACTATATTGGAACAATTCCAAAGGATGTCCTGCGGCCAATAATCCATGGTTTAACGAAGCAGCACCACATCCATTTAGTGTTTTCAATGATTTTAATCACGAGTCAGAGTTAACACGTCGTTTTGTAAAGCGCAATCTTAAATTTCTTTTGGATGAATATAAAATAGATGGATTCCGTTTCGATTTAACAAAGGGATTTACAAATAAGACAAGTAATGAAGGTACTTCCGGAAATTATGATGCTAGTCGTGTAGCCATTTTAAAGGATTATTATCTGGCTATTAAAGAAGTCAATCCAGACGCTATTATGATTTGCGAACATTTGGCAGGTATTGAGGAGGAAAGCGAATTGTCACAAATAGGAATGAAGTTATGGCGTAATATGAATAATGCTTATTGTCAGTCTGCAATGGGATGGAGTGAAGGAAGTGGTTTTACTGGACTTACTACCTTTAATACGACTATGAAAGAAGGTGGATGGGTTGGTTACATGGAAAGTCATGACGAAGAGCGGTGTGCTTATAAACAAACCCAATGGGGAAATGGATTATTACAAACCGATTTGTCTGTACAGATGCAACAACTAGAGGCAAATGCTGCTTTCTTCTTTATGGTATCAGGACCTAAAATGATCTGGCAATTCGGAGAATTGGGATATGATATTTCGAGAGATGCTAACCAGCAAGGAGAAGTTATTTCTGGTGAAGATCACAAGACAGATCCTAAGCCTGTTTTATGGTCTTATAAAGATATACCAGAAAGAAATGAATTATATACCACTTATAGTCGGTTGTTAGCATTGCGTAAGGCATGTCCTGATGTCTTTGGCCAAAATGCCTTTAAGGAATGGAGGGTTTCTGATAATGATTGGAATGACGGACGCTATATCCGTTTGGAAACTGTTGATGGTAAACAACTTGTTGTCGTAGGTAACTTTACTGACCGACCTGTTGATATGCAGTATGTATTCCCTGTAACGGGAGAATGGTATAACTTCTGTAAAGAAGGAATGCCAGAAATCATTACGGCTACACATTTGGAGGTTCCAGCACACAGTTTTGGCTTATATACGAATTTCTCTATTCCTGTAAAATAGTGCAAGAAAGGGAACATATCGTTTACGGCTTTAAAGGTATGTTCCCTTTTATTGTGTGTATATTGTTATCTTGCTTGACTTCTAAATTCTTTGGGTGACATTCCTGTATTTTTCTTGAAAAAGCGACTTAAGTATGACTGATCGGGGAAGTTGAAATGCTGTGCTATTTCGGTAACCGATAAATGTGGGTCATCCAATAACACTTTGATTTCGGCTGTTAATTGCTCATCGATCAACTGTTTGGGAGTTCTTCCGTTTACATATAAAGCAATAATCTCATTCAAATATCGTGATGTGATACATAGCTTGTCGGCATAAAAAGCTACCTGATGCTCTCGTGTACTATATTCTCTTACAAGTTGCAGAAACTGATAATAGAGAATCTGTTTGCGACTGTATTGTTTTTTCACAGCCAGTTTTTCCTGAATAGTATTGAATAACCACATCAATAGACTTTGTAGAAAGTTATATTCCTGCTGTTGGCGGAATTGAGGTGTATTGTCCATGAATTGCATTTGTGCCATGTCCATCCATAAATTTATTTCTTTCCATGTCTTTTGGCTTCGTTCGTCCTCTGTATGATGATAACAGGGATGTTCATGTGTATAATTATAATAGGGAGTATCAATTGGTAGTACTGCTTTTAGAAAAACCTCTTGTGGAAACATCAGAATACGTGCTTTAAAGTCGTACGATGATTGTACCACTTGTATCAGGCTGCCAGTCAGAAAGATTAACTCAGTCTGTTCTTCGAATATATATTGTTGTACACCAGTCGAAATAAGCGCTTGTCCGTGTGTACATATTAAATAGATACCACATTTAAAGTGACATGGCTTTTGTTTGAGCTGGGCCAGATCAGTTTCTTCGTATAAAATATATCGTGTGTCTGACGGTAATGAATATGGCATGAATGACTTCTGTTTTATACCGCAAATATACTTATATTCTCTGATGAAATATACATATGTTCCTAAAATGAAATGTTTTGTACTTTTAAAGAAATAAATCGTTCTGTGAGAATGGCGTAATTTTGCAGTCGAAAAAATGAAGGTAAAAAAGATGATAACGACGAAGAAACAAGATTCAAAGCTATTTATACTGATATTTTTAGGCATGTTAAGTGCATTTGGTCCTTTTGTTATGGATATGTATCTGCCTACATTGTCTGCTATGTCCGATTATTTTCATACAACTTCCTCTATGGTTCAGCTGGGACTTACTTCCAGTATGGTAGGACTAGCTATTGGTCAATTGATTTTTGGTCCGTTAAGTGATAAATATGGTCGTCAACGTCCATTGATAATTGCTTTATTCTTGTTTCTGTTTTCTACAGTAGGATGTATTTTTTCGCAAAATATCATGCAGTTTGTGGTATTGCGTTTTGTACAGGGAGTAGCTGGAGCTGGTGGCGTAGTTCTTTCTCGTTCGATAGCTACTGATAAATATTCAGCACGTGAATTGGCTACTATGTTAGCTATAATCGGAGCTATTAATGGTATTGCTACGGTAGCTGCTCCGATAGCAGGAGGAGTATTGGCAGAGGGTGCAGGATGGCATGGCATCTTTTGGTTTTTATTTTTGTTGGGAGGCGTATTGCTGTGCTGTAGTTTTCGTATGCAAGAATCGTTACCTGCACATCGCCGCCCGGAAGTGAATTGGAAAGGTATATGCCGAAATTTTGGTACAGTATTGAGTAACCGCCGATATTTATTTTATATTCTGCAATATGACTTTACGATGGGAGTACTTTTTGTAAATATTGCTTCAGCTCCTTTTATTATGCAGCAGCACTATGGATTATCTCCTATGATGTTCAGCTTGTGTTTTGGAATCAATGCTATCGCTATGGTTATTTCTTCTACTATATCAGTTAAGCTTCCTACTATGGAACATGCTTTGCATATCGGTAGTAATGGCATGCTGGTCGTTTCTGCTTGTCTGCTTGTTTGTCTTTCACTGAATTGTAACTTTTGGATATATGAAATATTGATTTTCTGTTTACTTGCTATGGTGGGTATGAGTTATACTGCATCAAATGCTTTGGCAATGGATTGCGAACGCAGATATGCTGGTATTGCTTCTGCTCTGTTGGGAGCTATTGGTTTTCTGTTTGGTGGATTAGTCCCTCCTTTAGTAGGTTTAGGCGATATGATGTACACGGCAGGAGTGCTGTTCCTGGCTGGAGCTGTCTGTGCATATCTCTGCGCAAGATATGCGATGCCAGTTCGAGAGGGTGAAAAAAATCTGTTGTATCGCATATGTTATGTTATGATTCATTTACCCTATACTATTATAAATAGAAAACGTGGATAAAATATTTAAAGCTTGTTCCGACTCCGAAATTCTTTGGGTGACATACCTGTGTTCTTTTTGAAAAAGCGGCTCATATTGGCTGGCTCTTGAAAATTGAATAGCTGAGCTATTTCCATTATAGACAGACTAGGATTACTTAATTGTACTTTTAACTCGGCTGTGAGCTGTTCGTCTATAAGCTGTTTGGGTGTACGTCCATTAGAGTATTGAATAACGACTTCGTTCAGGTAACGCGGTGTAATACAAAGTTGGTTAGCGTAATAGTTTATTTGATGTTCCTGAGTACTATGCTCTCGTAATAAGACCATAAAACGGTGATACAATATTTGTTTTCTACTATACTTGTTATGTATGGAGAGATATTGTTGTGGAATCGTATTGAATATCCACATAAACAAACTTTGTAGAAAATTTTGTTCTAGTTGCTCCCGAAAATATTTGGCAGGGTGACTGAAAAGAAGTTCTGCCATATCCATCCATTGATTTACTCGTTTCCAGCTTGCTAAACTTGTATCGTTTGCTGCATGGTTAAAGTAAGGCGCTTCACTCATGTAGTTAAAGTAAGAAGTGTCAATAGGTAAGGCTGCTTTTAGAAAAATATTTTTAGGAAATAGCAACATTCTTACCTTAAAGTCAGGAGAAGGTTTGATGACTTCGATAAGACTTCCTGCTAGAAAAATCAGTTCCGATGTTTTACAGAAATCATATTGTTCTACTCCTGTAGAAATAATACTTCTGCCGCTTATGCAAAGCAGTTGTATGCCACACTCAAACCGAAAGGGGCGTTTTGTGAGTGAAGATAGATCGGTTTCTTCATATCGCATAATCGATGTATCAGAAGGAAAAGAAGATATCATGATAGTGTTCTGTTTATGTAGGCAAATGTAGTAATTTGTTGGTGAAAAATCTGCCTTTGTTCCTAAATTGATAGGTTTTGTGCTGTAAAACGCTGATATGTATGTTGAAAAGTTCTTTATTTTTGCAGCGGTAAAAAATAGAGTAAAATGAAAGGTAAAAAGAATTCAAAAGTATTTATACTAGTGTTTTTAGGTATGCTTACAGCATTTGGACCATTTGTTACGGATATGTATCTGCCTACTTTACCAGCTATGTCTGAATATTTCCATACAACTTCTTCGATGGTACAGTTAGGTCTTACGGCAAGTATGATTGGACTTGCTGCTGGACAGTTGCTTTTCGGACCATTAAGCGATAAATATGGTCGTCGGTTGCCACTTATTATATCAATGACTTTGTTTGCTGTTGCTACTATTGGATGTATATATTCTTATACTATAATGCAGTTTGTTGGTTGGCGCTTGATACAAGGTATAGCCGGAGCAGGAGGTATTGTTATTTCACGTTCAGTTGCAGCTGACAAATACTCTGGACGTGAGTTGGCAAAGATGCTTGCCTTGATTGGTGCCATTAATGGGGTAGCCCCTGTAGCAGCACCTATGGGAGGAGGATTTCTAGCTGGAAGTGTGGGTTGGACTGGTATTTTCTGGTGCCTTTTTGTATTAGGGATAATATTGCTTTTGGGTAGTATACACTTTGAAGAGTCGCTTCCGGTTGAGGATAGAAAAGAGAAAAGTTGGAGGTCTGTTTTTCGTAGCTTCATCGATGTTCTTCGCAATTCTAGTTATGTGTGCTATACGTTACAGTTTGGTTTTGCACAAGGAGTATTGTTTGCTAACATAGCTTCGGCACCGTTTATTATGCAACAACATTACGGATTTTCTCCGTTGATGTTTAGTATATGTTTTGGTATCAATGCCATATTCATTGTTATATCAGCAGCTTCGGCTATCAAGTTTCGTCGGCTGGAACAGGCTTTGCATTATGGTAGCACTGGAATGGTCGTCGTTTCTGCATTGCTTTTAGTAGCGTTAGTTTTACTACGTCAAGCGCATCCGCCTCCTGCTTCATAGCCTTTGCAGCTTTTGCGGTTCTTGAAACAATCCACAGATCAGAGATTCCATCATAGATCAATGCAACTCCGATAAATTTCATTGCAAGGCTCACAACTCCAAATGCATTTACGATGCAGATAATGCCGAGTGCAAGGCTGATAATTCCAAGGATCATTGGACTCCACCACTTCTCATAACCGTTTGCCTTTGTCTCAAAAGCCATTTTAATATCGCTGATCCCATGGACTGCCAGCATAACACCGATAACGATCGGAATGATCATAGCGATGTACTCCGGTCTTGCAAACAGCCAGATACCTACTAAAACCAGGATCAGACCAAGCATTCCGTTAAAAGATGTCAGTCTGTGATTTGTAAAATATCCCACAAGATTTACAATACCCATAACAATTAAGCCAAATGCAAGCAGCATACAGATTGCACTAATTGTCTCATCTGACCAGATGATCAAAACTACTCCAAGTGCTACACACAATAACGCTGATAAAATGACATCCGCTTTTATTCTTTTTAATGTCTCTTTCATTTTTCTATCCTCTCTCTTTAACAAAAATTTTTGTCATTGCTGTTTCTTTTATAACGAATATCATACCATTCTTTTGGGTTCCGGTAAATATACAGCTTATGAAAGAAGTATAAAAAGATAAAAAAATCGTTAATTTCTTGACATACAAACATGTCTTGATTAGACTACAGTGGAAAGAATTATCATAATTTGCAAATCAATCTGAAAGGAAATGAATTACCATGGGAAAAGAAGTAAAGACGAATGCCATGCGCATTCTTGACAAAAATAAAATACCTTATGAAATTATCAATTATGAATGTGACGAATTCATTGATGGGCTTCACACAGCCGAAGCCACCGGAGCTCCGGTGGAGCAGTCTTTTAAAACACTTGTCATGCAGGGAAAAAGTAAACAATATTATGTTTTTGTACTGCCGATCGCAGAGGAAGTTGATCTGAAAGTTGCCGCAAAAACAGTCGGTGAAAAATCCGTAGAAATGATCCACGTAAAAGATATCACCGCCATTACCGGTTATGTACGTGGTGGATGCACTCCCCTTGGCATGAAAAAACAGTATCCTA
>OGYU01001437.1_pt1 | contig 16901 bp, 23 predicted proteins | sample 1576581 | NCBI WGS metagenome assembly OGYU01 (sample SAMEA3541547, study PRJEB24748) | human gut metagenome | biome: human gut; feature: human-associated habitat; material: faeces | place: China | collected 2012 | reverse complement strand
AGTCCTTACACTCTCAAACTATATGCATAAAGGGCATTTGCTAGCGACGGCTAGTGAATGCCCTTTATGTTTTTCTATGGTTGTATATGTATTTTGGGATGTTATATTTTTCTTATAATTGTAATACATTGTTATCTTGCATTGTGAAAGTAAGAGTACTATAATAAGTTTATACAAATAGATTTTATAAAATCTATTTTATATAACCTATACTGTAGCTAATTAGATGAGATTCATAATATAGAATAGAGCTACGTAGGGCATTACTAGTTATAAATGATACTTAGGTAAGATAATATAAGAAATAGTATAAGGAGATGTATATGAATTTTTCAAAATATAAAAAATCTGTAATTGCGTGTATATTAGCATTGGGTATTGGTGTAGGTGGCGGATATTACTTTTTTGGTAGCCCTGTTAATACACAACAAACAACTGTAAGAGAGCAAACAAAACAATCTAAACCGATTACTGAAACCCGTAATACCTACGTAGTGCAAGCTGTTAAAGAATCTGGCCCTGCAGTTGTAGGTATTACGACAAAAGTATTTCAAAAGGATATTTTTAATCGTACTATTTACGCTGGAGAAGGTGTTGGATCTGGTGTACTTATAGATGATGAAGGACATATTGTTACGAATAACCACGTTGTAGCGGGTGCTAAAAATGGTGAAGTTACCGTATCGCTATCTGATGGCTCTACTGTAACAGGCACAGTTATTGGCACCGATTCACAAACGGACTTAGCCGTTGTTAAGATTAAACCACCTAAAGATATTAAACCAATAAAAATCGGTGATTCCGATTCCTTACAGGTAGGGGAACCTGCCATCGCTATTGGCAATCCTTTAGGTCTTGAATTTAAAGGCTCTGTTACATCTGGTGTAATTAGTGCATTAGCTCGTACTATTGATGATCAAGGCCAACGATTCCCGTTGATTCAAACAGATGCAGCTATCAACCCTGGTAATTCAGGTGGTGCTCTTATCAATGCTGATGGTGAATTGATTGGTATTAATAGCTCTAAAATCTCTAAAGAAGGTATTGAAGGCATGGGCTTTGCCATTCCAATTAACTCTGCTATGACTATCGTTGATTCTATCATTAAAAACGGTAAGGTTATTCGCCCGTATATCGGTGTGTGGGCTGTAGATCGTCAAACGGCAGCACGCAATAATGTAAGTTATGAGGGGGATGGACTTCTGATTGTTCAACTTGATTCAAATGGCCCTGCAGCACAAGCTGGTCTTGTAGAAGGGGATACCATTGCTCAAATTGATGGTAAGGACATCACTACTCTACTTGAATTAAAAGAACAAATCGACGCTAAGAGCCCTGGCGATACAATTTTAGTATCCTATACTCATAACGGAAAAATGAAGAGTACAAAGCTTAAATTAGGCCAAGCATCTTCAAAATAAAAAGAAAATCCTCATCGTTTGATGAGGATTTTTTTGTTATATAACATCCAAATTTTTTGAGACTATATAAAAATAGAAGAATTTTACATAAAAGGTGAAATATATTTTACCTTCATAAGAGTAGATTTTATCTATATTTTGCAATATAGAGTTTAGTGATTTAGAGTTTACGAAATATTTTTTTACAAGGTACCTTGCAAACCAAGGTACCTTATGTTATTATGTATTTGTCAGTACAAGATAGTGAACGTAAGAGAGCTTTCACATTGGCAGGTAAGCACAGCCTAAAGGGAGGAACTATGCAAGTTCAATTAAAAAAGGGTGTTATGGACATGCTTGTACTAGCATTATTAACACAAAGCGATTGCTATGGATATGAAATTGTTAGTACTATTTCAGAGTATATTGAAATTTCAGAAGGAACTATATATCCATTATTTAACAGATTAAAAAAAGAAAAGTATGTTGAAACGTATTTAAAAGAGTCTTCTTCGGGACCATCTCGAAAATACTATCATATTACAGATGATGGGCGTGCAGCGTACAATAAGATGCGCCAAGAATGGGATGAGTTTTCTGGTGTTATCAATATCCTATTGAAAGGAGTAGACTATAATGAACAAAAATAGTTTTTTAGACGCACTGCGTAATATTTTCAAAAAAGCACGCGTAGCTGATGTAGAGAGTATTATTGAGGTGTATGAAGAGCACTTTGCAGTAGGGTATGAAAGAGGTCTTTCAGATAGTGAAATTATTAAATCTTTAGGGACTCCAGAGGAAATCTACGCCTCTTATGTTGATGCAGGTATTATTACAGATACCTTGTCTCGGGATGGTGGTGAAAGTAAATCTGTTAATATGGATGCTATCTACGCAAGATTTGAAGATTACAAAGAGCGTTTGCTACCTCAGTTACCAGGAATGGCTAAAAAAGCATCTAAATCATTACTATCTATTGGTAGTGCGTTGTCATATATTGTAGGGGTTTTAATATTTATCATTACGCCAGCAATCCTATATTTATTAGGTAGTTCCTGGCAACCATTTGAGAATGTAACAGCATTCCCAGCATTATCTTTAGTAACATTAGTAGCGCTTGGCGGGGTAGGTCTTTTCGGTGGACTTGTATGTATCTTTGTTGGTATTGAACTTCGCGGTGTCCGTGAACGTTACTTTCAAAATATAGATTAAGGAGGACCTATGAGACGAATTATAATTGCTGCCATTCTAACTGTAATCAGTGCTGTAGGGGTAGGTACATCCTTTGCTGTAAATGATTTACCAAATTTTGGTGAATGGATGAAAACCAATGAACAACAGTTTAGAAAACCACATAGACATGATGGTTCTTATATGCATATGGACCAACATATGATGGATAGAAATAATCAAATGATGCGTCAAGATGGTATGGGGCCAAATAATGGTCAATATATGTACCAAAATTGTCAAAACCAAATGATGCGTCAAGATGGTATGGGACGAAATAATTGTCAGTATATGTATCAAAATGGTCAAATGCCTCCACAAGGTCCAGGACCACAACAATCTAATGGTAATGCACCACAACAACAAACTGGTCAAGGTGCGCCACAGACTACCCAAAATCAATAGGATTCTATTGATCCTTTTCTCTCACAACACTTTTAGAGAGTGTGGTCATGAAAGTGCATTCATGGCCACCGTAGAGCCATACACTCTATGTGATACATTTGTATCAGAATCTCTCTCTTACACACAATAACTACACACAAACAAAAAGAGCTCCTCAGTGAAGGAGCTCTTTTTGTGTATATTTTATTTGATATGTTTAGAACCGCGTTCTGTCATAGCTATGCCATCTTTACAAAGAGGGCATTCGTCCTGTTTATACGTAGGAACTTCAAGGTTGAGTAAGGCTTGTACTTTTTCTTGAGGTACACCAAATTCTGCTTTGCCACCTGAACGGTTAACAAGTAGGCCTACACCTACGATTTCGCCGCCAGATTGGTTAACTACGTTAACTACTTCTTGTACGGAACCACCAGTTGTTACGATGTCTTCAACGATAAGTACACGAGTACCTGGTTCAATTTTGAAACCGCGACGCAATGTCATAACGCCTTTTTCGCGTTCTGTAAAGATGGCACGTGTGCCAAGTGCTTTACCAACTTCGTGAGCTAGTAAGATGCCACCAGTCATAGGACCAATAACAAGTTCTACGTTTTGATCACGGAAGCGTTCAGCTAATTCTTTACAAAGTGTTTCTGTGTATTTTGGATGTTGCAATACATTGAATTTTTCAACGTACATTGGGCTATGGAGACCAGATGTCAAAAGGAAGTGACCTTCTAAAATAGCTTGAGTGTCGATGAGTAATTGTTTTACTTCTTGTTCTGTCATCATTGGGATACTTTCTCCATTTCTTCAATAATTAAACGAACCGCTTCACGAGGATTTTCAGCTTGTGTAATAGGGCGGCCGATAACGATGCGAGATGCGCCATCTTGTAATGCGCTAGCAGGTGTAGCAACGCGTTTTTGGTCGTCTGTTGTTGCAAAGGCAGGACGAATACCAGGTGTTACGATAAGGAAATCGTCGCCACAGGCTTCGCGAATCATTTTAGCTTCTAAGGCGGAGCACACAACACCATCCATACCGCAATCTTTAGCAAGTTTAGCAAGGCGAATTACTTGGTCAGAAATAGGTAGTTGACCACCGATAGCAGTCCAAGATTCATCGTCGAAACTAGTAAGAGCAGTGATAGCCAATAATTTTGGTCGCTCAACGCCTAGTGTTTCGCCGCTTTCACGAGCTGCCTCTACAGCGGCTTTCATCATGACAGGTCCACCTTGACCATGCAAAGTAATCAAACTAGCGCCGAGACGTGTTAAGGAAGAAACGCCATGGGCTACGGTGTTTGGAATGTCGTGCAATTTCAAATCAAGAAATATTTGTTTATTTTGCTCCTGTAGAAAGCGAATTGTTTTTGCTCCTTCGGCGTAGAATAGCTCCATTCCGACCTTGTAAAAGCTAACCGAATCACCGAGGGATAATACGATTTCTTTCACAGCATCCATCGTGGATACGTCAAGGGCAACGATTAATCTGTCATCTGCCATGTTGCAACCTCCATACTACATATATATCTAAATAATTTTCACATACTGAGGGCCTATCTGTCAATTAAAATTGGTATGAAAGAGGTGATTATTGGTCACCTTAGAAGAGTAGATTATAGTCTATTTCGTGCTATAATAAGGAGAGTAAATGAATATAATTCTTATATATAGATTTTGAAAGGAGTCCTATGTTAGATTTTGTTGCATTAGACTTTGAAACAGCAAATAAATTTAAAAATAGTGCGTGCTCCTTGGCGGTTATTACCGTAAAGGACGGACAAATTATCAAAAAGGCATATAGCCTCATCAAACCTCCGTTTATGAGCTTTGATGATGAGTGTATTGAGATTCATGGCATTCAACCGAAGGATGTTTTACACGAAAAGACCTTTGATCAATTGTGGAATGCTATTTATGAAAATCATTTAAAAGGGAATATCATGGTGGCTCATAATGCGAAATTTGATATGAACGTATTGCGTGCTACCTTAGATTATTATAAAATTCCTTGGCCAGAACTCGATTATGCTTGTACAGTGAAACTTTCACGTGCAGTATGGCCAGATTTAGTCAATCATAAGTTGAATACTATGGCAGCCTATATGGGGGTTGAATTTAAACATCATTATGCGCTAGATGATGCGGAAACATGTGCAAAGATTGTGTTGGAGGCTGCTAAGGTAAAAGGTGTTAATAGTTTGCCAGATTTGTTGAAGGTTACAGGTGTACCATTAGAACCATTTATTGATGAAAAAAATCGCTCTGCTCAAGAGGCTTTACATAAAGAGCCAGAACCAGAGCAAATGTCGTTCTTTTAGCTAGGAGAGGTACTATGTTAGGTAAAGAATTATTGGCTTATGTGGATCATACATTTTTGCGGCCAACCGCTACATGGGATGATATTAAAGAAGTTTGTGATGCTGGTGTAACATATAAAACGGCATCCGTTTGTATTCCTCCAGATTTTGTGGCATCCGCTCATGAAGCGTATCCGAAACTTAACATATGTACTGTTATCGGGTTCCCTTTAGGATATGAAACGACAGAGGTTAAGGTAGCTGAAACGAAACAAGCCCTTGAAGAAGGGGCCTCTGAAATCGACATGGTAATCAATCTTGGGGATGTAAAGCAAGGCGATTTTGAGGCTGTAACGAATGAAATCAGAGCCCTTAAAGAGGCTTGTGACGATAAAATCTTAAAGGTTATTATCGAAACTTGTTATCTTACCGATTCTGAAAAGGTAGCCCTTTGTAAATGTATTACCGAAGGTGGGGCAGACTACATTAAAACATCTACTGGCTTTGGTAGCGGTGGCGCTAGTCTTGAAGACATTCGTCTATTCAAGAAACATATTGGCCCTAATGTACAAATTAAGGCTGCTGGCGGCATTCGATCCATTACAGATATGAAAGCCTATATCGCAGAAGGTTGTAGCCGTATTGGCGCTAGTGCAGCGGTAGAGCTATTAAAAGATCACTTAGACGAAGAAGTATAATAGAAAACCACCTAGGCATTGCTTAGGTGGTTTCTTAGAATGGCGGTGTAACTATGCGCATGTATGATATTATTCTGAAAAAGAGAGCCAATGTACCCTTAACAGATGAGGAAATCCGTTTTGTCATCGATGGCTATGTAAAAGGGGATATTCCTGATTATCAAGTGAGTGCTCTATTAATGACCATTGTGTTTAATGGCATGAGCGCACGTGAATTAGGTACATTGACTTTGGCTATGGCTCAATCTGGTCACATGGTAAACTTATCGAGTATTAATGGTATTACTGTAGATAAACATAGTACGGGTGGTGTAGGGGATAAGACAACTCTTATCATTGGACCTCTTGTAGCCGCTTGTGGTGGTAAGGTGGCCAAAATGTCTGGTCGTGGTTTAGGGCATACGGGCGGCACTATCGACAAGATGGAGTCTATTCCTAACTTAAAAGTATCTTTAGAACAAGATGATTTTATCGCTCAAGTTAATAAAATTGGCCTTGCTGTTATCGGTCAATCTGAAGGTCTAGCGCCAGCGGATAAAAAATTATATGCCTTGCGGGATGTAACGGGCACTGTAGATAGTATTCCACTCATTGCGTCCTCCGTAATGAGTAAGAAGTTAGCCTCTGGCGCACAGGCAATCCTCCTTGATGTTAAGGTTGGTAGTGGTGCCTTTATGAAAACCTTAGACGATGCTCGTGCTCTTGCGAAGGCTATGGTAGATATTGGCAACGAAAATGGCCGCTCCGTTAAGGCTGTGTTGACCGATATGGATCGACCTCTTGGCCATGCCATCGGCAATGCCTTGGAAATTCGAGAGGTTATCGATACTCTGAAAGGTCATGGACCACAGGATTTAACGCATGAATGTCTTATCATGGCTGCACATATGCTCGTGCTGAGCCATATATGCGATTATGAAACGGCTCTTAGTCGTGTACAAGAGGCCCTCGATTCAGGTGAGGCTCTTGACCGCTTACGTCTCATGATTGAGGCGCAAGGTGGGAATAGTCACGTTATTGATGATGAAAGCTTGTTAGCTATTGGAAAATTCACCTATGATGTAATAGCTCCTCAAGATGGGTATATTACACATATGAATACTGAGCAATGCGGCATTGCATCTGTTATGCTTGGCGTAGGGCGTACTGTAAAAGATGGCCCTATCGATTATAGTGCAGGCATCGTGATGCACAAGAAAACAGGAAGTGCTGTTACAGCTAGTGAAAGCATTGCTACGCTATATGCTTCTGATAAAAGCTTGCTTGCTAATGCAGGTAAAACATATTTAGATGCTATTACATTTGGTACAACTGCACCAACAGTAGTAGACACGATACTAGATATTGTGGAATAAGGAGCCGATTATGATAGAACAACATATTCAAAAGCTCATCGATTGTGCTGCTGTAGCTCGAGAGAAGTCCTATAGTCCCTATTCCCATTTTGGTGTAGGTGCAGCCCTTATCTGTGAAGATGGCTCTATCTATGAAGGTTGCAATATAGAAAATGCCTCCTATGGCCTTACTAATTGTGCTGAGCGTACGGCTATCTTTAAGGCTGTATCGGAAGGTCATACAAAGTTTAAAGCCCTTGCGGTTGTAGCCGATACAGAAGGGCCTTGTTCGCCTTGTGGGGCTTGTCGTCAGGTAATATCTGAATTTGAAATACCTTATATCATTATGGCAAATCTAAAAGGGGATTATACAGTAGTTGAACTAGATGAACTATTACCTTTTAGATTTGGTGCACATAGCATGTAGTGACAAGTTAAAATAACAAGTTAAGACTATAAGTTAAGACAACAAGTTAAGAGTACAACGTTAAGACTATAAATTAAGACAATAAAAAGAGACCACTTATGTGGTCTCTTTTTTGTATACCTTAGAATGCAGGAACAACTGCACCTTTGTATTTTTCTTCAATGAATTTTTTGATTTCAGGGCTATGAAGAGCTTCCATCAATTTTTTGATGCGAGGATCGCTTTCATTGCCTTTAAGTACAGTTACGATATTTACGTAAGGGGAATCCTTAGATTCGATAGCTAAAGCGTCTTTACCAGGGGTAAGATCTGCATTTAATGCATAGTTTGTATTAATAGCTGCTAAAGCTACATCGTCAAGAGAACGAGGTACTTGAGCTGCTTCTAATTCTACGAATTGGTAGTCGTTAGGATTAGAAGTGATATCTTGAACTGTAGACAAGATGTTGCTAGAGTCTTTCAAAGTGATAAGACCTTGTTTTTGTAATAATAACAATGCACGACCGCCGTTTGTAGGGTCATTAGGGATAGCGATTTTAGCGCCTTTAGGAAGATCTTTCAAATCTTTGATTTGACGGGAATATAAGCCCATTGGCTCAAGGTGAACGCCACCAGCAGATACTAAGTTTAGTTTATGAGATTTTGCGAATTCATCCATGTAAGGTACATGTTGGAAGAAGTTAGCATCGATTTCTTTGTCGCCTAAAGCAAGGTTTGGTGTATTGTAATCAGTGAATTCAGTGATTTTCAATTCAATACCCTCTTTTGCTAAGATAGGTTTAACTTGTTCCAAAATTTCTGCGTGAGGTACTGCAGTAGCACCGATTTTAATAACTTGTTTGCTGTCGCTAGCAGCTTGTTTGTTGTTGTTGTTGTCGTTACCGCAACCTGCGATCAATAAAGCACCGCCGAGGATTACAGTAGCCGCTAATGCTAAAAATTTTCTCATTAGACACACTCCTTTTACAATCATTACATATAAAATATTAAATCTATAGTACTAAATTATTCCCTATCTATCAAGAAGGATTTATTATGGGTTCTCCATAACTAAAAGCTATGGACAAAAAAGATTTCCAGAAATATTACATTTAGATAGTAATACTCTGGAAATCTTTTTCGTTGTATGTAGTTATGAATCTATTTTGCTTGCGGTCGAGTAGATAGTTTATTTGCCTATAATGAGTCCGATGGACCACATGAGTTGGTAAATCATAGCGGCCCCAGCTGTGGTACCCATAGCTTTGTCTAGTTGGAACTCATCCGTTTTAGTACTTAAGGTATGTACTGTTTTGAAAGCTAGTGGTATGGCGAGGAAGGCTAATAAAGAAAACCATGTCATATGTCCTACGATGATCCACGCCACAATCCAAATAAAATTAAAGATGTACATAATGCTCATCAAGCTGAGAGCTCGTTCACGACCAAGTACGATAGGTAATGTACGACGACCGTGGCTTTCATCATTGCGAATATCTCGAATATTATTGGTAAGCATAATGGAGCCAACTAGCATTGTAGATGGAATGGCAGGAATTAATAGTGCTAGAGACAGTTCACGAGTCCATGCATATCCCGTAATGAGTACGATGGCAAGGCCCATGGCGACGCCAGAAGAGATTTCCCCAAAGGGAGTACGAGAAATTGGTTTCGGACCACCGGAGTAGAGGAAACTGATGAGAATACATACGAAGCCGGCTGGAACGTAATACCATGTGATAGTAGCGGATAAATAAGCGCCAATGATGATTGGCACCACCATGAGTACTTTGATCATTGTTACGATGAGCTCAGGTGTTATGGCACCACGAGTAATGGAGCCGGCATTACCGACCTTTTGTCCTGCATCGAGACCGGATTTGAAATCTTTATATTCGTTCCATAAATTTGCTACAATTTGAGCCGTTACAACAGCTAAGAAAATAAGTATTGTATGGAAAATAGCGAGGCCTGTACCACGAGCTGCACCAAATGCATAATAACTAAATGAGGCACCTAAAATGGTAGGCCCCAATGCGGCTGCTAATGTGCGCGGTCTTGTGAGCGGAATTAGTTCTTGTATCATAATTAAAGCACAACTAGTGTGCACTCCTTTCTATTTCTCATGCATGTATCATGTTCACATGTCTATTTATGTATTGTATAGCAGAAAGGAAAGGTTGTAAATTATACTATATTATTATAAATGTCGATATAGTATAATAATAAGTATATGCAGTATAGATTATTATTTTAGTCTTTACGAATATTGTATTGTTAAAAAGTGAGGTGTCTTATGAGAGCTCTCAATAAAAAAGTTATCACATTGGCTTGTGCTACATGCTTAACAGTTGGCATGGGTGCAGTGGCTTGTGCAGATACGGTGGATTTAGGTTATGGTATGTATGGCAGTACGTCTCCTATGGTGAAAGCTGTAGAGGTCATGCATATTCCTACAGATGCAAAGCTACGTAATAATGAGCAAAATCAAATGCTTTTCGCTGCTAATAGAGAAGCGGTTAATGCTATTAATGCCAATTTAAAATGGCATTCTTCTGTACCTGTTAATCCTATCAAGGGTGAAGTGCTAGATGGTTTTTCTTATTACCAATTACAAGGGACTGACAAACAAGGTCACCATGTAGCATCTCTTTTAGTGATTGATTATGCTAAATCAGGTCTTGATCAAACGATTGGTATAGATAAAACAATTTCAGAAAAGGGTTCTGAAGCAGATAAGGCTAAATTAAAAAACTCCATCTCTAAACATGTTAGTCTTTACACTAAAGAGAATGCTCAACAACAACTAGCTAGTTTACCTGGTGATACTGTAGAGGGGGCAAAATTAGCTAAAGCGGTTAAAGCGATTAATGATAGTATTCCAAGTCATATAAATGATACATTTGATAAATTACTAGCTGCTGATAAGAAAACGTCCGCTAAAGATAAGGAAGCAATTTCTACATTTGCTAGCTTTATGGCAAAACAATTGAGCGTAGACGCAACGCATGTGGCGTATAAACCTGTTCAAACTCGTTATGGTACAGCTGTAACCGGCGATGTACGGGGGGCAGTAGGCTTTGATGGTTTTAGAAATAGCTTTGCTTTGATTGGCTATGCAATTCCTGCCGATAAGGGCTTGTCTTTACAATTCTTATACGCTGATGACACTAGCTATGATTATTGGACTAACGAATTGACCCATATGTATCAAACGCAATCTCTTAAGGGAGGTAAATAATATGAAATCTTTGAAAGTATTGGCTTGTGCTGCCTGTCTTTTGGGAACTGTATCTGGTGTAGGTTTAGCTAAGGATGTACAAACTATTGGGGGTGCTATGGTTGTGCCGAACAATGTTAATGTTGTTTCTGCATCTAAAGCTAATACTCCTAGCTTTATAACATCTTTTATTACAAATCAAGAAAAAGCAGATCCGTCTAGTGCAAATCCTGTAAATGCGCAAGTTAAAGAGTTTATAAAGAACTTGGGCACAAATATTGATCTGTATCAATTACAAGGTGCAGATAAAACTGGTCAAAAAGATGCATTTTTAGTGGCAGTAGATGTAAAAGTGGTAGCTCAACAATTGGCTGGAAGAGAGGCTAATGATCCTATGTTTATAGCTGCTATGGCCGCTCTTGATAAAGGTCAAGTTGATCCTGTTACAGAACAACTCATACTAGGGACCATTAATAAGAATATTCCCACAAAAACAACTGTAGTTCCTTTAAATGGGCCGATTAATGTGCCAAGCCTTGATGCTAATAAAGGAAGGATTATGCCTAAGGTACTTAAAACTATTACAGTAGAAGATGCAGAACAAGTACATCCTGTAGCAGGTACAAAATATCAAACTTATACAGCAAGTTCTCGCATGTTATATTCTGATGGAACTGTACAAACTCCACTCTATGCAAATGCTGCATTCGTGTTGAAGCCAGGTAAACCGGTATTGTACGTAGGTGTAACAAGTGATGTACAACGGGATTATTTCAAACCGATATTTGACAATGCATTCAAATCTGTTAAATAATTTGTTATATACGTACTTTTACAGCGTACGGCATATATAGCGAGCTATGAAAGTTAGTCTCGTCCTTGAATCTAGTTATATTTATTTTTAATTATATTTATTAAAGGAGAATTATCATGAAAACAATTTTCACAGAAAAAGCACCAGCAGCAGTAGGTCCTTACTCTCAAGCTAAAGTAGTAAACGGTTTATTATTCGCTTCTGGTCAAATTCCACTCAATCCTGCATCTGGTTCCATTGTTGCAGGTGGCATCGTAGAGCAAACTGAACAAGTATGCAAAAACATTGATGCTGTATTGGCTGAAGCAGGTTCTGACTTCTCCGAAGTTATTAAAACAACTTGTTTCTTGGCTGATATCGCTGACTTCAAAGCATTCAACGAAGTGTATGCTAAATATTTCACTTCTAAACCAGCTCGTTCTTGCGTAGCAGTAAAAGACCTTCCATTAGGTGCTTTGGTAGAAGTGGAAATTATTGCGGAAGTATAAGATGAATTATATTTCTTTGCTACAGTCAGAGATGCGTCCTGCCTTTGGTTGCACTGAGCCAATTGCATTGGCTTATGCGGCTGCGAAGGCAGTCTCTGTCTTGGATGAGTTTCCAAATCATATTCACGCACGATGCAGTGCAAATATTATTAAGAACGTCAAATCTGTAGTAATCCCTAACTCTGGTGGTCGTAAAGGTCTTACGGCCGCCACCACTCTGGGGGCTATCGTAGGTCATCCAGAGCGTGAGTTGGAGGTATTGGAATCTGCTACAGATGAAGATCGTAAATGGCTTGGCACATTACTTGATGCCAATTTCTGTACTGTTTCGCTCGCTGAAGGTGTAGATAATCTATATATTGAGATTACTGCTGAAACAGATGAACATACGGCCGTAGTTCGTATTGAAAATGATCACACGAATGTAACGTATGTTGCTGTAGATGGTGAGATTATTTCTGAAACAGTTAATGAAATTAAAAAAGCGGCGAACACTGAATACGCTATGACATTTGATAGTATTTATGAATTTGCCTTAACTGCCGATATTTCTGGTATCCTTCCTCAAATTAAACAACAAGTTGAGTATAATACTGCAATTTCCAAGGAAGGTTTATCTAACGATTACGGTGCTAACATTGGCCAATTATTACTCTTGGACGATGAAAATCCATCGCTTGAAACGAAATGTAAAGCTCGTGCAGCGGCTGGCTCCGATGCGCGTATGAGCGGGTGCCCATTGCCTGTAGTTATCTGCTCTGGCTCTGGTAACCAAGGTTTAACCGTATCTGTACCAATTATTACGACTGCCGAGGAACTTGGTAAAAGTGATGATGAACTTTATCGAGCGCTAGTCTTTGCTAACCTGTTAACACTGTACGTTAAATCTGGCATTGGCAAATTGTCCGCATACTGCGGCGTTGTATCTGCTGGTGTTGTAAGTGTAGCAGGCATTGCCTTCTTGAAAGGTGATAGCAAGGAAATCATCGAGAATACCCTTGTAAATGGTCTTGCAAGTCTATCTGGTATCGTATGTGATGGTGCAAAACCATCCTGCGCAGGTAAAATTGCAATCTCTCTTGATGGCGCCTTTATGGGATATAAACAAGCACGCCTTAATAAGAACTACCAAAAAGGCGATGGCCTTGTAGCACACTCCGTTGACGAAACCATCCGCAGTATCGGTGCTGTGGCTCAAGGTATGAAAGAAACGGACGTAGTTATCTTGAATGAAATGCTAAAACACTAATTTAGCTAGAAATAAAATCCCCCGTACGGGGGATTTTTTGTATATTAACTTATAATACTATGATGATATAATATTATTTATATTTTTATTATTCTTAAAATGTATAGATTATAATGTATGAAATATTGAGCTGATTATAGGTGCACAGTTAATGGGGTTAGGTTTATTTACAATAATTTTTATTATTATGGCAATAACTACAGTGTTAGGACCAGTCAAAATAAATAGTAAATTTCTATTTTATATTGCACCAGCCATACTAATTATTACTTCTTTAGTTGAACTTTTACTGATAAATGATATTCAATATAGAAATGATTATAGAATTATTAATCTATCCATAATGTTTGTAAGTTTTATGATTGTTTCATATATTAGAAGTAAACAGCCCTTAAAGAAATCGAGTAGGTGATTTGGTGTTTTTAGTTAATCATATTTGGGACTTTATTATTGCTTTATCCGTTATATTTCTGATAATCGGTAGATTCTATCAAATCAGTGGTTGGAACTATAGAATCCCTATGGGTCGTAGTGACTTTTTCAAAATTTATATTATGACCTATTTAGGGATTCTGCTCGCTATTTTTCTAACATATAGATTGAAGATTAGTGTGTATGATAGTAGTAAACTTTTATATGCTTTTATAGTATGTGTAATAGGTGCTATATGTGTATCTCAATTCTTTCTGTGTGGAATGCGAAGAGTTGCTGATTTGAAATGGTGCTCTCCTTTAGTTTATCCTGTTGTATTTATATTAGGACTTATACTATCTAAGTATATTCCTGACTTAACGTCCTTTATGATGCTAGCTCAGCTTCTCCTTTATATTACGCCTAGTAAAAAAGCTTAAAGAATTAGGAGTTATGATTTCTTATGAGGTGAAATTGCAAATGTAGTTAATATGGTTGTATTAGTCATGCCGAGTCGAATTATTAAAAATAATAAATAACATTGATCTAATGTAGATAGTATATGGATACAATTAAAAGGGGCTGATTTACAGCCCCTTTTATAGTACTTGTTTTATAGTAATTTTTTAGGATCTTTAAGTATCAATGATGCCCCAAGGCCCATTACGAGGAATGGCACTAGAGTCATCATCGCCACTGGTAGGGAGTAGGTATCTGCTAGGTTGCCTACTACAGGTGCGATGACACCGCCGATGGTTTGGCTCACGCCGAGGGTGATGCCCGATGCAAAGCCGATGCTTTTAGCGAGGTAGGTTTGGCCTAGCACGATAACAGGGCTGTAGCTAATCGCTTTGGCAGCACCAATCATGAGTAGTAGCAAGTAAGCTACAGGCAACATGATGAGTGGTGAGAAGGTTGGCACTTCTGTTAATAGGAACATAGCTGGTAACCAAACTAATAGAGATAGTCTGATAATCTTGATAGGACCGTACTTGTCACCCAATAGACCGCCGATGTATGTCATGAAGATACCGATACTAAAGAATACGGTTAAGGCAAAGCTGCCTTGTTCTGGGCTTGTACCGAGTTCGCGAGTCCAGAAAATCGGAATAAAGGCGTTGATAACGCGGAAGTTTACGGATTGGCTCAAGATAATAATGAACAAGATGCCAAAGTATTTCCAGTAGTTCTTCAGTGGTTTCGTTGCCACTGTTAGATTTTCATTGGCTACTGCTTGGTCGATGGTACGCGCATGAGCTACAATGCGTGGCATGAGTACAAATAGAACTGTTGCGATGAGCAAACCGACTACGGTAAAAGCCGCCAATCCATGTGGCCCCACTGTATAGGCGATAGTCCCTGCAAAAAGTGGGCCTATGGCAAAACCGGAGCTGCCTCCGATGGCGAAGGTGCCCATGGCTTTACCTTTTTTACCACCGCCGAGGCGGTTCATAATCTTCGCCCCTTCTGGATGGAAGATAGAAGATCCTACACCTGCTAAGGTGGCGCAAATAAGGAGGCTTTCATAGGAGCTGACGAAACCCATTACGCCTGTGCTACAAGCCGATAATAGAACGCCAAAGGCGATAAGCCGAGGTTGATTGATCTTGTCTGATATGTAGCCCAGTAATGGCTGTAATAGTGAAGATAATGCTGTATTGGCTAAGATAAGAAAGCCTGCTTGTTCCAAGCTGAGCCCATACGTATAAATGAACAGCGGTAAGAGGGCAGGCAACACACTTTGACAGGAGTCATTAATCATGTGACTCACTGTGATGAGATAAGGGTAATATTTTTTCATAGTAGTGGCCCCTTGAGTCTATTTAATAGCAGTAATTATATCTTGTGTATATTATAACTCATAAAGTTACTAAAGTATTGATAAATATAGATACAAAAAAAGCGCTAACCATAGTTAGCGCTTTATATAGTTTAGTTGGCGTTAACTAAAACAGAGTTTAATATCATTCAAGATGAATTCATCAATTTGATAGATATTGAAGTGACATGCGAACATATCTTTTGTAATAAGCATTTAATCGTTACGGCCGTAGTGAGTAGGAAACAGATATGAAGATATATTTCTCATGCAGTAACGAGGCGGAGTATATCCGCCTCAATCCTATCATAAAGTTATTGATAAGTGATAAATCATTAAAATATAGAGAAAAAGTAGATAAAGATGGTAGAACTCATATTTACTTTATTACTAAAAAGGCCTAGTCATGACTAGGCCTAAATATTGTATCTTGTTTTAATACTATGTATAATGAACTTAAACGATAGGAAAGAGGATAAATATGAAGAAGAAGAAAAATAAAAAGAAGGATATACCAATCTTATGGGTGGACGATAGCCAATATGCTGATTTACCTGTAACTAAAAATCCTGATAACATAATTACTGAAGAAGAGCAGAAACAAATTGATGAAATACTAAAAAAATATAAAGATTGGAGAAATTAGATATGAAGAAAAAGAAAAATAAAGTTCCTATGATGATTATTGATGATAGTCAATATAAAGATGAACCGATTAATAGAGATCCAGATACTTCAATGGAGATAAGCGAAGAATTACAAGCTAGGTTAGACGAAATTAGAAAACAATTTAAATTTTAAGCACATACATAGTTGTACAGCGGCTTGTAAAAGAGGGAGTTATAGAATATGAAGAAAAATAAGAAGAAAAATAAGAAGAAAAATAAGGATATACCATTCTTATTGGTGGACGATAGTCAATATGCAGATTTACCTGTAACAAAAACTCCAGATGATATAATTACTGAAGAAGAACAGGCACAAATTGATGAAATTTTAAAAAAATATGACTTTTAAGCACATACAATTATGTATGTGCTTTTTGTTTATTGTCTTTAGACTGGTTCGTGACGTAGTCGCGAATCATAAAACCACCCGCTATGCGGGTGCGGCAACGAAAGTTATACAAAAAAATCACCTTGC
>OGYU01001417.1_pt1 | contig 17007 bp, 14 predicted proteins | sample 1576581 | NCBI WGS metagenome assembly OGYU01 (sample SAMEA3541547, study PRJEB24748) | human gut metagenome | biome: human gut; feature: human-associated habitat; material: faeces | place: China | collected 2012 | reverse complement strand
CGGAGGGAATATATAAAGAAGGTGCAAAATACAGTACACATCAGGCATTTTGTCTTGAAACACAGTATTTCCCAAACGGTATGAAGAACAGTCACTTTATTGCTCCTATTTTAAAGGTCGGCGATGAATATAATTTTACAACAGAGTACAAATTTATTGTAAAGTAACAGATATTAAAGTAGGCTTTTTGCGTTATTTGTAACATTTTTAATTGACTGATTATACAGTGTGTGGTATAATAAAACAAAGTGGAATGTTTTAAGGAGGGGTTTTGATGTCATACAAAGAAATGACTAAAGAAGAATTACAGGAAATCCGCAAAGAAGTTGCGGCAAAATATGATGAGCTAAAGGCTAAGGGTTTAAAACTTGATATGTCAAGAGGTAAGCCGAATACCGAACAGCTTGATATTTCTATGGGAATGATTGATACACTTACCGACTACAATCTTGTAGGTGAACAAGGCGTTGACTGTCGTAACTACGGTGTGCTTGACGGTATAATTGAGGCTAAAAGACTTCTAAGTGCAATGATTGAATGTCCCGTAGACAATATTATAATTTACGGTAATTCAAGTCTTAATGTTATGTATGACACAGTTGCCCGTTCAATGACGCACGGTGTTATGGGCTCAACTCCATGGGCAAAGCTTGATAAAGTTAAGTTCTTGTGTCCTGTACCTGGATATGACAGACATTTTGCAATTACAGAATTTTTCGGTATTGAAATGATTAATATTCCTATGACTGAGGACGGACCTGATATGGATATGGTTGAGGACCTTGTTTCAAAGGATGAGGCAATCAAGGGTATTTGGTGTGTACCGAAGTATTCAAATCCTATGGGTATAACATATTCTGATGAAACAGTAAGACGTTTTGCAAATCTAAAGCCGGCGGCTGAGGATTTCAGAATTTATTGGGATAACGCATACTGCATACATCATTTATATGAGGATCACCAAGACCACATTCTTGAAATTCTTGAAGAATGTGAAAAAGCAGGTAATCCTGATATGGTATTTAAGTTCTGTTCAACATCAAAGGTTACATTCCCGGGTTCGGGTATAGCCGCTATTTCAGCGTCAAAGGCTAACCTTGACTTTATTAAGAAGCAGATGTCGGTACAGACTATCGGTCACGATAAACTTAACCAACTTCGTCATGCAAGATTTTTCGGTGACTTCAACGGTATGCTTGAGCATATGAAAAAGCACGCAGATATTATAAGACCTAAGTTTGAAGCTGTGCTTGAGATGCTTGACAAGGAACTTGGAGATTTAGGCATAGCAAAATGGACAAAGCCAAACGGCGGTTACTTTATCGGTTTCGATACTATGGACGGCTGTGCTAAAAAGGTTGTCGCTATGTGTAAAGAAGCAGGTGTTGTTATGACTCCGGCAGGTGCAACATATCCGTACGGAAAAGACCCTCACGATTCAAATATCCGTATTGCACCGACATTCCCGTCAACAGAAGAATTAAAGCAGGCATGTGAAATTTTCGTTACTTGCGTAAAACTTGTAAGCCTTGATAAAATTCTTGAAACAAAGTAATTAATTAATGATTAAATGAGCGTTTACGGAACGCTCATTTTTTGTTAGATAAAATTGACAACGGTATTGTTTTATGATAAAATTATAATTCAATGAATATTATGTTATCATAACTAATGATAAACAGTCGAAAGGAGCATTGAAAAGTGCTTGAACTTAAAAATATAAGTTGGGAAATTCCTGATGGAGATAAAATTTTAAAGGGTATAGATTTAGAAATACCTGACGGCAAAATGACCGTTATAACAGGTCCGAACGGTGGCGGTAAAACTTCTCTTGCAAAGATTATCGCAGGACTCGAAGTGCCTAATTCGGGTGAAATTTTGCTTGACGGTGAGAATATAACCGATTGGGATATTACAAAACGTGCTAAAAACGGCATTGCATATGCATTTCAACAGCCTGTGCGTTTTAAGGGCGTTACAGTAAGAGATTTGCTTAATCTTGCGGCAGAGAGAACATTGTCCGAAAGAGAGATATGCTCCGTACTCGGTGAAGTCGGTCTTTGTGCAAGAGATTATATTGAAAGAGATGTTGACGCAAGTCTTTCGGGCGGTGAAAGCAAAAGAATTGAGATTGCTACCGTTTTATCGCGTGAAAATGCGAAGATACTTGTATTTGACGAGCCTGAGGCAGGTATTGACCTTTGGAGCTTTACAAGTCTTATTGACGCGTTCCAAAAACTTAAAAACGAAAGCGGAAAATCCTTGCTTGTAATATCGCACCAAGAACGTATACTTGAAATTGCGGATTATATAGTTGTGATTGCGGACGGTAATGTTCGTGCATTTGGTGAGGGTAAAGATGTTCTTCCTCAACTTTTGAAAGAAGAAAAAGAGTCAAAGTGTCCTCTCGGTAAGGATAAGAAAGGAGAGAACAACTGATGAATGAAACAACAAGAGAATTTTTGAAAATCGTTTCCGACATTCAAGGCAACGAACTTGAAACGGCGGCATTTAACATTCGTGAGGACAGTCAGTGTGCTGGCAGACAATCTACTCCAAATATAAAGATTGATTCAAAAGAGGACGGACCGGGACTTGTTATACACATAAGCAAAAATGCACAAAAGGAAACAGTTTATATACCGGCTTGCGTTACACATGGTGATGTAGACGACCTTGTATATAATGATTTTTATGTTGAGGCAGGTGCAGACGTTATTATTGTTGCCGGTTGCGGTGTGCATACATCAGACGGTCACGATGCACGACATAACGGAATACATCGTTTCTTTATCGGTAAAGGTGCACACGTTTTGTATAAAGAAAAACATATCGGAACAGGTAAGGGTGTCGGAAAAAGAACGATTGATCCTGTAACAGATGCATATCTTGAAGACGATGCCGTACTTGAAATGGATACAATTCAGCTTAGCGGTGTTGATTCAACTGTAAGAAAAACATCGGGTAAACTCGGTGCAAGAGCAAAGCTTATCATACACGAAAGAATTATGACAGACGGTGACGAAAAGGCTAAAACTGAATTTGAGGTTGAACTTAACGGTGAAGATTCGGGTGTTGATTTGGTGTCACGTTCGGTTGCAAAAGGCAATTCGTATCAGGAATATCATTCGACAATAAAGGGTAACTGCCGTTGTACGGGACATTCCGAATGTGACGCAATACTTGTCGGAAACGGTAAGGTTAACGCCGCACCGGCTTTATTTGCAGGCGATATTGACGCGTCACTTATACATGAGGCGGCAATCGGAAAAATCGCAGGAGAACAGCTTATAAAATTGCAGACTCTCGGTCTTACTTCGGAAGAGGCGGAGGCAAAGATTATCGAAGGCTTTTTGCGTGGTTAAATCACGAAATACACTATTCGTAAGAATAGTGTATTTTCGTATGAAATTATTAGGAAGAAGTGGTCATCTTGAGGCAAATCCCTCAAAATTATTTGTTTAGCAAAATTGATTTAAAAAAACTTATTGTACCGCTTGTAATAGAACAATTTTTGACTATTGCTGTCGGTCTTATAGATTCAATGATGGTTGCGAGTGTCGGAGAATCGGCGGTATCGGCAATATCGCTTGTTGATACTGTAAACATACTTATTATAAACATATTTACGGCACTTGCAACAGGCGGAGCTGTTGTTGCAGGTCAGTATATAGGAATGAAACAGGAGCATAATTCCTGCAAAGCAGCGAACCAAACGCTTATATTTACAACACTTATTGCACTGTTTGTAATGATTATCGTGTATGTGCTGAAAAATTTTATACTTCATACCGTTTTCGGACAGATTGAAGATGACGTTGCAAATTATGCAAATACATATTTGCTCATAGTGTCGGCGTCAATTCCGTTTATCGGAATGTATAACGCGGGTGCGGCTATATTCCGTGCAATGGGAAATTCAAAGGTTTCAATGAACACATCGCTTATTATGAATCTTGTAAACATAGTCGGTAATGCGATACTTATTTACGGTTTTCATATGGAAATTGCCGGTGCGGCAATACCAACGCTTATATCAAGAATAGTTGCGGCGGTTGTGATTGTTGTAAGACTTGGAAATCAAGATTTACAGATACATATTGACCGACCGTTTAAGCTGAATTTCGATTGGCGAATGATTAAAAAGATACTTAGAATAGGAATACCGAATTCGCTTGAAAACTCAATGTTTCAGCTTGGTAAAATATTGGTGCTTACAATAGTAACGGCATTCGGCACAAGAGCTATAACCGCAAATGCGGTATCAAACACAATAGCAATGTTTCAGATACTGCCGGGTATGGCGATATGTCAGGCTATATTAACCGTATCAAGTCAGTGTGTCGGTGCAAACGACTATAAACAGCTTGATTTTTATATAAAGCGACTTATGAAAACGATATATGTGTTTGTCGTTGCAATAAATGTAGTTGTGGTTGCGATACTTCCGCTTATATTAAAAGCGTACAATTTATCAAGTGAAACAACCGAGATTGCAAAACAAATTATATGGTATCACGCAATCTGTACTTGTACGATATGGCCGCTTTCGTTTGCATTGCCTAATTCACTTCGTGCCGCAAATGACGTAATGTTTACAATGATAGTTGCAATTTTGTCGATGTGGATATTCAGAATAGGTGCAAGCGTGGTAATAGCAAAATGGCTCGGACTTGGTGTACTCGGTGTATGGATTGCAATGACGATTGATTGGTTTGTCAGAGCAATTATATTTGTAATACGATACAAATATAAAATAAAAAGTAAATGCAAGATTTAAAACTACCCTATTTTTTATGAAAGAGAATACGAATAATATATTGAAAGATGAAGTTAGAAGAAAGAGTGGCAGAAGCCACAAATGATAAAAAACTGAAAAATAATTTAATCGGTGAATACCAAAATTTCATCTTGGCAGCTGCAAGCAAGGTACTTAAAAGAAGTGTTACGACAAGTGATGATGAGTATATCATTGCTATGATGGCTTTCGGCGACGCGATTGACGGCTATAATGAAAATAAAGGTAATTTTCTCGGCTTTGCAAAGACTGTTATACGAAACAGAATTGTTGACAGTATAAGGCGTGAGGCAAAACATAATTCAGTGCCGTTTTCTGCGTTGGAAAAAGAAAATTCAGACGGTGAAACGATTGAATTTGAAATACATACCGTTGATAAAAGCGATTTGAAGTGGGAAATCGAATCACTTACGGAGGAACTCAGCAATTTTGAAATATCATTTTTTGAACTTGCGGAGGTCAGTCCGAAAAGTCGTAAAACGAAACGGCTTTGTTTTGATGCAGTGAACTATATTATAAACAACAGTGAACTTGTCGATATAATTATGAATAAGCACATATTGCCGATAAAAGAGATTACCGATAATATAAAGCTGAACAGAAAAGCTATCGAACGTCACAGGAAATACATAATAACGGCGGTTATTGCTATAACTCAGGATTATCCTGCCATTGCCGAATATTTCAATATGAGGGAGGTGTGAAATATGAGCGGAGTTATTGTGTCCGTGAAGGGCAGATATGCGGTTTTGCTTACAAAAAACAGCGATTTTATAAAGGTAAAAAACAAAAATTATTCTGTCGGCGATGAAGTGAAAATACCGCAGTATAAAGGGCAAATTCTTGCGGCTGCGGCAAGCTTTATTGTTGTGTGCGGCGGTATAAGTTCATATTTTGTGCCTGCAAAATATATGAGTGTAGATATTAACCCAAGTGTTATGATGACGATTAATATTTACAACAGGGTTATTAATACAAAACCGCTTAATGATGACGCGGAGATATTGCTTTCAAAAACCGATGTAAGCGGTATGAGTGTGTCGGACAGTATGGACGAACTTATAAAAAAGTCGGAAGAAATCGGATATTTGAATGAGCATAATAAAGATGTTATCGTTGAAGTGGTTGACGGTATAGGCAAAATTAAATTGCCGGATAAAAATTACGGTGATGTAGAGGTTATTATTGAAAATGCCGATAAAGCCGATTTGAAAAATGCAAAAGAAATGGGTGTATCTATCGCAAAAGCAAGAGCTATTGCCGAATATACGAAACAAAACGGCGGCAGTATAGAAGAAAATGTGCATAAACTTGAAAATCAGTCTGTAAAAGAGATTAGAAGAAATCTTGAAAATAAATCGGAAGTCAAAACCGAAAGCAAGACTGAAAATAAAGCAGAAGTTAAACAGGAAAGTATACCTGTTCAAAAATCTGAAAACAAGAATATTTCAAATAGTGTACAAACACTTCAACCGAACGTTCGAACAAAAAACGAAACTGTACCGACCAAAGAAGTACAAGAAGTAAGCAGAGTTACAAATGTAAGACAATCGAAAAATATCGACACAGTAAGTGAAAAGGTTAATACTTTGATTACAGAAGAAAAGTCGAATGATACGATATTTGATAATTCTGTAACAAAAACATTGCCTGATCCGATTCAAGAAGAAACTAAAATTACAGATAAGCCACAGGTAAAAAATGATACTGTACCCAAATCTGAAGAGCCTACGGTTAGACCGATACATGAAGATAAGTATAAATCGGACAATCAATGTGAAATAGTTGTTCCGTCGGAAACAGTTAAACCTATAAAAACGACAGAGCCGAAACAAGACGAGCTGAAAGAAAAAATAAAACCACAGCCAAGTCACGGCGGTCATACAACATCCGGCAGTAGACCTAATAATTCAAATCAAAATCAAGATAAACCGTCGGACAACAATACGGATAAACCTAACGGTGATACGGAAAATAATCCGCCTATACCCGATAATGGCAATGAACAGCCACCACAGGACAATCCTAATAATCAACCGCCACAACCACAAAATCCTAATAAACCGAATGATATATATAAAGACAATACACCGCCACAACCGCAAAGACCGAATTTTGACGGCGGTAATGAACCACCGAATAAACCTTACGAAAATCCACAGCCACCGCCAGACAACGGTAATCTGTCACATGAGCCGAACGGCGGAAATAATCAGTCACCTGATTTTAATGAACCGACAGGTCCGAATAAATCAAATGATTTTGGAGGAAGTAAGAACGATATTCCACCGGAACAGAATGACGGAAATGTTTTTTTACCGCCACCGAGTGAACCGCATGGAAACGGTGAAGATTCAATGCCACATTTTGACGGAGAATAATTTGAAATGCAGAAACAAAAAGTTTCTGCATTTTTTTATAAAAAATTTTCATATTACCCCAAAAATTTCGATATAAATTGCGAATTATATATCAAAACGAAGTTTAGGAGGAATTTTTATGAACAAAGTGCATCGCAAAATTACGGCTTTGCTGACTGCAAGCTTTATGACAGTTATGTCAATGGGTGTTGTGTCGGCGCAAACAGATAATAATGCACAAATTAAAAGCATAGATGCCGAAAACGGAACTGTAACGGTAGATGTTACAAAAAGCGGTAGTTATAAAATATATGCGGCGGTATATAAAGATAAATTATTACAAGGACTTTATACGGTTGACAGTATCACAAGCAGCGGAGTATTTAACTTCGGTAAAGAGATTGAATTTGACGAAGATACCGAAACATTGAAGTGTTTCATATGGGACGGAAGTATGAAACCTGTTGGCGAGATATATAAATGCGGTGTTTCAGAACCGACAGAAAATCCGAGCACGACAAAGGCACCAAGTATAACAAAAATGCCTACTGTAACGGATGAACCAACCACAACAAAAATGCCTACTGTAACGGATGAACCAACCACAACAAAAACGCCTGCTGTAACAGATGAACCGACAACAACAGACACACCAACTGAAACAGATGAGCCAACCGCAACGGAAACACCGAGTGAAACAGGTCAACCGACAACAACAGATACACCAACAACGGACAATCCGACAACATACGGAGCTGTTATAAAATTAAGTGATGACGGAATAGCCGTTGACGGAACAGGTGCAACAGCGGAAGGCTCTGTCGTAACCATTTCACAAGCCGGTGAATACACAGTGACAGGTAGCTTGTCAGACGGTCAGATAGCAGTGGCACTTCCTACAAAATTGGATGAAGTCACTATAAATCTTGAAGGTGTAGACGTAACGTCAACTACAGGTGCACCGTTTGCGGCTACAAAAGGTAAAGTTGACCTTTCGGCAAAAAAAGGTACGACCAACACATTTACATCAACGGCAACATATAACGAAGAAACTGTTAATGCGTGTGTGTACAGTAAAAATGATTTAACTATAAAGGGTAAGGGTGTACTCAATGTAAGTTCAACCTATAACAATGCAATCGGCTGTAAGGCTGACCTTACAATAAAGAATTTGACGTTGAACGTAACCGAGGCGGCTAATAACGGTATTAAAGGCAACGATTCTTTAACAATCGAGAGCGGTAATGTAACTGTAAATTCAAACGGTGACGCGATAAAATCAGACGAAGATCCTGCATATGACGGCGACGTGTTAGAGGGTGGAACTGTTAAAATCGCAGACGGTACAGTTACATTGACAACCGGAACGACCACAAAGGATGGCACAACATCAACAAGTGACGGTATCAAAGCATCAATGCTATGTGATATATCGGGCGGTACAATAAACATCACATCAACAGGCGACGCTATAAAAGCGAACGCGTCAAGCATAGACGAGGACAATCCGACAATCGCAGACGGTGACGGAAGTATCAATATTACAGGCGGTACAATCAATATTTCAGCAGGTGAGGACGGTATAAAGGCTGTAAAGAGCGTCAACGTATCTGACGGAGAAATCACAATCACAAAGGCTGAAGAAGGCATACAAGTAAGTGAAGTTGTTTATGATACAGACGGAACAACCGTAAAAGCATATGTAACGGGAAGTATAGGAATAAGTGGCGGAACATTTAATATAACAAGCAGTGAAGACGGTATTCAGTGCGGTACAGGTAATATCACGATTACAGGCGGAGATATAACGGTTGATTCAAAAATGGATTGTATTCAAGCTGAAAATATTATGAATATCTCTGACGGTACATTTAATTTGAAAGCATACGGCGGAGCACCTGCAACGGTATCTTCAAATAATTCATCTACAACAGACAGCTGTAAAGGTGTTAAAGCAGGAAGTCTTGTAAATATCAGTGGCGATACATTTAATATAAACACATATGATGACGGCATACATTCAAATAACACTGTTCGCATATCAGGCGGTGATATAGATATTGCCACAGGCGATGACGGTGTACACGGCGACAGCTATTTGTATATAACAGATAATGCGGATATAAACATAACAAAGAGTTATGAGGGTATTGAGGCTGCAAAAATATATGTACAAGGCGGTAAAACGTGTATCGTGTCAATCGATGACGGTGCAAATGCGGCAGGTGATGAGCCGAAAGAGAATGCAATTACTCTAAGCAGTGATGATATAGCCGAATTTGCAGGACCGGGCGGTTTTGGCGGCGGCGGAAACCAAGGACCTAACTGGGGCGGTGAGGACAGTTCAAGCTACGGTTATCTTGAAGTTTCAGGAGGTCTGCTTTATATTGAAGCCGAGGGTGATGGATTTGACTCAAACGGTGACGGTGTAATCACTGGCGGTATTGTACTTGTAAACGGTCCTACAAGCGGCGGTAACGGCGTATTTGATGTAGGCGACAATAACAATACTTTGACGATAACTGGCGGTATTGTAATCGGTGCAGGTACATCTGATATGGCTGTTACACCTACTAAAGCGACTAATTCGCAGTATTATGTTGTTGCATCAGGTTCATCATCGTCAGGCGGCGGTGGCGGATTTGGCGGACATAGCAGTAGTTCATCAAGTTCTGGATTTTCAACACAAGCGACAGGCAAGGCATTTCAGCTTAAAGATTCAAGCGGTAATGAGATAGTAACTTATGTACCGTCAAAGCAATATTCTTGGGTACTTGTGTCAACACCTGAAATGTCAAGCGGCACATATACTCTAAACTATGGCGGTTCGGTAACAGGCGGAACGTTCACAAACGGAAACTACGGCTTGGTTACAGACGGAACATATTCGGGTTCAAGCACAATTTCATTGTCAGCTAAACAATAATACATTGACGAAAGAAAGCAGTTCATATAATATGGACTGCTTTTTTGTATGTAAATATATTATTTTGGTTTACAATTTATGCAACATATGTTATTATAATAGTAAGAAGTGCTACTGCAATGATAAAATGAGGTGAAATATATGAAAAAAATAATTAAGGCAATAACACTATTTGTTATAATAGCTATTTTCAGTGAAGTATCATATGCTGCAGAATACTTAAACAGTGTTGAATTTAACAGAAAACATATGGATGAAAATATAATATGGAGTGGCAAAGAATGGATTACGACTTCATATCCACCGAAAATATCACAAGATGGAACAGATTTTACGGAAGTAGAGGGAAATGAAGAAATACCTAATATAATGAAATTTGGCCAGTTCGGGTATAAGTATGTTTGGACCGGTAGCGATTATTTGGTTTATCAGAAGAATCATTCTTATCTTGATGTTAATCACACAAAATATATGTATAGGCTTTCCGAGGATTTCAATACCATATTGAATACATATCAAATTCCTAATCTTATAAATAATTTGGAATTCATAGATGATAAGATTTTTATAGCAACGGAAAATGTTTTACCAAATTACAAAGAGTTTGGAAATCCTCATAGTGGTGTTTGGAGTCAGACTAAAACTGCATATGAAATTTATTATAGTACAGATTGTGTTGAATGGACAAATGTTGACAATGATATAATAAAATCTTTTTATAATGGAAAGATTGATATGCAAAAGATAAATGATAAATTATTCATTAATCATATGCTATATTATGACGACAAGCTCATTGATATAAAATATGAAGCACATGAACCTTGTCGTGTAAGTAAAGTCGGTTCATACATTTGTGAAGTGGTGCCTGATAATGAATATAAAACTGAAAACAATACTGTATTAGCATTCTCAAATGATGGTGTATATTGGGCGTATCTTCCTATAGATATAAAGACGAACGTTATACAGAAAGTATTCGAATTAGGAGATGAGATAGTAATAGAAGACTATCGTGACTATTATGTTGGTGATAAGGAAGAAGTATTTTCACAGCTGCGTGAAAAATTGCCTAATAATCCTGTTTATGTGAAGTTTAACGGGGATATTCTCGGTTTTGATGAACCGCCGATTATCGAAGATGGCAGCACGCTTGTACCTATGAGATTTTTGTTCGAGCAAATGGAAGCAGATGTTGAATGGGATAGCGAAACTCAGACAGCAACAGCAACGCTTGATAATAAGGCAGTAACATTTTCAATAGATAACGTCAACGCGAGAATAAATAATAAATCCGCTAAAATGGACGTGCCCGCAAGACTCGTAAACGGCAAAACAATGGTACCGCTACGTTTCCTTTCGGAAAATATGGGATATGACGTAGATTGGGATGCCGATAGCAGAACGGCGATTGTGAACTCATAATTGCCAACGACAAGAAAATGTGATAATATTAATGTATCATTACACAAAGAGGTAAAAGGATATGAAAAGAACAGCATTTTCTTCACATAACGAGTTATATGTTCAATATTTGAAAAGTGAAAACAAGCACAATATGTCTGTTCAGCATTATCATGATACTTACGAAATATATTTGCAGTTATCGGGCAAAAGGTACTTGTTTTACGACAACACCTGTTACACGTTGGAGCGTGGCGATTTAAGACTTACAAAAGTACACAGTATGCTCATAAATACTATATGCCGATAGAAGAAATTACGGAATGTACAGGCTTTTTTTATCAATACAGCGTACGTGAGTGTTTAAAAGCGTATACAACAAACCACCGAGAACATTTAGAAAAAATCAAAGATACTGTAAGGGAATATGCCGAGCTTGAAGGTCTTGCGGAAGATGAGGTGAAAGACCAAGAGGATTTTCATGGAGATATTGGTTTAGCACCGGCGGAAACAGCAAAAACGCTCAAAAATCCGAAGTCATTAAAAACGGCAGGATTTATGCCCGAAGAAGATGTTTTGCTTGAAGAAATAATCAGCAAAATAAATGAACGGTTTGACGGTATTTTTTCGGAAGGCGATAGAGTTATCGTTGAAACACTTTACAACAGGGCAAAGGAAAACAAGAAACTAAACCGTCAGGCACAGAAAAATGATGAGGAAGTTTATACAAAGTCGATATTCCCTGAGGTGTTTAAGCAGGTTGCACAGGATTGTTATATAGAACAGATGAATGCGTTTTCAAAATTGTTTGAGGATAAACGTTTTTATGACACGGTTATGGCAACATTGGCACAGGAAACATACCGTCATTCAAATGACTGTGCCTTATAAAAATATTAAATCGCCACAACAGATATAACGCCTGTAGGACTGAACTTTAAAGCCGGAAAAGCTTATTCAAAAGCACAATTTGATTATATTAAAATTTATACAGTAAAAATCTCCGATGAATAAATATCGGAGATTTTTTTATATCAAGGTTATAAGATTATCATTGTTAAGTAAATCGTCACATTCAAATATACTTAAACCGTGCATCAAAGCATAAATTATAATTCCGTCGCGGCGGTCGCGTGAATCAAGAATAGCAAATTTTGCAATACGCAAAAGCAACTGTGTTTCTTCAAAATTCAAGTGCATACCGAATGAAATCGCAACGAGTGTATCACGTTTTGCATTTCTTTCACCGTTGAAAATTTTATAAACATATTCACCGATACCTGAATTTTTAGCGACTTGTGCAACGGTTATATTTTTTTCGTTCATCAATTCGTTTAAATAGTCAATAAGCGATTGTGATAAAAAATCTTGTTCATGCAAATCAAGAAAAGTCTTTATATCATCGGCATTTTTCAAGCCGTCGAGTAATTCTTGCGTTATGGTTTTCATTGACAATCCTCCTAACATTGTATTATACTTACAGTATAGTATAAATCGACATTATTTGCAAGAGGGGAGCAGACGAATTTGGAAGATTTTGTTTTAGAAAAAGTATTAAAGAATGATGACAGGCAGAAAATCGAAGTGATTTACAATCCGAAAACAAATCAACGATTTATAAAGCGTTCTGTAAATGATGATATGAGATATATTTATAAAATGCTTCAAAAAATCAATAACAATCATATTCCGAAGATATATGATGTGGAATTGACGGATAAAACCGTTGTGATTGAGGAGTTTGTTCAAGGTATAACATTAAATGAATTTATGGAAAATCACTTTGAATTTGCAAAAGGTCAAATAAATTCGATAGCCAAACAGCTTGTATCTGCAATGGAGGCTTTGCATAAGTGCAATATTATACACAGAGATATAAAGCCAGACAACATAATTATGAACTCTGAAGGACATATTTGGCTGATAGATTATGATATTGCAAGAATTGTAAACAACGAAGTCAGAAAAGATACAACAGTTTTGGGAACGGTCGGATATGCACCTGTCGAGCAATTCGGTATGATGCCTACCGATTATAAAACCGATATATACGCATTCGGTGCAACAATAGAACAGCTTATGAAATATTCGGGCGCGAAAGGCAGACTTTTAGGGATTGCTCAAAAATGCAAACGTCTTGATCCAATGCAAAGATACCAAAGTATCAAACAGCTTAAACGAGCTATGTCAATGCAATTTATTAACGGTGTGACAATCGGTTTGACCATTTTAATTTTGTGCATAGCGGTTGTGAGCTGTGTGTTTGTGATGAATTTAAAGACACATATCGAAAACAGATATGACGATTATATCGGAACGTGGCATAATGACAGCAATGTTTCGCTTGAGGTTTTGAGTGTGGATAATAACATAATGACGTTTAATTTAAAGCAACAGCAGAATAACGGCGGTATATACAGTATAAACAATGTTACGGCTGAGATAAATAATAATACGGTTGATTTTCATACAGACAACACTGATGGAACGCTAAAATTAAACAGTAATGAAATAACCGTCAAAACGACGTCCGACACGAAATCGTCAAGTTCGATAAATGCGGATGAGATTTTGGAAAAAGACATTCAGATGAATGTAAACGGAAACAGAGTGATACTTGAAAATAATCCTGTGCTTATGATTGACGATGAAATATATGTTCCGTATGATACATTCCCGCGTGAGATAAAACTTGACGCATATTATGACAGCGGAACTTGGGCAGGTGACAGCGAAAAGCGAATTACAATAATGAATGACAAGACAATAATATTCTTTTCGTCATTTGATGGTATGGATTGGAATTTGTATGTGACGCATGATGAAAATATAAAAACATCGTATCCGTACGAGTATGAGCAAATAACAATATCTTCTTGTCAGCCTGCAGAGATAAACGACACAATATATATTCCTTTGAAAATATTTGCCGAACAATTCGGTGCGGAAGTGGAATATGATAAGGCAAAAAGAACTGTGAACGTTAAGGCAGATACAAGCGGAGAGTGTAAATCAATTAATGACATCTTGTCAATACAGGCTTTCACAAGCGAACAGGCATACGATATGGCAAAGACGAAGTATGATAATTTGTTGAGTACGGACGGAATGCCGCATTATAATCATAAAGGCAAATATTATATGTTTTTGACCGGAGCGTCCTCAACGGTTGATGTGTATTACAACGGAATGTTGGAAATAAATTAAAATTGGACAAAAAGTACAAGACTTTCTATATGAATACCGATATAATGAAAACGGTAGATATAGAAAGTCTTTTTTGTTACATTTCATCAATATGTTCCGCAAGAATTTTAACGGTTTTGCGAAAAGAATTGTATGCTGACGGATTTAAAGAACGTGCAACCGAGTCCATCTGTTCAAGAAAATTATCGGATTTGTTGGCAGAGTCGATTAAAAGATAATCTATACTGACGTTTAAAACTGTTGCAATGCAAAACAATGTATCTAAAGAGAGCTTTCTTGTACCACGTTCGATATGCCCGAGAAAACCGGTGGAAATGTCGCATATTTCTGCCAATTTTTCTTGGGTGTATCCGCGTTCTTTGCGAGTAGATTTAATTTTTTCGCCGAGATTGACGTAATTGATATTGTTCACTGAATCGCCTCCTTTATATTATTTTAATATAATTTGTTGTTCATTGACACAATATACAAGACGTAAACCTTGACAAATAGACACAATATGATATAATACTTATAGAAATATTAAAATTAGGGGGGATAACGATGAGCAAATTTTGCATAAAATGCGGAAAAGAATTAAGTGATGGTATTAAATTCTGTACGAACTGCGGAACTAAAATTGAAACGCAGGAGAATTACGAAGTAAAACCTGAACCTCAAGAAAATCAACAGCAAAATTTTAATTACGGCGCTGTTCAATCTACACATACCGTAAATAAAGCTAAGGGCGCGTTAAATCATATTTTTGAATGTAATATCCAAGATAATAATGGTTACACAAAAGCTGAAAATACGCGTAAGTCAGCTATTTATACAATTATTGCGGCGATAGCTGTTACGATTGTTTTAATTCCGTTTTATGATAAGTGGTATTGGTTTGAAGACGGATTTATAAAAATGATATTACATATGTTGTCAGTGTTGTCAGTGGTAGCGGCAATCGCAGTTGTGCCTGTTTGTATTATAGCGCTTATAAAATTTTATTCGTGCAATAACGCTGTGACAAAGTACATAACCGCAAATCCTACGTTGTCAAAACGTGGTGCAAATTTAAAGGTAGCAATATCGATTTTAGCAGCAGCAGTGGTAATGTTTGCTGTGTTACTGCCGACAATGGAAAAAGTGGACTATATTGCTTTCAAAAATTATTCGGATAGAATTGATGATATGGATACGGATTCCGATAATACGAAAAGCACATCATACAGTAGTGCAGTAACTGTAGCGTCAGACAATGATTCGTTGTGTTTTAAAATGAATATTGACGAATTTATAAATGCCTATAATGATTTGGACGATGTAAAAAAAGACTCTATGCTAAAGTTAGATATGGCAAAAGCGAAAAAAAGTTCATTTGATAAATTGGATGCCAATCAAAAAGAAAGAAAAGGAATTATGTATCAATGGAATAACCAATATAGTGTAATGGCGTCAGTAGACAGAAAAGATCCTAACATACAAGAAGGATTTGTTGTGTTTTGTAATGATTATGGTGAAATTACAGGTATTAGCTATGTGATTACAAATCATTTATTTGATATTTATGAAGCGAATGGCAAAAGTTATCTGCCGACACAAGATTCTTATAGGGCATTTTCGGTCGTAAATCCATATTTAATTTTTGATGAGTATTGTGATATTTTGCAGGAAATATTGGATAATGGTTATACATATAAATATGATGACGGTATTCTTTATCAATGTGGCAAAGATGAGGAAAGAGATACTTGGATTTACAGTATGCAAGCATTAACAAAAGAGGATTATGAAGGTTATGTAAATGCAAGAGAAAACAAGGGGAATAATTAATATTATATTTGTCTGTTTGATTAAAGAGGAGAACAATGGCTAAATTTTGCGGTAGGTGCGGTGCAGTGGTGAAAAACGGTATATGTACAAAATGCGGAGCGTTATATCATGAGTCAGCACCGTTTGTATTATATGAATGCAGAGAAAAAGCGATAAAGAAAATTAAAACACATATTATTGTCAACTGTGTTTTATGGATATGCTTAGGAACATTACAGTTGTTTGACATTAGATGTGTGCATGGAATGTTTTATGTTAATACTTTTGGGGACATTTTGTATCGGCACATATTAGGTGTATGGAATATAGCGGTAAGTATATGCGAAATATATGCTTCTTACAATATAAGATCAAAAGCAAGTATGTTCGTTTCAAAATGGGAAAAAAGTCTTGTTGCGATATTGGTTGTATGTATTATAAATTTACTGATAGGCAGTTTTATAGGATTTGTATTGAATCTACATATGTTGTATATAAGATATGTTATTGATAAAAATAAAATG
>OGYU01001405.1_pt1 | contig 17089 bp, 14 predicted proteins | sample 1576581 | NCBI WGS metagenome assembly OGYU01 (sample SAMEA3541547, study PRJEB24748) | human gut metagenome | biome: human gut; feature: human-associated habitat; material: faeces | place: China | collected 2012 | reverse complement strand
TAGTCTGTGGCTAGTACGACGATTTCAAACTTAAACTTATCACCGAATTCATGGAAGAACTGCTGGGCGGCATGCAGCATACTGAATGCTATAATGATCCGGTTGGTAAGTCTGGATCACAACCTCACCTGGACGGCTTCCGCGTCCGGCACGCCCCGCCGCCTGCGTCAGCAGCTGAAACGTCCGTTCTCCGGCACGGTAGTCGCTCATGGACAGCGACAGATCCGCCGCCAGCACGCCGACCAGCGTCACCGCCGGGAAATCATGCCCTTTGACGATCATCTGCGTACCGACCAGGATATCCGCATCCCCTCTGGCAAACGCCGCCAGAATCTTTTCATAGCTTTCCCGTGTGCGGGTTGTATCCGCGTCCATACGCAGCACTCGTGCCTGCGGAAACATTTTATGAAGCTGTTCTTCCATCGCTTCCGTTCCCGCCCGAAAGCCCAGTATATATTTCGAACCACAGGACGGACAGAGCTTCACGGCAGGCTGCTCATACCCGCAATAATGGCAGACCAGCCTTCCGCCCCTGTGCTCCGAAAGGGAAACGTCGCAGTGCGGACATTTGCATACATAGCCGCAGGCACGGCACGAGACAAATCCTGCATAACCGCGCCGGTTCAAAAACAGCATCGACTGCTCTTTCCTCGCCAGACGATCCCTTAATTTTTCCTGCAGGCTCACCGAAAAAATCGACCGGTTGCCATTTCGCAGCTCTTCGCGAAGGTCTGCGATCTCCACTCTGGGAAGGCTTCCGCCGGTCAGCCGCTTCGTCAGTTTATAAAAATGATAGTCACCATTCTGAGCACGGCTGTAAGCTTCCAGCGAAGGCGTTGCGGAACCCAGCACCAGCGTTGCATCGGAAAGCTCAGCGAGCTTCTGAGCCGTCTCCCGCGCATGATATTTCGGGCTCGTTTCACTTTTATAGCTCAGCTCATGTTCCTCGTCCATCAGGATCATCCCGAGGTTTGGAAACGGCACAAACAGCGCCGACCTTGGACCGATGATAACATCCAGCTCTCCTCGCTCTGCCCGCCTGCACTGATCCTGTTTTTCCCCGGCGCTGAGCGTCGAGTTCATCACGGAAACCCGGTCGCCGAAGCGTGCCGTAAACCGCTGCACCGTCTGATAGGTCAGCGCAATTTCCGGAATCAGCACGATGGACTGTCGTCCTCTTTTTATCATGCCCTCAATGAGCGCCAGATAAACCTCTGTTTTTCCGCTGCCCGTAATACCGTGGATCAGGCTCGGCCTGCGGTCATTTTGGTCAAAAGCGTTTAAAATTCCATTTACCGCCCCTTGCTGTTCCTCCGAAAGCGTCTTTTTTTCCGTTTCTTCACCCATTCTCCGGATCGGGTTACGGTATGCTACAGAAGCATGTACTTTTAAAACGCCGTCGGATTCCAGCTTGCTGATTACAGACGACGGAACTTTTAACCTTTTGGTCGCTGCCTCCCACGAAATCGTCCGGTTCGCCATAAGCTCCTGTAACAGTCGGAGCCTCGCTGTCTGATGCTTTCTTTCCATCTGCGCAGCCAGCTCCTGCGTTTGTGCATCCTGTAACAGCAGCTCAATGCTTTTTCGCTCTTTTTCCCCGACGGTCGCTCTCGCAGGTAAAACGGTTTTCAGAGCCTGTATCATCGTAGAACCGTACTGCTGCTTCATCCACGCCGCCAGCACGATCAACCGCTGTGACGGCTCCTTTGTTCCCGGAAGCACAGAATCGATCTCTTTCATCCGTTCCCGCGGGAACTCCGAATGATCCGTCACCTCGATCACATAGCCGGTGCGCAGCGCATTTCCTGCACCAAACGGAATTTTTACCCGCACGCCGGGTGTCACGCTGTCTGCCAGGCGCTCCGGAATCCGGTAGCCGAAAGGCCGATCCACTTTTTCATGGGAGATATCCACGATCACGTTCGCAAATTCTTTTTTCAAAAAGAAATTCCTCTTTCTTTTAAGATATCCGCAATCAAATCTCTTTCATCCATCGGATATTTCACACCCTTGATTTCCTGATAATCCTCGTGTCCCTTACCGGCGAGCACAATGATGTCGCCAGGCTGTCCGTGGTCGATCGCATAGGCAATGGCTTCTTTGCGGTCCGGGATGGAAATATAGACGCCATCTGTCTTTTTCATGCCTGTAATAATGTCTTCGATAATCGCCTCCGGCTCTTCAAAACGCGGGTTGTCGGACGTGATGATCGTAAAGTCCGCAAGATTTCCGGACACCTCTCCCATCTCAAACCGGCGTTCCCGGGAACGGTTTCCCCCACAGCCAAACACACAGACCAGCCTTCCGTGCTCGTACTCTTTTAACGTCGTCAGCAGGCTCTTCAACGCCATCGCATTGTGGGCATAATCGATCATCAGGGTAAACGCATTCGAAACCTTGACCATTTCGATACGTCCTTTGACCCTTGCTGCCAGAAGTGCCTTACAGATATCCGCTTCCGATACCTTAAAATGTCTGCAGATCGCAATCGCAGTCAGCGCATTGTATACCGAAAATCTTCCCGGCATCGCGATTTCTGCATGGAAATTCATCAATCCGGTCACATCAAAGGCGATGCCGAGATGTCCCTGCCTGTTTGTAAACTGCAGGTTCTGTGCGCGCAGGTCTGCTTTTTTAGACATGCCGTAGGTTTCCAGACTGCAGGTGTGCTCCTTTGTAACAAGCTGCCAGTGCACATCGTCAACGTTTGCAATCCCGACGCGGCACTGTTGAAACAGCAGACTCTTACAATGGGCATATTCTTCAAAGCTCCCATGTTCGTTCGGTCCGATATGATCCGGCTCCAGATTTGTAAAAATACCGAAATCGAATACAAAGCCCTGGGTCCGGTGGAGCATCAGCGCCTGAGAGGAAACCTCCATTACAACGGTATCACAGCCAGATTCCACCATTTTGGCAAAATATTCCTGCAAAAGATAGGATTCCGGCGTCGTATTGACCGCGTGAATATGCGTGTCTCCGATGATAATTTCAATGGTTCCGACCAGCCCTACCTTCCGTCCCGCATTTTCCAGGATAGATTTTACCAGATAAGTGGTCGTCGTCTTGCCCTTCGTTCCGGTGATGCCGATCGTCGTCAGTTTTTTCGCCGGATGGTCAAACCACGCCGCAGATACGAACGCGAGGGCATAGCGGGTATCCTCCACCCGGATCAGGGTCGTTTCCGACTGTTTCGGAAGCTCTACATCTTGGGACACGATAATCGCAGCCGCTTTTTTCTCTGCTGCCTCTGCGGCAGCCTGATGTCCGTCAAAATTTGCCCCCTTGATGCAGACAAACAGACAGCCTTCTATAATTTTTCGGGAGTCATAAACGACCGCCGTAACTTCTTTTTCCAGATTTCCTCTTTCACAGATAAAGGTAAGCTCACTCAAAAGCTCTTTCAATGCTTTCATGAAATCGGTCTCCTTTCCGATCCGCTACCGTTTTGCAGAAACGAACTATTACAATTTACAATCATAGCATATTGGCAGACATCCTGCAAATTAGTAGAGATTTTTCACCTTAAATTCCCGCTCCACCTCGCGGCGCTGATCCTTCTTTGCAATATCCTGCCGCTTGTCGTAGAGCTTTTTGCCGCGGCAGAGACCGATCTCCATCTTCGCGCGCCCGTCTTTAAAATAGACCTGCAGCGGCATGATCGTATAGCCTTTTTCCTTACATTTTCCGGCAAGCTTTAAAATCTCTGCTTTGTGCAGCAGAAGCTTTCTCGTGCGCAGCGGGTCTTTGTTGAACAGATTTCCCTTTTCATAGGGGGAAATATGCATGCCATAAACGTACATTTCGCCGTTGTCTTCCTGTACAAACGCTTCTTTAATGCTGCACTTTCCAAGGCGCAGGCTTTTTACCTCCGTCCCGGCGAGTGCAAGACCGGCTTCCCAGGTTTCCTCTACAAAATAATCGTGATATGCTTTTTTATTGTTCGCGACCAGTTTCTGTGCTGATTTTGCCATCGTTTCCTCTCTTTTCCGCCTCTTCCAGCTCAAAATCCACCGTTCCGGCATACCGATTTGCACCCGTCACCCGAACCGTCACCGTTTCACCCAGCTGATAGGTTTTGCCTGTGTGTTCACCGACCAGCGCAGAGTTTTCTTCATCGAAGATAAAATAATCGCTGCGCAGGCTCGATACCGGAACCAGTCCTTCTACCGTATTCGGAAGCTCTGCATAAAAGCCCCAGCCCGTCACACCGGAAATGACTGCTTCCATCGTCTCCCCGATATGCTTTTCCATATACTGCGCCTTTTTCATCTTTTCACAGATGCGCTCCGCCTCGTCCGCACGCCGCTCCGTCTCGGACGAATGCTTTGCCACGCCGTTTAAAATGTCCTCGTAATGCTCTTTTCGCTTTTCGTTTAACCGTCCCCGCAGAAACTCCTTGATAATCCGGTGAATTTGCAAATCGGGATATCGCCTGATTGGGGACGTAAAATGGCAATAATGTGTTGCTGCCAGTCCAAAATGTCCGCTGCACTCCGGCGAATAGACCGCGCGCTTCATGCTGCGCAGAATCAGTCTCGACAGCATCGCTTCCTCCGGCGTCCCTTCGATCTGATCCAGGAGCTTTTGCAGCTGCTTCGGATGGACATCTGCCCCGTTTTCCTGACGCTTTCCCTGTTTGCGCCCGATATGCAGCCGATAACCGAAATTTCCTAAAAATACTGACAACTGCTGCATTTTTTCCGGATCCGGGTTATCGTGTACGCGGTATAAAAACGGTTCTTCCAGCCAGTAAAAATGCTGTGCCACCGTCTCGTTTGCCGCCAGCATAAAATCCTCGATCAGCTTCGTCGCGTCGTTTCGCTCATGCGGGTGAATCGACAGCGGCTCGCCGTTTTCATCCAGTTCGATCTTGCTTTCCGGAAAATCAAAATCCACCGCGCCGCGCTCTTTTCGCTTCTGCCGAAGCACCTTCGAAAGCTTCGCCATCTCTGTAAGCATCGGCGCTTCGTCGCAGTATGCTTCCCAAAGGGCTTCGTCGCCGTCCAGAATTTTTTGCACCTGCGTATAGCTCATGCGCTTGTCCACACGGATCACCGATTCCACAATCTCATAATTGCCGATAGTTCCGCCCTTGTCCACTTCCATCAGGCACGACAGTGCCAGTCGGTCTTCCCCGGCATTTAGCGAGCAGCACCCGTTGGACAGCTCCTTAGGAAGCATGGGAATCACGCGATCCGGCAGATAAACGCTCGTTCCCCGTTCCTTTGCCTCCCAGTCCAGCGCGGAATTTTCCTGCACATAGTCTGCAACGTCCGCAATATGAACACCCAGCAGCCATCTGCCGTCTTTTTCTTCAAGGCTGACTGCATCATCCAGGTCCCGCGCGTCCTCGCCGTCGATCGTCACCATCCGTACCGCCCGGAGATCTCGCCGCATCACGCAATCCGTCTCGCTGACCGGCTTGGAGACGCGCTGCGCCTGATTCAATACCTTTTCCGGAAATTCATCCGGAATGCCAAGGGCACGCACAACAGAGAGCATATCGATGCCCGGCTCATCTCTTCCGCCCAGCACCTCTATGATCTCGCCCTCCGGACTTTTGCCCTCTTCCCGACTCTCGATATATTCTGCAACGACCTTCGCACCGTCATAGGCATCCTTTTTCTTTTCCCGCGGGATAAAAATATCCGGCAGCTTTTTGTTGTCCGGCACGACAAAGCCAAAGTTTTCACTCGACTGGTACAAACCAACTGCACGCAGGAGCTTCTTTTCTGCGCGCACATACCGTCCGCGCTTGGTCTGCTCTATTTTCCCCTCTTCCAGAAGCTCCTCCAAAATACGCTTTAGCTCGCGCCGGTCTTCCGGTTTTACCTGCATGAAGATTGCGAGCTCCTTTTCTTTCATCGGGACATACTTTTCGTCCTCCACCAGCTCACAGATCAGTTTTTTTCTCTTTTCCAATAAATCTTCCATATATCACCTGTATAAAATAATGCCCCGCCGCAGTGCGATAAAGTGCTTTTTTAGCTATCAGCTTTGCTGATAGCTAAAAAAGCACCCCGCCGTGCGGAGTGCTTTCGTAACATTCTGTACTTCTTATCCACGATATGCGCTCAGACAATACCGCTTATCAGCCCCAGATTCTGGTGATGTTCAGAATTACTGCAACTACCATGAAGCCGATTGCCAGCCATTTGGTAATTTTAACCAGCAGTCCTTCCATAGAACGACCTTTGTTCTTTCCCCAGTAGGTCTCTGCACCGCCTGCGATAGCGCCAAGTCCTGCATCTTTGCCTTCCTGCATCAGAACCAGAACTGTCAGTGCAATACACATCACTATAAAAATCACAGTTAAAATAATTCTCAGAATCTCCATGTTTCCTCACAATCCGCCGTTTTCCGGCTCTCCGTCCACATTTCATCTTTCCCTGCATTGATACCTCTCAATGCGAAACACATTGATTATAACATGAACGCTTCCAGAAAGCAAGATGCGATTCCTAACAATAAAATATTCGCAGAGCGTGCATTCTATGGTATTGCAAATGGCACGTGTAAACCGTGAGCGGAATCTCCATGCCGCTCCGTCAGCCTATAGGACTTTCCAGAGCAACAACAGCAAAAGGATCACCGCCGCCAGTCCGACAAGATAGGCAAGTCCGATGAGAAGCGCCGCTTTGAGCGCTCCCATCGCATACCAAAAACGTTCTTTTTTATTCAGAGAGGAATCTTCCCACGGGCGGTGGTTTTTGACCTCCGGGACTTCTCCCTCCCGTCTTTTTTTACGTCCGGAAAAAGGGGCAAACAGAGACGGCGTTTCGATACCGCTCATGTCCGCGATCACGCGGCCGTCGTCCTCTTCTTCCTGCTTATCCGTTCCCATTATTTATCGTAGAGATGGCAGACAACGTAATGTCCGGGTTCCACCTCTTTCTGAACCGGTGCTTCATGCTTGCAGCGTTCCATGCAGTGGGCACAGCGGGTGTGGAACTTACAGCCCTCCGGCGGATTTGCAGGGGAAGGGATCGAGCCTTCCAGCACGATACGGTTCATTTTCGCTTCCGGATCCGGGATCGGAATTGCAGAGAACAGGGCTTCCGTGTAAGGATGCAGCGGATTACGAAAAATATCCTCTGTCGTTCCGTACTCTACCAGATTACCCAGATACATAACACCGACAGTATCAGAAATATATTCGACTACCGACAGGTCATGGGAAATGAACAGGTAGGTCAGGTTGTATTTTTCCTGCAGCTCCTTTAACAGGTTAATGATCTGCGCCTGAATCGATACGTCCAGCGCAGATACCGGCTCGTCACAGACAACAAATTCCGGATTTAAGGCAAGTGCTCTTGCGATACAGATACGCTGTCTCTGTCCGCCGGAGAACTCATGGGGATACCGGTCTTTGTGGAAGGGCTGTAAGCCACAGTTATCCATAACCTGATCGATATAGTCATTTAATTCTGCCTTGGGAACCAGATTGTGCTCCCGAACCGCTTCGCCGATGATCTCGCCGACAGGAAGACGGGGAGAAAGGCTGGAAAACGGATCCTGGAAGATGATCTGCATTTTTGTACGCATCTTTCGCATCTCTTTAGCGGAAAGGTCATAAACCTCTTTTCCGTTAAACAGCACCTGTCCGCCGGTCTTTTCCCCGGACAGACGCAGGATGGTGCGTCCGGTGGTCGTCTTGCCGCAGCCGGACTCGCCTACCAGACCCATGGTGGTTCCGCGCTTTAAGTTAAAGGTTACGCCGTCGACAGCCTTGACCTGTCCAACGGTTTTACCGACCATGCCGCCTTTGATGGGAAAATATTTTTTCAGCTGATTGACCATCAGAATATACTGCGGATCATATTCTACCGGTGTGAAATTCTTATCGATTGGCTGCATTTATTTTCCCTCCTTCTTATCGTAATAGCGATAGCAGCTGACCTTGTGTGTTTCGGACAGGCTGATCTCGCAGGGGTATTTTCCATCGCATTCCGGACAGCGCATTTCGCAGCGATCACGGAAATAGCAGTAATCCGGCATGTTGACCGGGTTCGGCACCTTGCCGGGGATGGAATAAAGCTTATCGACCTTTTTGCCGATCACCGGTTTGGAAGCCATCAGACCGATTGTGTAAGGGTGGGAAGGATTCGCAAAAATCTCCTGTACCGTACCTTTTTCCACAACGCGTCCTGCATACATAACAACAACGTAATCCGCCATCTCTGCGATAACGCCCAGATCGTGGGTGATCAGCATGATGGAGGAATTGATTTTATTTTTCAGATTGCGCAGAAGATCCAGAATCTGTGCCTGGATCGTTACGTCCAGCGCCGTCGTCGGCTCGTCTGCGATGATGATCTTCGGGTTACAAGCCAGAGCCATTGCGATCATGACACGCTGACGCATACCGCCGGAGAGTTCGTGGGGATACATCTTGTAAACGCCTTCGCTGTTTGCAATACCGACCATCTCCAAAAGCTCAATGGTGCGGGCTTTGATCTCTTCCTTGCTCTTTCCTTCGCCGTCATGCAGCTCGATTACTTCTTCTACCTGTTCACCGATACGAAAAACCGGATTCAGGGAAGTCATGGGCTCCTGGAAAATCATGGACATATAATTGCCGCGCAGCTTCTGCATCTTCTCCATAGGAGTTTTGGCAATATCATATGCCTTATCGCCCAGGTTTAAGCGGATCTGACCATCTACGATCTGACCCTGGGGACGCTGCAGCAGCTGCATCAGGGATAAGCTGGTTACGGATTTACCGCAGCCGGACTCGCCTACGACGCCAACCGTCTTGCCGATAGGAACCTCAAAGCTTACGCCGTCAACGGATTTTACCGTCCCGACGTCTGTAAAGAAATAGGTATGCAGATTATCAAATTCCACTGCATTTTCCGGATTGTGCATCTGTGTCAGATATTCCTGCTCCGGAACATTTTTACGCTTGTACTGTTTTTCATACTGACCTGTAATCTTACGGTTCTCTCTGGAAATCCGTCTGGATTCTTTCGCGGAGAGATAGCCTTCCGGATGTTTTTTTGCCATAGCTGGTTCTCCCTCCTTATCGTTTCATCTTCGGGTCGAACGCATCGCGCAGACCGTCGCCTACAAAGTTAAAGCCAAGTACTGTGATCAGCAGACAGATACCTGCCGGGATCCAGATAAACCAGTAGTTGGTCATAACGTAAGCATTGTTGACGTCGTTGATGATGTTACCCCAGGATGCGAACGGGAACTTAACACCCAGACCTAAGAAGGAAAGGGTTGCTTCCGTAATGATCGTACCGCCAAGGCTCATCGTACAGGTTACGATCAGCTGCGGGATAACGTTCGGAACCAGATGACGGAAAATCCGCTTGGAAGCGCGGATACCGCAGGCTTCCGCGGCTGTCATAAATTCCTGCTCTCTCAGGGAAAGGATCTGTCCACGCACCAGACGTGCGATAGACGGCCAGCCCAGGAAACCGAGAACCAGCATCAGATAAAGCATACGGATCTGGGGATCGAGCTGCATGGCATCCATTGCAGCACCCAGAATGATGATCAGGGGTGTGGACGGAATACAGTAGAAAATATCTACAATACGCATGATCAGGTTATCCACCCATTTTCCGAAGTATCCGGCGATACCGCCCAGCAGGATACCCAGGAACGCTTCAATAAATACAACGATAAATCCGATAACCAGGGATACACGACCACCGTACATCAGACGGGTCAGCATATCCATACCGTTTGTATCGGTGCCGAGCCAGTGGGTTTTGGAGGGACCTGCATAACGATCATATACATAGGTTTCCTTCGACTGCAGTACAGACCAGGTCTTGGAATCAGGTTTGTAGGTGATGGTGTAGGTGTATTCCTCACCGTCTGCATCGGTGTATACAAATTCTTTGGTGTCGCTGTCGATGGCATCTGCCAGCTTTTCTTTAAAATCACGGCTGATGACAACGCCGTTTTCCTTTGCCTGTACAACGAAACGGCTGACATAACCAATCTCATCGCTGCCGGATAAAATATTTCCATCTGCGTCCATTGTATAATCCTGACCGTCCGCAGTAAAAGAAGCTTCTCCGTTTGCATAGGCCTTTAACGCTTCATGCTTGACTGCAAAAGTCAATGCAGAAGCCTCTGCGCCGTCTGCAGCGTTTACAATGTCCTTTGCTGCAATTGCCAGCACTGTGCCGTTGCTGGAAATCAGATAAAGGTCTTCGCCCTCTTTCTCCACGTCATAGGTCACATCTTTATACTCAAAGCTTTCTGCATTCTTGCCGATGGCAAGCATCAGCTGTGCCTGCAGAATGGAGCCAAACTCCTGTCCGTCATTGATCGTATAACGCAGATCGTTATTTTTTACCACACCCACATACTCTTTGTCCATGTGTGTGTAAGTATAGAACTGTTCATCCTGTCCGTAAGGGCTTACCAGACCGCCGATAAAGGAAAAGACAAACATAACGACCAGCATAGTCAAGCCAACTACTGCCAGTCTGTTTCTGAAAAACCGTTTTGCAACCAGTGCGCCGGGGGACAGCACTTTGACACGACGGTCGTCAAACCCTTTAAGGACAGTTCCTGCTCTATTTTTTCTTCTGTCGCTTTCTTTTCTTCCTGCATCATGCTCTCCTCCTTTCTTATGCAATCCGGACACGGGGATCAACCACCGCGTACAAAATATCGGAAATCAGGTTTCCGGCAAGGGTCAGGATTGCCAGAAACGTCATATAAAACATGGAAAACGGAATATCGCCGGAAACCATCGCCTGATAAGAGGTATAGCCGATACCCGGGATTGCAAACAGTGTTTCTGTGATCAACGCACCGGAAAACAATCCAGGCAGGGAACCGCCGACAACTGTAACGAGGGGAATCAGGGTATTGCGGAACGCATGGTGATAAATAACCTTTTTCTCGGAAAGTCCCTTTGCACGCGCAGTACGGATATAATCCGCATTTAATACTTCCAGCATATTTGTTCTCGTATAACGCATCAGGGAACCGACAGAAACGATCACCAGTGTAATAATCGGCAGTACCAGATGGTTTGCCTTATCCAGGAACTGTCCCCAGGAATCCAGCTGTGCATAGTTACGTCCCACCAGACCATATAAATCAAACCAGCCCAGCTTAACGGAGAACAGCAGCTTTAACAGCGTCGCAAAAAAGAAGGTCGGCAGCGAAATACCCATCAATGCACCTGCTGTGATCAGGTAATCCGCTCTGGAATACTGCTTCGTTGCTGCTACAACCCCCAACGGGATCGCAATGATCAGCTGTAATACAAAGGAAATCGCGCCCATCACAAAGGAAAGCCAGATAACTTCCTTGAATTTGTCCAATACCGGTACAGTATATTTCCAGCTGTCTCCGAAATTGCCCTTCAGTGCATCGCCTGCCCAGGTCACAAAACCGAGTACGATGGGTTTGTCCAGACCGTAGGATGCATTTAACTGTTCCATCCATTCATCATAGGATTTTGCACCTGCTCCCTGTGAAAGCTGCATCGCTCTCGTTTCCACAAAAGAGCCGGGAAGACATCTCATCAGAGTGTAAATGATGAAGGATACGCAAAATAAAATCATGACTGACAAAAGCAGTCTCTTGACGATATATTTCCGCATAAAAAAAACTCTCCCTTTGTTCTTATCGATTCCCTTCTTCCGCTGTATATCAAGCGGCCGCCTGCCCCAGGCAGCTCCTTGATATACAGCATCGCCCCTGATCTCCTCCTTAGAGGAAGATCAGGGGCATAAGCCTGCAGTCTGTGCGTATTAAGCTGCACAGGAATCGCCGTCGTTTAGTTTAACTCCAGCGTTTCAACTTCGCTCATCCAGCTCCAGTAAGGAGTCATATCAGGAGTCAGAGTGCTGATGTTGATACGTTCGCTAGAGAAGATGAAGCATTCACTTCTCTGGTAAACAGGAACTTCAACGCCCCAGTCCATGATAATCTCCATGGCTGCTTTATACAGGCTCTTTCTATATGTCTGGTCAACGGACTGACGTGCTGCAACGATCATTTCATCCAGCTCAGAATCATTGATCTTGTAGTAGTTGGTCGCGCCCTTGCTGTGATACAGCTGATACATATCAGGGTCAGGAGTTGCGCTCCAGGCTGCTACCCACATTTCTGCTACACCGGACTGATAGCTCTGATACAGTTCAGATGCAACTGCGATATCATTTACAGTCAGAGTAAAGCCGATCTTTGCAAACGCGTCTGCCGCATTCTTTAACAGCAGGAAGGAAGGATGATCACCGGAGCCGCCTGCACCGATGTTTACCTGATAGCCAAGCTTAGCGCCTTCAGGAGCTGCTGTCAGCTTGCCGTCTTCTACGGTGTAGCCAGCTGCTTCAAAGAAGCCAAGTGCTGCCTGTGCTGCTGCTTCATATTTTTCTTCTGCGCTCATGCCGTCAGTGTAGATCGGATTGCCGTCTACATCAGTAGAATAAGCGATCTGGTAACCGTCGTCTGTTACCTGAGGTGCTGCCCAGGAGGTATTGGAGATCGGGTAGTTGATTACAGAAGCGGAATCGCCGTAGTAGGAATCAATACCTTCATCACGATATACTGCAAGGATAGTTGCAATTGCCTTACGCAGATCCTTGGACTGCTCGGATGCAGGATCGCTGCCAACCTTGATATTATCTGCGCTCATGGCAATATAGCCATAACCGAGGAAATCATACAGACGCAGTGTGATCACGTCGCCGTCGAAATCTTCGCTGCCGCCGTTGTATTCCGTAATCTGGTTACGAACCTCGGTAGAGTAGGAAGGATCTGCGATATCGATAGTGCCGGACTCTACACCGACAACCTTATCGTCTTCCTGAGTTTCCAGGAAGTTCAGATGCTTGACCTTAGGCTCGCCCTTGAAGTAGCTCGGGTTGGAATCCAGATAAACAACACCGTTGGTGAACTCCTTGAAGGTGTAAGGACCAGCACCCATCGGAGCGGTGGTTACGGAACGAACCTTGGAAAGGTCACCCTTTTCAAAACCGAACTTGTTGTTGTCATAATCATACAGAGATGCATCGCCGTAGTAGCTCAGAGGAGCGATTGCAAAAGAAAGCTGATAGATCATGTTAGCGGCAACTTCGGTAGTTACAACTCTCATGCTGTAGTCGCCGGTTTTCTGGATACCTTCGATATGGTCTGCAGAATCGCCGGTTTTTACACCAACAGTGGAGTAATTGTAAACATCTTCCGGAATCAGATCAGACAGAGCAGAGCCTGCTGTCTCAGCTTCCATGGAAGAGAAGTTCCATTCATACTGATCGCCGATGGCCATAAAGAAATCCTTTGCAGTAGCGCCGTCAGCCAGCTCGAAGCCCCAACCGGCTGCTGCAGAGGTAACATCGGTAGCGCCGTTCTCTGCCATGTAATCAACGATTTCCTGTGCAAATGCAGTACCACCGTCATTTACTGCAGCCCAGAAAGCGGTCTGCTGATCTTCTGTCCACAGAGAGAAGTCTGTGTTGTCTTCGCCTGCTGCTGCGATCAGGGAAGACAGAGTTGCCATACCTTCCCGGTACTCATCCATACCAAGGATCGGCTGGCTGTACAGAGTTGCAGAGCCGTCGTAGGTAGGATCGCAATATACATACATGCTGAAAATTACATCATCAATTGTGATCGGTGTTCCGTCAGAGAAGGTCAGATCATCGCGAATGGTAACGTCATAATAAACGGAACCGTCGTCGTTCTGAGTCATCTCCAGATCAGAAGCGGTATAATAGGTATAGTCTGTTCCGTTGTAAGAACGAGTCTCACCTTCGATACCTTTCTCAACAATAGCGCCCTGTCTGTCAGATCCTAACAGAGGGATCTGAGTCATATCAACGATATGCTGATCTTCTGCGCTGGCTGCAAAGAACGGAGAGAATTTTCCCTCAAAATGTGCGCTGGATGCTACCAGAGTATCCGCGCCGCTTGCAGATGCACCAGCATCTGCTGTCTCTGTTGTGCCTTCCGTAGCAGGTGTTGTCTCTGTCTTGCCGGAGCCATTGTTGCTTCCGCAGCCAGCCAGAGAACCGGTCACCATGGTAAGCGCAAGCAGAGCTGCAAGAGCCTTGTTCGCCTTTTTCATGTGAATCCTCCTTATATTTGTTGCAGGATGATACCGGTTCTCACAGCTTTTCCGCCCCTGTGATCGCCGTACCTGCAGGTTACATCGGCCCATTTTCTTTTCCTTTCGTCAAAGTATTAGCCAATGTTTAAACATATTACTATCTTTTTTACTTTCTGTCAATCCTATTCCGTGTCAAAAATACATTTTTCCGTCACAGTCACACACGTTTCCACATGTATTTCTTAGCGTTTTTCAGTAGTGCAAGTGCGGCAGCGCCCATGATTACTTCTATTAAAAGGAACGGAATGGAGGACAAAAGTTTGTCACTGTGACGCGTTAATTCAGCAAGTTCTCCTATGACGGACACTCCGGCTGCCGCAATGCAGACTCCGCCGCGCAGCGGGATTTTGCACACTGTCTGCTGATAAACGTATTCCCGAAGCGGATATTCCTTGCTCCAAAGCCTTGCACATGCCCACGCGAGGCTGCAGGCTGCCGCCAGCTGCACTGCATATGGAAGCAGCACGAAAATGCTTCCCTGTAATCCCACCGACGGTACGCAGCCTGCGGCGATCGTCAGCAGGATGACCGCAATTCCGGCTGCCGCCATCACGGTGGATTGTTTTTTCCACTCTTTTTCTGACAGTTCACAGGCATATCGACTGCCCTCGTATTGATAGTCACCGTTTTGTGTTTTCCTGAAATCGTCCAGATAGGCCCGGCGGCGATGGGATTTTGTAGAAGACCGGGCGTCTGCTTCTTTGGGCGAAGCAGCCCCCAGAGCCTTGGCAAACTTGGATTCTGTGGCTTTAGAAGGCTCCGAGTCCGTTTTTTTAGGGGGTATATTTCTCTGATTATTTGAAGTCATGTTGAAATCCATCCTTTGTTTTGATTTTATCATTGCAATTCCTTGCTGTCATTTATTAATAATTCTATAGTTGACAAGATCATTTTTTTATTTTATCATAATCATGTGAAACGGGTTTTGCGACCGTGAGGCTGACTCAGAACAGTCCAGACGGTGTGCTCGTTTCTTTTTTTGTTCTGACAATATCATAAAGATATAATTTTCCATCTGCATCACAGCGAACCAGCATTCTTGCAGAAAATATATTATATCTTTCCAGTTTCCCTTCCTGATTATATACTGGAAGTCCAAATCTGACATCATAACGATACCAGCCATTTTGTGCCCGGTTTCCATGGCGACCGCCATAATCTTCTGACTCGCTTTTATTCACAGCTGTCCTGATCAACTCTCCTATTGCCTGCGCTGCATTTGCCTTTGCTTTTGCATTTGCTCCTGCCAGCGCCTTCGTATCTTTAGAATGTGCATATTCTCCCGGAAAGTCTGTTCCAATATATATTTTTTCTGAGTACGCTTCAATTTCGTAATAGGTTTTCACATACTCTTTCAGGAATTCTTCGACTTCCTTCCAGCTCATTTTCCGCTTTCCCCGAAACCGAATATCATTTATAATAACAATATTCTTACCATCTGCATCCCGGACAATCGAAATCTTTCCATCCTCCGACTGCATCTTTGGCAGGAGTTGTTCTTTTTCTTTTGTTTTTTCATGATAATACATCAATCGCAGCAAATATCCCGGCATTTCCCGATGTCCCAGCTCCCATTCCTGCACTGTTCTGTACGGGATCCCGAAATATTCCGCAAATTCTCTGCGGTTCATGCCTGTTTCCTGCCGAAGCTTCAATAATATTTCTTTTTTCTCCACCGCCGTCTCCTTTATACTCAATGAGTATATTTTATCACACTTTTTTCAAATGACAACCTCCAGTTTCCGAGAAGAAACGTGCGTCGTCGGGCACAAAACATAATAAAGAATGTGCCTTGGCACATTCTCGCGCCGAGGCGCGGTTGCTTCAGCAACCATCTACCCTTGCGCCGAGTGCGCATCCCGCGAAGGGTTTTTGTGTCATAGGACGAAGTTTCCTATGACACAAAAAACCGGCAGACATTTTTCAATGTCCGCCGGTTCTCTTTTTTTATGGCAATAGAATGCTCGCAGAGCGCGCATTCTATTTTTATGCAATTTTCACTGCCATACAATGTGCCGCAGCAATTAACTTATCTGCCGAACTGCATATCGTTGTTGCCGGAAGTAGTCTCCCACATTTCAAGCATGTTGATCGGGTCGTTGTAGTCTGCCAGCCAGCCTTCACGAGCAAAGTCGAACTGACCGTCTTTTCTCTCGTTCAGGAATACGGACCACTCACGAGTCTCAACGGTTACGTTGATACCGATCATAGCGAAATCCTGCTGGATTGCTTCACCGATCTTAACATTACCTTCGGAATCGTTGGTCAGGTAAGTCATGTTGATGGGGGTATTTGCGGAAAGCATGCCGCTTTCATCGAATTCATAGCCAGCGCTCTTTAACAGCTCGATTGCTTTCTCTGTGTTGCCCTCCATATCGGTAGGATTGAAGTAACCAACGTTCTCTTCATCTGGATAGGTGTAAGCGTCATCATTTGCTCTGAACTCACCGCCATTGCCATCGCTCATGCCGGTAGGAATGAAGGTGTTCGCAACTTCCTGGTTTGCCTGTGCGATCGCATCAACGATATACTGACGGTCGATCAGCAGGGTGAATGCTTCTCTCATTGCTGCAGCCTCTTCAACCGTCTTGCCTGCAAACAGCTCGCTGTTTACATTGAAACCGCAGTAGTAAGTTCCCAGAGTAGGGATCTTGTGATATTCAGGGGTATCCTTAACGGTAGCCATCATATCGGTAGGAATGGTATCTGCAAACTGCAGGGAGCCATCCTGGAATGCATTGTAAATTGCTGTGTCATCAGAGCTCAGCATGAAGTTGATCTTTGTCAGGGAAACCTTGTCAGCAGCCCAGTAGTTGGGGTTGGGCTCATAGGTCATGGACTCGTTATGCTTCCACTCGGTCAGTACGAACGGGCCGCTGCCTACGAAACCAGCTTCCAGTGCCCATGCACCGGGGTTGGTGTCAGCGCCGTCAGCAGCTTCTACAGCCTGCTGGGGTACAGGATAAAAAGCAGGGAATGCGCACAGGTCAAGGA
>OGYU01001381.1_pt1 | contig 17283 bp, 8 predicted proteins | sample 1576581 | NCBI WGS metagenome assembly OGYU01 (sample SAMEA3541547, study PRJEB24748) | human gut metagenome | biome: human gut; feature: human-associated habitat; material: faeces | place: China | collected 2012 | reverse complement strand
TGGCTGAACAAATACGAAGCAATCAAGGATAAATTGACCTGTAAAGATGACTTGGCGGAAGCAACATCCTCCTGTGGCATACCTTGCATATACCAGTTGATTTCATATGTATCCTCCGGTACAACATTAGGATCTTCACCGCCTGTTGCAACCTTGTTTCCTCCGCCACAGCCTGTAAGCACACCTCCAAGCATTAGCATGGCCAATAATGCCGCAATTTTCTTTCTCATAATTTTATCTCCTTTCTTTTTTGATAACGGTTCAGACGTTTCGTCCTTTCCCATTATCAGAACATTTTATATTGGTCTTTCTTTATGTTTAACATTATACACCATAGTATTTCAAATATAAATAGCGATAAACTTTAAAATGTGCATATTTTTTTAATAAAATTTATATCATTTCCTACTTGAAATAATATAAAAATATGTTAAAATGTTATATAGTTTAATATAAAGATAAGATAGGATGGAGAATTATGAATGTAAAGTTGTTAATTTGTGACGATGAGAAGATAATACGTGAAGGACTTGCTTCACTGGATTGGAATACCAGAGGTATTGAGGTAGTAGGAACAGCAAAAAATGGTGAGGTAGCATTTGAGCTTTTTCAGAAAATGCTTCCCGATATTGTTATATCAGATATAAAAATGCCAACAAAAGACGGCATATGGCTTTCAGAACAAATTCATAAAATTTCACCTAATACAAAAATTATATTTCTTACAGGATACAATGATTTTGAATATGCACAAAGTGCTATTAATAACGGCGTATGTCAATATCTTTTAAAACCGATAGATGAATTTGAACTTTATGAAATAGTTGACAAATTAACAAAAGAAATACACCTTGAGCAACAAAAAGCAGAAAAAGAAATTGAATTACGCAAAACGCTTAGAAATAGCCGTTATTTTCTATTGAATTATTTATTTAATCGTGCACAGTACGGTATTCTTGATTTTGAACTATTTGAGATATCTAAAAAAGCTGCGGCAATGACGACATTTGTAATACGTCTTGATACAGACAGTACCAACTACGGAATGAATTTTATGATTTTTGAGGCACTAATCGAACATCTTCCTAAAACAATAAACTTTATTCCCTTTTTTAGTAATTCGGACCTCGTATTTATTTGCTGCTTTAACGAACCGGAAGGAGAATCCGAGCAAAAACTTTTCTCTTGTTGTGAGAATTTGGGAGACTTTATTGATACTGAATTTAACGTTAATTATAATATAGGAATAGGTATCTTTACTTCGGAAATATCCGAACTTGAGGCAAGCTATACCTCTGCATTGCAAGCACTCGATTACAGTGACAGACTTGGACAAGGAAACATTATTTATATTAATGATATTGAACCAAAATCACAGCTTTCGGCATATCAGTCAAAACTGATAGAAACCTACATAAAAGCACTTAAAAACAACGACGAAAAGCAAAGCAAAAAAAGCGTCAAGGAACTTTTCGACGTTATGGAACGTTCTGATATGAATCTTTATAATCAGCAGCGACGCTGTATGTCACTTATTCTTTCAATTTCAGATGCACTCTATGATATTGACTGCGATCCAACAATCCTCTTTAAAAATACGGATGCGTGGTCATTAATCAGAAAAACTCAATCTCCTGCAGAACTTAAAACCTTTGTTGAAAATATTACAGATGTTGTAATATCATATATTGAAAGTGTTCAAAAACAAAAGGCTGCAAATATAATAACTCAAGTAAAGGCTCTGGTCGAAAAAAATTATGCAAGGGATGCCTCGCTTGAAACGGTTGCTTCGCAAGTGTTTATTTCACCTTGCTATTTAAGCGTTATATTTAAAAAAGAAACTAATATAACTTTCAAAAATTATCTCATACAGACAAGAATTGAAAAGGCCAAAGAACTTCTTGAAAAAACTGATTTAAAAATATATGATATTGCCGAAAAAGTAGGATACAACAACACCCGCTATTTCAGCGAGTTATTTCAGCGTATCTGTGGTAAAACTCCATCGCAGTATAGAGCGAGTCACAATCCATCTATGCCTCAAGACATATAGGAAAAACACCAACTACGTTCAATGTCATTAATTTAAGTCAAACAAAAAGAATTAAGTTTAGAAATATACTTGAATTTAAAATAATTAAAAAAGTGCTTGACTGAGGTGAACTCGAATCAATGGTGTGGTCGAACTATTTTATTATGATAATCTAAGACTGTAACCACAATCACTATTTAAGTATCCGTACAACTTTTAACTTAAATTCATAACTATATTTTGCAACAAAAAAACCGACCTCCAAAAGTTAGATTTGTGGTCTAACTTTTGGAAATCGGTTCAATACCTACATGTTTCCAAACCATTTTCTCATTTTGTGCCAAGCAATATCATATTAACTAATGACATTGCGGCTATGGTGGTTTTCCTGTTAAATATCACATTAGTTTATTCTTATTGCATCAAATCCTCAAATATTTTTCCTGTATTCATTGACGTTTCTTCATTATTAAAGAATTTAATAAGTGCTTCCTCCAGCTTTTTTAGATTCTCTCCATTAATACTTACTGTTGCAAAAGAGCTTGAATTTTGTACACTTTGCTTTATTCCCTTCACATGTGGATTTGCATCTAATATCATTTCATCGTCATAAAGTTCTCTTATTATCGGGATAAGCGATGTATCTCTTGATAGTCTTCTCTGCTGCTCTTTTCCATTCATAAAATCAAGAAACCTTATTGCTGCCTCTTGATTTTTTGAATTTGAGTTTATTGCAAGGGCATAACTTCTTACAAATTGATTTTTATTAGGCAGACTTGCTACCATTATATTTCCCTTAACTGCCGAAGTATCACCATTAAGCTTTTTCCATAAAGAGCTGTTTCCCATCAACATCGCTGCACTGCCAATTTTAAAGGCGGCTATTGTATCAGTGTAATTTTCAATATCTTTGTATTCTTCAATAAATTCCTTATATAGATTAAGCGTTTCTGCATAGCTTATGCCCATCGCCTCTTTTATTTCTATAATATTATACATCATATCTTGAATATCTGAGGTAGTCAGTCCCAGTTTAATAGGTAGTCCGAAATCAGAATTACGGCAAAGATTTATAATTCCATCCCATGTTTCAGGAACGTTATGAATCTTATCGCTCCTATAAAATATAACATCAGTATCCATTCCCACAGGCATAGCATAAAAAGAATCATTAACAGAAAATCTTTCCTGTGCGTCAATTATATATCCGCTATTATCTAATAAAATCTCTCCATCAAGAGCCTTTATGTATTTCTGCTCAACAAACTCCTTAGTCCACTCATCATTAATCCAGTATATATCGATCGAACTGTCTTTACCACTTAACGCCGAAACATATAGCTGATGCCTCTTTTCTGTTGAAGTGGGTGCATCAATAAATTTTACTTGAATATCTGGGTTTGCTTCATTAAATTCAGCTATATTTTGCGTGAAATCTGAGATATAGTTTGGTTTTATTACTTTTAAAACAGTAACAGCCTGTGCGGATTCCACTGTTTTCTCCACTGTGCATCCTGAACACATTGATAACATCACAGAAGCAAGCAAAAACAAAATAAGTAATTTTTTCATTAAAAACACTTCCTTTATAAGTCTTGCTAATAATATTATACCCTAAATACTTTATTTAGTAAATAGCGGAAAACTTTAAATAGTGCATATTTTTTTGTATTACTCTGCCAAATATTTTTATGACTTGAAATTTAATATGGTTATGGTATAATTATATCATAGAAGTGTTTTTATATATACCAATTTAACTTTATAATGATAAAACGGATTAGCTATATCCATAAAAATTCATAAACTTTATATTTTCAGTATTTTGTAATGGCTATTATATTATAAAAAGGAGGTGTTTGTCATGTCTGAAAAGTTCAATAATATGTCATTTCGTACAAAATTGTTGCTTTCATATATTGCGGTTATTATATTATGTATCATTATTTTTGGTTTAACCGTATTTTCGAGCATTTCAAGAAGATTTGAAAATGAAATAACTGACAATAACGCACAGATAACAGGCCTCGCTGTCAATAATATGACAAATACCATGAATAATATTGAGCAAATTCTGTATAGTGTTCAAGCCAATTCGACAATTGAAAAAATGCTGACTGCGTCCAATCCTCCGTCTCCTTATGAAGAAATTGCCGCCATAGAACAAGAACTTTCAAAAATAGACCCCTTAAAAGCAACAGTATCACGTCTTAGTCTATATATTGAAAACCGTACATCATACCCATCTCCGTTTGATTCGAATGTGACCGCTTCCGTTTATTCCAAAAATGAGGTATGGTATAAAAACACAAAGGAACTGAACGGAAGCACATACTGGTGCGTTATGGATTCCTCTGATGCCAATGGCTTGTTGTGCGTTGCTCGTGCGTTTATAGATACGAGAACCCATAAAATACTCGGAATAATCCGTGCAGATGTTAATCTTTCGCAATTTACAAATGATATTGCACATATAAGTATGAACAATACAGGTAAGCTTTTTTTGGTATATGAAAATCACATAATAAACACGTGGAATGATAGCTACATAAACAACTTTGTAAACGAAAATGAATTTTTTAAAGCAATAAGTGCTGATTCCGATAAGCCTCAGCTTGTTCAGATAAACAAAGAAAAACATATTATAAACCATAGCCGGCTCAAGGACAGCTCTCTTATCCTTGTACGTGCTTCAAAACTTGATGATTTTAACAGTGATATACATATAATCGAAAAATCAATGATAACTACAGGAATTATAGCATTACTTGTCGCTCTAATATTCATTTTTATTTTTACACGTTGGCTTACAGCTCCTATAACAAAGCTTATAAAGCATATGGAACGCTTTGAAAATAACTATGAGCGTATACCGATAGAAATAACCTCTCATGACGAGATGGGCAAACTGGGTGAGTCCTACAACTCTATGCTCAACACCATAGATTCTCTCATAACCGATGTTGAAGATTTATATAAAAAACAAAAGATATTTGAACTTAAGGCTTTGCAAGCTCAAATTAACCCTCACTTTTTATACAATACCCTTGACTCAATTCATTGGATGGCACGTGCTCATCATGCACCGGATATAAGTAAAATGGTGTCCGCATTGGGAACTTTTTTCCGCCATTCTCTTAATAAAGGCAACGAATATACTACAATAGAAAACGAATTAAATCAAATATCAAGCTATGTATCTATACAAAAGATACGCTTTGAGGATAAATTTGACGTTGTATATGACATTGACGAAAATCTTCTGCACTGTACAATCGTAAAATTAACAATTCAGCCTCTTGTTGAAAATTCTATCATCCATGGTTTTGATGAAATTGAAGAAGGCGGTATGATAACAATTCGTATCTATCCCGAAGATGATTATATATTTATTGATGTTATTGATAATGGTAGCGGCGCAGACACTAATGAGTTAAATAAAGCTATTACTCATGAATTGGACTACAACGAACCAATCGAAAAATATGGACTTACAAATGTAAATCTGAGAATTCAGTTATATTTTGATAAAACCTGCGGCTTATCATTTAAAACCAATGAAACCGGCGGTGTAACAGCCACAATAAAAATAAAGCGAAAAGAACCGGAATATAAAACTATTGATTTATAATTTTGTATATGAGGATTGACTGCAATTCAAATACCGAAAATAATATAACTCAATACTGCCGCAAACTTAATGCTTATTCAGCTTTGCACACTGTTATGAAGAATCTTTCATAACAGTGCTATCTTTGCCATGTTCCGGCAATACCGAGATTATATTCAACAGAATGTAACGAATGTCAAAAATAATTGACCGTTCATTATATTTATATAAAAGCACCTTGCTTTTTAAGTTCTTTTCTTAATTCTTCAATGTCAATGTCTTGCACGTTTATATTATTTACAGCACATATTCCGGCGGCAACACCTCCGCCATGACCTATAGCTCCTGCAATAGGTGATACACGTATTGCCGCTTGTGCCTCGAAATTTGCACTGATGCAGCGTCCGACTGTAATCAAATTTTTCACATTGTCAGAAATAAGCGAACGGTACGGAATATGATATATATCCCCATATTCTAACGAAAGTTTTGTTTTTTCATACATTTGGGTATCATTTCCCTCCGGAGCGTGAATATCTATTGGATAACCGCCGCAAGCAATGGTATCATCAAAATCTACACAGGATATAATATCCTCAGCTGTAAGCACATAGCTACCTTTCAGCTGACGTGAACCTCGTATGCCTATAAATGGACCCGTAAACTCAAGCTCTGCATTTTCAAAGCCCTGTACCTCTGTTTTAAGCAATTCAAGCACTTCCCAAGCCTGCTTTCTTCCGAGAATTTCAGCACGAGTTAAATCCTTCGGTTCGGTGGGGTCTGCATTAATTATGCGTGTGGTATTTACAATAAACTCTCCTACCCTGTCTGTTTCAAAAAACAGAATATCCTCCCTCTGAAATGAAATCTTGCCTGTCTTTTGTGCTTTTTTCAATGTATTTACATACCCGCCTATAGATAGCTTTGGAGCACGGGTAACTTTGCTTAAATCACTCTTAAGCCGAGGAAATTCATCATTATTATTCATTATATATTCCTTGACTCTATCCGTATCAACATTAATAACCTTAAAATTCATTGTCATAGGCTGGCATTTTCCATCTGCCTCACGACCTTTGTTTGTTTCAAGCCCTGCAAGAAAAGCAAGGTCACAATCTCCGCTTGCATCAACAAACATTCTAGACTCTATACATCGTTTACCGTTTTTCCCATATACCTCAACAGAGTTTATTACGGCATTTTCGTATTCAACATCACAGACCACACTATGATAGAGAAGTTCAACACCGGCTTCTGCCATCATATCCTCAAGTTCAAGTTTCATTCCTTCAGCCGAAAACGGAGTAACTGTATATGTATAGCCCGTAGTATCAAAAATATGCCCCGGAGAGAACCCTTTATTCATTAATCTTTCTATAAGTTCATTCGTTACACCCCGAACAACTTGAACATCACCGGCATGAAACGTCATCATAGGTCCCGTACCACATGCTGTAAGTGTACCGCCTAAAAAGCCATATTTCTCAATCAATATAACACTTGCTCCACATCTTGCAGCTGCTATTGCTGCCATACAACCGGATATTCCACCTCCGATTACCGCTACATCATACATTTTTTACACCTCCAAATTTTATATGTTGTTCCTCGCCCCTTGCAGCACAAGTATCAATCTCCATACATACATACGGTACAAGTTGTATTATATTAATTCGTTCGCTCTTACTTATTATTTCTTGTGCACTGTAGTCAAGCTCTATATAAATTTTATCTTGTTTCTGTGTAATATCAGATATAGAAAGTTCAAGCGTTCCACAAGTCTGCGTGGTCATCACAATACAACGCCTATCACAACTTATCCCCCCTGCACTGTGCGTCTTATCTTTCAAAAACACCACTCCGGTTGTTCCATTCTTTTTTACACACTGTATTGAATCAGAATTCTCAATTATCCTTATTCCACTTTTTCTGTAATAATCATTTATTTCTTCTTCATGGCATTTTGGAATAACTATATATTCGTAAGAAACGTCTTTTACCTTTCTTCCGTGTTTAATCCACATTGTAAGATACCTTCCCTTGTAACTCTTACCATCTGATTTTATGCTCATATTATTCCAATCTCCGCTTCGTATCTCTCGAAAAATATTTACCTCCTGTTCCTCCGGGAAACAGTAGCCCACATCATGACTACCATCAAGATAAGCTCCTTTTATAATATAACCTTCACTTTCTTCATTACCATGTACTGTAAATCTCGAATTATCTGTTACAAGTCGATTTTCAATTATCGTTTCTACTTCACTTTCTTCTTCACTGTTTATACAACTTCCAAGACAAACCACTTCTTTATCGAAGAAAAACCACGATTTATTCGCTTTCAGACTATTTTCATTTGAAATCAACTTCATTGTGCATACACCGTTTTCCCCTATGCCGCATCCTCCTGTAAAATCACCTGCGGCATTAATATTAGGTTTTACTGTCGAGCCTCGTAAAACAGTTGTCCCTGGTAGGCGTTGTAAATCTATTGTTTGCCAAAAAAAGTCCGACTTTGGCTCATTTTTTTTATAAATGTACATCATACCGTCCGAGGTATGATGAGCATTTTGATTTTCATCGTTAATTGATTCATATGCTGCAGTCCGTTCTGAATGCATGGCAAGACCTATCGTATAACCATTTCCGTGTTTAACAACTCTATCCATACTGTTAAATGCCATAAAATATGGCTTGATTTCTTTCGGTTTAATATTATTATCTTCTTGTAAATGTTCCGCAAGTTCTGCCGTAAATACTGAAGCATATTCAAAAAAATTATCTGTAATCTGTGTCTTGATCGTACCCTTCAATTCATTAAACTCAGGCATTTCACTTAATATAAGCATTGCCGAAAGTATGTGCGTACAAGCAAGGTCACTCTGCTCATAATAACGTGAAATTTCTCTGCCACGTACCATATCCATAGCTCTGCCATTATATATGAAAGGAAGATAGGATTTTTCAATCCATGTATTAATTATATCTGTATTTTTATTTTCAAATTCTGTATCTTTAAAAATATATAACATCGGTGCAAGTTCTTGTATAAGCGAGCGTCCGTAACCACAATTATATGGTATATTATCATGTTGAATAAATGAACCATCCTTATAAAAACCGTCACCGCTGTCTGTTATAACCATTACATCCTGTATACCGGATATAGCATTCTTTATACTATCGTTGTCTGAAAGTAATATTCCACGAACAGCAAAAATAACTGACTCCCAAATTCTGTTAGCACCGGTAAGCTTTATCCTATCATTAAAATGTTTTTCCGCCGCCATATATCGTTTGAGTTGTGATTTGTCAGTATAATCATACATCAAGGTAAAAATACTGTTGATACTAAGAGGGATACCTATTTCCCAGTACCACCAGTTACCTTTAGGCACAGTAGTGTCATTATATACTTTTTCTAAAGTATTTAGTGCATTAAATATTTCATTTTTTATATTTTTATTATGATAGAATTGTGAGTTATTTTGAGAAAACGATATAGAAATGTCCAGTATTCCTTTCAGTGTTGCATTTATAACTCCCGGCTCATTTGATGTAATTGCCTTTTCTATACGCCCACCAAGCTGTACAAGCCTTTGTTCTGTGCGTTCATCTGATTGTAGTATGCAATCAGCCGTTTTTTTGCCGTTGTATCCTCTACCGCATAAAACATCAGAATATCGCTTTCTTAGTATGTTAAAATCCGTCATAATCATTCCTCCCATTTTTATATGTATCAATAATATCATATATGTCTATGCATATTAAATGGGAGAATCTTTAATTAATGCGTTAAATTTTTTATATTTCAATTTAAAAGGACGCTTTAAAATAGAGCGTCCCTTTAAATTTTATAACAGTTCCCATTCTTTTATTCATTCTCTTTTTATAGGCTCATCTCTTGCCTAATCAATATACACGTTTTAAAACAACTGATTTAGCCAATCAACTGACAGACTCAACCACGGATACTCTCTTTCAAACTTTCGTTTGGACCATATTAACTCATCACTCACCCTTGACAAACCATGCTCGCCTTTCTCAAATATATGTAATTCAAACGGTACTCCAACCCTCCTCAAGCCAGCTGCATACATCAGTGTATTTTCAACAGGAACACATATATCCTCATATGTATGCCATAAAAACGTTGGTGGAATTATATCCGTAATACGCCTCTCAAGCGACAGACTGCTCCATAGATGATTTGACTCGTCATCTGTACCTGTAAGATTTTTAAATGAATCTTTATGAGCAAATTCACCCGATGTTATTACCGGATAACTTAAAATTTGAGCATTTGGCTTATGCATTGCTAACTCAATCTCGCGCTCGCTGAATATTTCAGAATCATTCCACAAGGCACTTAGTGATGCTGCAAGATGTCCACCGGCAGAAAATCCGCATACAATTACCTTATCCGTATCTATATTCCATTTTTCTGCATTTTCTCTAAGCATGGCAACTGCATTAGCTGCATTTTGTATAGGAAGCGGATGTGTGTGCGGTTCAACACAATAATACACTACTGCCGCATGGAATCCTGCTGCGTTATATGCCATAGCAATACGCTCTGCCTCACGCTCAGATACCATTCCATATCCACCTCCGGGAAATATCACAACTATTGGACGTTTCTTACCGTCCAGAATATACGTTTCCATATACGGCATAAATCCATATTCTGTCGCTTCTTTCAACAAGTTAAATTTCTTATTAAACATAACATTCACTCCGTCTTAATTTTTGTCAGTTAAACGGGCATATCCTATCACAGAATATGCCCGATATGCTCATCTTAATTCAATGTAAATACTTTATTAAATAATGGTTTCATATCATTTTTCCATATAAAGACCTTCACCTTACTCTTATTTACGCAAGTAAATGGAATAATTACACTGTCTGAAATTTCATCTGATTTTATCGAAAGCAATGTACCATTCTCATTATATTCTGCAACATAAACCATGCCTTCTTCTGTTATATTGGTAAATATAGCATTAACATTTCCATTTTTATCATCATACGTTATATTCACTGTCGGTTCTGTAGGCTCATCCTTTGCTGCCGCATTAATTGTCACACTCATAACTTCACTGGCAAAGGATTCATCTGCAACTGCCGCCACACGAACAATGTAAGACCCCGGTGCAAGATTTGTGATTTCCGTGCCTGCACACTGCATCCATGTGAATGTAGGTTCTGACAATGATTTATATTCCATTGTAGTGTCAACACCTGTGATTTTGCCGTCATTGCCTTGATAAGTCTGTTCTTCAACCGCTGCTACATTTGGTGCGGATGAACGTTTAGGAATAGAAAGTTCAAACGCTTCACTGTTGCTTGTTTTTATGCCATCACCTTTTTTTACGATTTTTAGGGTATGACCGAAATATGTGTTGTCAATGTCGATATCCTCTGTTACATTATCTTTATCCGTCGCTACGCCATCATCTATTTTTATTATATAGTCACAGCCTTCCGTAAAGCCTGTTAGCTTTTCGTTTACATAGTTAATCGAGATTGTAGGCTGCGTTTCCGGCATTGCATCATACGCAATAATTGTAACCGAATATTCTGCACTCTTAAACTGCCTTTCGGCTTCCTCGTCTGCACTTACAGCTTTATAACGGATTTTATATGTGGTTCCAGGCTCAATATCACCTATATCATCTCCATCGCCCGTAGTCCAATTAATACCATTATTCGTACTATATTCCATAGTGTCTGCGATACCTGCAATAGTACCTTTGCCGCCAATCACACTCGGTTGTGTTACTATGATTTCCGATTTTGTCGGTGCTGCAGGACGTGCCTTAACTATTAGAGTCTGTGCTTCACTCGCAACCGTTGTCACATTATTACCCTTCTTTACTATCGAAAGCGTTATCTGTTCATTTGTTATATAATTAGCTAATGATAACTTGTTATCTGTTAATGTAACATCTAAACCATTAATTGTATATGTTCCATCCTCAACAAAGTTTATAAGTTCCTCTGTTGTATAATCAATTGCAATTTCAGGCGTCATTTCCTTTTCAGCTATAAACGTTTCAACTGTAATTGTTGTCTTCTCACTTGCAAAGTCTGTATCTGTTGCAGCTTTGCGGACATTGTATTCGCCTGCATCAACCTCAACTGTATCAACCAACTGCGTACTACTCCATTCATCTGTTCTCTTGAGTTTGTACTGCATGCCATTCATACCTGTGAGTTTACCTTTGCCGCCTATTTCCGTAGCATTTACACCTTGAACGGTTGTAGGTGCCTTAGGACGTGCTTTAACTGTCAACTGTTGCACGTCACTGTCGGTATATGTTTCGGTATTGCGTGCTTTTTTTACAATTTCAATAGACAATAATTTGCCGGCATAACCAATTTTTTCATCATCAAGCGATATTGTCGTCACGCCCTCGCCAAGCGTTATATCTTTAGCATTACCTTCACCCACCTTTATCGTATACGGTTCCTGTGACTCAAAGCCGGTAAGTGTTTCATTTATATAATCAATGCTTATCTGTGGAGTTGCTTCCTGTATTTTTGCCGGTGGTATAATTTCCTCCTCCGAATATGATACTTCTGTTACTTTAACGTTATCTATATACGTCGCATTTTCAATATTATTTGAAGCTGTATGATAGAATCGCAAGTCTGTTATTCCTTCCTTTAAAGTGTCAAAGGCTCCTTTACATGTATCAAATGAACTTCCTTCTTTTACAAAACTCACATTATCTTGAAGCATTGTTCCATCTAGCCATATTGAAAATATTCCTGTGTTTGGATGAAGTTCAAGTTTTATATGGTGCCATTGGTTATTCTTTATAGACATTGCTTGTTCATAGCACCAGTTTCCTCCCGTATTAGTAATAGCTGTTCTGAGTGACGATGCGGTGAAATATGTAAGCCATAGTTCATTTCCTTCCTTTGTTTTAGCATACATACCTCTTGATGCACCAATCGCATCATCAGCACTTTCAAACATCGTGTCGTATTCTATTGTTAATGTTTTCTGCGGATTATCTGCCTTACTTATAGGAATAGTTGCATTAGCCGTTGCCTTATTGCCGGTGGCAGACAACTTCAACGACTTTGTTGTTTCTCCTGTAGGTATTGCCGACGTTACCGTCGTTGTTGTCCCATTAACGTCATTCGTTGCCTTTGCCAGCATATCATCGCCGTTGTTATACTCAACAGATGATGGACTTTCTGTATATCCCTTCACATAATCATATCTTGTAGGTCTTATAATATTATAAGTTGTATAGTCAACACAGGTAAGACTGTTAATGTTATCATTGTCTGTTGCAATTGCATAAACACTGTGCACACCCGATGTAACATCAGGTGTAAATACCCATTTACCGTCGTCACGTTGTTTAGCATCACCCGCCTTGATTTCTCCCTCGTCAATATATACCTCAACTTTACTGACAACACCATCTGTGTCATAAGCACTTATTACAATGTCGTCGCCTGACTGCTCTACTTTTGATATATACGGTGCATAATTATAGAACTCTGTCGTTGACAACTCTTTATTTACAGCTTTAGAAGCATATTTCTCTGTCAAATCAGTCATAAACGGTGCTATAGGTCTGCCTGCAGCATTAAATGTATTAATCACGGCTGGGGTGTCAGTTTGTGCTTCAACTAAATCCTTTGCAATACCCGGAGTATCTGACCATGCATACTTAACCTGTGGATTTGTTATATCTGTTACATCTATTTCTATAGTATCGCCGTTAATTGTCGGTGTAATATCTTTGTATATTCCGTCATCATCTTTAAGTTCAAAGCCCAACGGCACACCTCCATCATCGGTTGAAAGAGAGCCGTATGTATTCTTGAAATGAAGAATAAGTTTATCGCCACTGCGTTCCATATAATCAAAAGATGGGCTTTCAACATTTGATTGTGTATTGTTAATAAAATCTTCTATATAAGCAACTGCTCTGTCAGCAATAGGTCCTTTATCATTTGGGTGAACATTATTTGTAGTTCCTGTATCATTGCTCACAACTGTTTTTACGTTATCCATTCTTTGTGATACATTCCATTGTCCCGCTCTTACTCCGGTGCCAATGCGTATTGTCGAATAAATTTTTGCAAAATTCGCAGTAGGAAGTTGAATGACTACAAATGGTAAGTCCTCATCATTAAATGTTTTTCTCCAGTTGTTAATAAGCGAAGTCAATGCTTGCTCATACACTGTGCCGCTTTCAAAGGTAGTATTTGCCTCTCCTTGATACCATACAACAGCAGATGCTTTCAAATTCTTTAGCGGCAGAAGTCTTTGTGTATATAGTCCGCCTTTTGAGCTTGCTCCCGCCATCATTCTCTTTGCTTGTGAATCCCAATTTACTGAATATGTCGGAATCCACTGCATTATTGACGACCCACCCAAACTTGAACTTATAAGACCTATAGGAACATCAGAATCTTTTTTTATCATCCTCTTGCCTATCAAGAATCCAAGTGCAGAAAATTGCTTTGAATTTTCCATAGTAGCAACCTTCCACTCTGAAATCTCGTCAAATGAATTCATATATCTCACGTCTTCGTAAGCTTCACTTAATTCTTCGTTCATCAACGTTGGAAAAGTCTCAAGGCGATTAAACATATTTGATTGTCCCGTACAGAATATAACATCACCGACAGCCACATTATCGAGAGTAATCATGTTATCACCGCTTGATACTGTCATAGTTGCTGATTTTACAGCTTCCATAGCAGGAAGGGTTATCTCCCATAAACCATGTTCTATTGTTGTTTGCTCATCAGCCCCATTAAAATTTACTGAAACCGTATTCCCCGATTTTCCTGTACCTGTAATAGTAATAGGTTCTTTTCTCTGGAGTACCATGTTTGAGGAGTACACCGCATCCAAAGTTAACTCCGGTTCAAGAGTAGGCGTTGGGGTTGGACTTGCCGTTGGGGTTGGCGTTGGTGTCACATCCGGATTGATTGTTGTGGTTGGCGTTGGTGTTGTATCCGGCTCTGTTTCGCCACCTCCATCACTGTCTATATTCACATCAAATGAGTCAATAGACCACTGTATTTTCTTAGTGACTTGAGTTTTATCCTCACTTAAATCTCCACAGCCTATATATAAATATACGAATCCATCCTTTGATGCCGTAATTCCGTTAGGCAGGGAATACTTCATATTTGATTTGTTTGTTGACCAGTTTTTTATATTACTTTCATCTGTATGCTTTTCAAGTTCCTCTTTTACCAAATCCTGCGAGTGTGATGTAAGTGTTATTTCGCTATCAGAAACAAAAAGACAATATTCCAATTCCATTGTTGCAGTATCAAGATATGTAAAATTAATATCGACATTAATCTTGTCGCCGGTATTTACTTGTGCCAACTTAAACATTGTCGCTCTTGGTGTATTGTTTGCTTGTATATAATAAGTGACACTTTCTTTACTGCTTACAGTATTTTTTAATATTTTACTATTACTTTTGTCTGAACTTGGCAGTGTATACGCTGATACTCCGTCCGCTTCCGCTTCTACTGTAGTTGTAGTAGCCGCAAATGCCGTCAAACCGATAGATGCACATATCATCGTCACAGCTAACATCAATGAAATAATTTTTTTCATTTTTTTCCCCTCTTTCCGTTTTTATATACTTTTACTCATAATAACTATATCTTGTTATTAATCTTACCACGGGAATTTTTTTATTAAAATGCGGTAAACTTTAAGCTGTGCGGTTAAATTTATTAAAACCAACCATGTTTTTCGGTACAAAAGTCATATAAATCGTAAAATATGCTGTTAAAAGCTTGACTTGCCATAACATTATCCATAACCCTATTGACGCAAAAAAACAGTGCCATTAGAGTTGATTTTCAAACCAACCTAACGACACTGTTTTATTATAAAGTATAAATAATTTCTTCTAAAATTTAATCGCTATATCATTCCAAAATGTTTGAGTGCGTATTCTATGCCATTATCGAGCAAATCTTTTGTCACAAAAGATGCCGACTTTTTAAGTTCTTCACTGCCATTACCCATAACGATACTGTTAGGCACTGCCGTAAGCATAGGCAAATCATTCATACTGTCGCCTATTGCATACGCATTATCAATCGGAATATTATGATATTCAAGAACTTTTTCAATTCCCGTACCCTTTGAAAATCCTTTTACGGTCATTTCGCAAAAGCCGTCACCACGCACAATAAAATCGAAATCTTTTTCGATTTCTCTTTTAAATTGTTCTATATCGTTTTTTTCATCATACCAAGCCAAGAATTTATCAAAAGCAAAATCATCGTCACTGACATCAGGTGACAAATCCTTACCTTGCATTTCAAAACGTCTTTTCAGCTTTACAAAGCCGTCTAAATTTCTGCTGCGTTTATCACAATAAAACGACTTAGAATGTTCATACATCGGCGTCATATTACATTCATACACAAGATCAGCGACATTCCTGCAAAGCTCTGTCGGCAATGTATGCTGATATATCACTTTACCGCCACATTCTATATACATTCCGCAACCGCAGACATATCCGTCAAAGCCTATATCTCTTATTCTTTGCTCAACATTCATAACGGTTCTGCCTGTATCAACGTACATCAAATGTCCGTTTTCCTGTGCCTTATGTATTGCATTCACCGCACTGTCCGGTATTATATATGCCTCGTCATCGGATATAAGTGTGCCGTCCAAATCAAAAAATACTATCATAAAAATCACTCCAATTAAGTATATTATATATGCTATAAAAAGATTTTTCAAGTCGGACATATTTAATTTATATCGCAAGCATTGCCGCACCTATAATTCCCGCATCATTGAAAAGCTGAGCCGCAACAATCTTTGTTTTTGTCATATGCTTATTAAAGCCCGTATTATACACATATTCACGAATCGGCTCAATAAGATAATCGCCCTCTTTGCTTATTCCTCCGCCGATTGCAATAATTTCGGGTTGAAAAATATTTTCTATACTGACAATTCCGTCTGCCAAATATCTCTCATAATTGCTTACAACTTTTTTTGCGACCTCGTCACCTTGCTTAGCCGCCTCGAATGCCGTTCTGCCCGAAATTTTGCCCTCTTTTTTCACTATACCATGCATAATAGTATCTTTATGAGTTTCAAGTGCATCTTTAGTCTGCGATATAAGAGCAGTCGCAGACGCATATGATTCCAAGCACCCCTCTTTACCGCAGGTACACATTTTACCTCCGCTGACAATAGTCATATGACCGAGTTCACCGGCAGCACCGTTAAAACCTCTGAAAACTTTACCGTTGATTATTACACCGCCACCCACTCCGGTACCTAAAGTAACCAAAGCAAACACACTTGCACAGTGTCTGTTTATCTTATATTCACCCAATGCCGCACAATTTGCGTCATTATCCACTTTAACAGGCAAAGGTATATGTTCTTTGAACTTATCGGCAAGAGGATAATGATTTATTTTTATATTATTTGAATACACTATCTCTCCTGTTTCAAAATCAATTGTACCGGGACAGCCTATGCCAATACCCTTAATCTCGTTCATTTCAATACCAATACTTTGGACAAGTTTTTTTGACAAATTCGCCATATCGGTAACTATTTCATCTGTCGGACGTTCTGACAAAGTAGGTACAGAAT
>OGYU01001374.1_pt1 | contig 17344 bp, 10 predicted proteins | sample 1576581 | NCBI WGS metagenome assembly OGYU01 (sample SAMEA3541547, study PRJEB24748) | human gut metagenome | biome: human gut; feature: human-associated habitat; material: faeces | place: China | collected 2012 | reverse complement strand
ATCTCTCTCGGAAGGATTTCTTCGATGTAATCGTACTGAACAGCCATGTATTTTTCGGTTTTGCGGAGAACGCTGTAGATAGCACGTACTGTGGAAACAAGTGTGTCCATGTTGCGTTCTTCCTTGCTGATGATCTTTTCCCAGTCCCACTGATCTACGTATACGGAATGGATATTGTCCAGATCCTCGTCTCTTCTGATCGCGATCATGTCTGTGTAAAGTCCTTCACCATGAGCAAAGCCATATTTCTGTAATGCATATCTCTTCCATTTGGCGAGAGAGTGTACGATCTCAGCATTCTCCGGCTGGCCTTTGATATCAAAGCTTACCGGACGTTCCACGCCGTTTAAGTTATCGTTCAGACCGGATGACGGATTAACGAATACCGGAGCGGAAACACGCAGCAGATTCAGTTTTTGAGCCAGTGTCTGCTGAAAGAAATCTTTCACAGTTTTAATGGCAATCTGGGTATCGTGAAGATTTAAAGATGACTGATACCCGTCAGGAATTTTAATCTGTTCCATGAGTGGATTCCTCCTGTAATTTCTGTATTTGCATATTTTATGGCAAACTGATAAAAAATATTGTTGTTTACTGAATATCCATTATCTTTTCCCACGCTATTATAACAGGAAAATGGTAGTTTGACAATTATTACTGTTCATTTGGAAGTATCTCGCGGGATATTATGGTTACGGAGAACAGAACGAACAGTAACACAATTTCAGCTTTGCAAGATTGGGGCGAAATGTTAAAATAAATGTGTAAATGAATGAAGCGTTAAATTTATACAAAACTCAGGGGGAAGATATATGGGAAAAAGGTGTCAGGTCTGTGATGGACCAATTGTAAACGGCAGGTGTAAATATTGTGGAATGCCATATAGAAATGATATGGAACTGTATCATCTGAACGAAGACCGTTCAGAGCACTATCGTCATGCTTCGGCAAAGGTGAAAAAAGCAATGGCAGAGAACGAGATCCCTTTGTCTGACAGAAATAAAACAGTTCCCAAAGCTGCAAAAACTTCGTCTGCCAGAACACAGACTATTAGAACGCAAAATACAAAAGTACAAACTTCAAGAATACAAACATCAGGGACGAAGAAAACATCAGGTCAGTCGTACAGCGCACAGACTGCCCGTACATACAGCACCGGAAAAAAGACAGCAAAAAGTGAGAAGAAAAAGAGCGGCAAGGCAGGCAAAATTTTCTGGATCATTGTGCTGATTCTGATGGTAATAATAGGTCAGATGGCAGAGAATTGGGATACGATTGGATACAGGATAGAAGAATTTATCTATGATGAGTTTGACATAGATCTCAACAGTATTTTTGATGACAGCAGTTCTGATGAAGTAAATGAGAGTAATAAGAATAATGAAAGTAATGAAAATAATGAAAGTAATGAAAGTAATGAGAATAACTGGACAGATGACTGGTCTGAGACTATCAGTGCAGTAAAGAACGGACAGGATGAACAGAGGGGCAATCCGGACTGGTATATGTTCACCGGAGAGAATTATATTGTCAGAACGGATGATACTGCATCAGAGATTGGCGATACAGATGCCAGTGACCAGGGGTATGATTTTACAATAGATCCGGGAGAATACAGGATAGTGTCCGGCTGGGAGAAGGTTGCTCTGGAAATCAGAAGTTCTTCAGGAAAAGATGAAACTGTAAAATTTGACGAAGCAGACCACGAGGAGAAAATAGAATTACATGCCGGGGATGAGGTATCTGTGGTATCTCTGGATGGTCAAGATAATTATCTTGCCATGTATCAAATTCAGCAATATGACGAATAATTTTTTGCCCCTTTCTTTTTGTCAGAGACTGTGCTATACTTGTTAAACGTACCACATATAGAGAGAATTGTGGTGAATGAAAGAAAAAAATACTATATATTGTATATGGGAGCAAAAGGTATGATATATGTTATAAAGAAAGATGGTACGAGAGAAGAGTTTAATTCACAGAAGATCGTAGCAGCAGTAAATAAGTCGGCAGCCAGAATTTTATACACATTTTCGGATAAAGAGAAGGAATTTATCTGCCAGTTTGCGGAAGAACATGCGGAGGCACTGGGAAAGAATGAGATAGAGATCCAGGAGATGCACAACATCGTAGAGGGAGCACTTGAGAGAGTGAACCCGGCAGTGGCTAAGAGCTACCGCGATTACAGAAATTACAAACTTGACTTTATCCATATGATGGATGATGTATATACCAAGAGTCAGGCAATCCGTTATATTGGTGATAAGAGTAATGCCAATACAGACAGTGCGCTTGTAGCTACAAAGCGAAGCCTGATCTTTAATGAACTGAACAAAGAGCTTTATCGTAAATTTTTTATGAATCGTAATGAACTTCAGGCATGTAAAGATGGTTATATTTATATTCATGACCAGTCTGCACGTCTGGATACCATGAACTGCTGTCTCTTTGATGTGGCATCTGTACTCAGCGGCGGATTTGAGATGGGAAATGTATGGTACAATGAGCCTAAGACACTGGATACTGCGTTTGATGTTATGGGTGATATTATCCTGAGCACTGCTGCACAGCAGTATGGCGGATTCACAGTACCGGAAGTAGACAAGATCCTTGCACCTTATGCACAGAAGAGTTACGATAAATATATCCAGGAATTTATGAAATACTCTGACGAGAGCTGGACAGGACGTGAAGAACGTGCGATCGAGTATGCGCTTGACAAAGTCCGCAGAGATTTTGACCAGGGATGGCAGGGGATTGAGTATAAGCTGAATACAGTCGGATCTTCCAGAGGGGATTATCCATTTGTAACTGTAACTCTTGGACTTGGAATAAAGCAGTTCGAGAAGATGGCAAGTATTTCTCTTCTTGAAGTGCATAAAGGCGGACAGGGTAAGGCAGGACGCAAGAAACCGGTACTCTTCCCGAAAATCGTATTCCTTTATGATGAAAATATCCATGGAAAAGGCAAGATCAGTGAGGATGTATTTGAGGCAGGGGTTGACTGTTCTGCCAAGACTATGTATCCGGACTGGCTGTCCATGTCAGGAAAAGGATATATTTCCAGTATGTACAAGCAGTATGGAAAGGTTATAAGTCCTATGGGATGTCGTGCGTTCTTAAGCCCCTGGTACGAGAGAGGCGGTATGTATCCGGCAGATGATAAGGATGTTCCTGTGTTTGTGGGAAGATTTAACATCGGTGCGGTAAGCCTTCATCTTCCAATGATCCTTGCCAAAGCCAGAGCAGAGAGCAGGGATTTCTACGAAGTGCTGGATTTCTATCTTGAGATGATCCGTAATCTGCATATCCGTACCTATGATTATCTGGGACAGATGCGTGCGTCAACCAACCCGCTGGCATATTGTGAGGGAGGATTTTACGGTGGACATCTGAAACCGAATGAAAAGATTGGCAAGATTCTGAAACCAATGACAGCATCCTTCGGAATCACTGCATTAAATGAACTCCAGGAACTTTACAATGGCAAATCCATTGCTGAAGACGGGCAGTTTGCACTGGATGTGCTGAAATATATCAACAGGAAAGTAAATGAATTTAAAGAGAAAGATGGTTATCTTTATGCAATTTATGGAACACCGGCAGAGAGTTTATGCGGACTGCAGGTGGAACAGTTCCGTAAGATGTATGGCATTGTGAAAGGGGTTTCTGATCGTCCTTATGTAAGCAACAGTTTCCACTGTCATGTGACTGAAGATGTAACTCCGATTGAAAAACAGGATCTGGAGGGACGTTTCTGGGAGTTGTGCAACGGCGGTAAGATTCAGTATGTACGTTATCCGATCGATTATAATCGTGAAGCAATACGCACTCTGATTCGCAGAGCCATGTCTTTGGGATATTATGAGGGAGTAAATCTTTCCCTTGCTTACTGTGATGACTGCGGACATGAGGAACTTGAAATGGACGTGTGTCCGGTCTGCGGTTCCAAGAATCTGACAAAGATTGACCGTATGAACGGATATCTTTCCTACAGCCGTGTGCATGGTGATACTCGTCTGAACGAAGCGAAGATGGCAGAGATTGCGGAACGTAAATCTATGTAATATCAGGTCAGGGGTAAACTTTTGAATCTGACATCATAATATGATAATTAAAAGACATATACCGGCAAGATGATATGTATTGCTCTGGTATATGTCTTTTTGTATTGTCAGATAAAATATAGCAATCCTCTTAAATGTATTATTTACGAGGATTGCTATAGAATCATTTAATGATAGTTCCGGTTTTTTCGAAATATCCATCCTTTGCATGCGCAATATCTGTGATGATCGTTCTTCTGTTATCTCCCTTTTCGATAAAAGAGATTCCGGCTTCGAATTTAGGAAGCATGGAGCCTGGGGCAAACTGATTGTCAGCCATATATTTCTTAGCATCATCTACAGAAATTGTATTAAGATATTCTTCGTTGTCCTGACCGAGGTTCAGACTTACTTTCTCAATACTGGTAAGGATCAGAAGAGTATCTGCATTTAATTCCTGTGCAAGAAGTCCGCTGGAAAGGTCTTTCTCAATGATCGCACTTGCACCATGAAGATCGATTCCCTGTTCCATAACCGGGATTCCGCCGCCGCCTGCTGCGATTACTACCTGGCCCGCATCTACAAGTGTGCGGATTGTTTCAAGCTCTACGATTTTCTGCGGTTTCGGAGCTGCCAGGATTCTTTTATAAGTGCCGTCAGCCAGTTTAGTGACAAAGTTTCCCTTGCTTTCTTCAGTTTCAGCCTCTTTTTCTGTAAGGACACGTCCGATGATCTTCTCAGGTTCAGCGAAAGCATCATCATATGGATCAATGACAACCTGTGTAAGGATAGTAGCTACCGGTTTATAAATACCGCGGGAAATAAGTTCTGCGCGGATTGCGGTCTGGAGGTCATATCCGATATAGCCCTGACTCATTGCCGAACATACGGACATAGGTGCAAATGTATAGTCAGGATGTGCTTTGCCAAATTCATTCATGGCTGTGTGGATCATTCCAACCTGTGGACCGTTACTGTGGGAAATGACTACACGATTTCCGGCTTCTACAAGATCTGCGACAGCTTTGGCTGCTTTTTTTGTAGCGATTTTCTGCTCCGGTAAGGTGGTTCCTAATGCTCTGTGGCCCAGTGCAACTACTGTAATTTTTTCGCTCATGGGAATTACCTCGATTCTTTCATGTTCTGTAAATATGATATCAGCGGGGTGATCTTATATATAAAGATTTTTGAAATTTTTTATCACTGATATCATAAATATTCAATCATATTGATATCCTACATTATAAAAGACTGCCAGTAGAATTGCAATAGAAAATAACTCAAAAAACACCTCGCGGGATATTACCAGTGAACAGTAACAAAAAGCAAACAGCTCTCACATTTCTGTGAGAGCTGTTTTGTTTTTTTTTGAGGGGGGAGATAGAGAGTGGTTTTTCATCTATCCAAGACCTATTATATGGGAAAATTATGTTCAAAGTATGTCGAATTTCTGAAACAATCGGTAAATTTATAAAAGAATTATAAACAAATACGAAAAATAAAAAGTGGTATCTTGTTTTTATAGCATAGACATGCTAAAGTAGATTCATCGGCAACAGCCGTTATCAGTATTCTTATTTTCACGCACCGGTCCGGTGCAAAAATTTCCAATTATTTATTGATAGTCCGGGAGATAGTTTTGAATCCTGAGCAGAAACTCTGAAAATCTTATTTATTGTGCAAAACAGAGAGGAGAGATGCGTATGTCTGTGGATATGAACTTATAATCTCGAAAGATACTGTACCGATATCATTCTGACAGTGGAAGTACCTCAGATGACATAGAATAAAAATTCAGGAGAATGAGAGAATGAAAAAAAGAATATGGAATCAGTTAAAAAAAGCAGTCATGATAACGGCTGCTGTCGGGACTTTGGGAGCAGGAGCAGTATCAGCAGCAGAATTTGAAGCTGCAGAGTTATATGTTCCTGCTGTGGGTTTAAAGCAGAGTGCACAGTGGATCGATGAAGAGAAATTTCAGGCAGAACTGACACTGGAAGTGAGCGGTCTGAAAGAACTGTACAAAAGTCAACAGGAGAATACTGTTTCGGAGAACGGACAGTTGCAGATGGAAAATAGTACATGGGATGGAGAAGTGAGAGAAGCAGAAGAAAATACGACAGATGAAGTGGATTCCGAAAATACAGAGTGTGAATCAGAGAGTGCAGTAATAGATATAGAAGATATAGAAAGCGAAGAATATCGGAAGGCAGAAGAAAACGCAGAAGGATTTGACACAGAAACCGGACAGACACAACAGAGTGAGCAGGAGAACCAAAATGAGATCAGGGAAGATAAAACCAGATATTTTCTGACTGTATATATTTCAGAATATTTTCAGGTAAATGCAGAAGCGTTAAAGAATGATCTGCAGGCTGAATCCGTACAGATACAAAATAAGAAAGGTGAGACAACCCAGATTACAAAGCTGACCTGTGAGACTGCACTTTCAGATGCGGAAACAGATATCTTTACCATGAAAGTGCCGGTGTCTCTGCGTGAAGAATATCGTATTTCTTCTGTAAAAACAGATTATCCTCTGTGCCAGGATGCACCGCTTTGCAAAGATTGGGAGGGGACAGGTGCGTATTTCTGGATGAAATCAGGGGATGAAACCCGGACTGTTGCAGAAACTCCTTCAGCTCTGCTTTCCGTACAGGAGGCAAAAACAGGGATCACAGCCCGGTTACAGCAGGAGACGAAAGAGGTACGTGCAGGGCAGAACCTTACTTATATATTGTCTGTAGAGAATACAGGAGAATTACCTCTGGAAAATATAGAGATATCCAGTGTTTTTTCTCAGGATAATATAAAAGCCGAATGGAAACAGGAAGAGGGATTTACTGCAAATGGTATGCAGGGAATTATTTCAGGTCTTAAGGCAGGAGAAATCAGAAATCTTCAGATGACGGTACAGCTTACAGAAGAGCAGGCAGGAGAGCTTATTCATACAGTAACTGTAAAAGCGAAATATCCGGGAAAGGAAGAAAGTATTGGATGTCAGAAATCAGTCGAAACAGAAGTCATTGCATTAAAGGCGGCTTTTGAGGTGGAGAAAACTGCGGACAGAACACAGGCATATCCGGGAGATACGATCACATATCAGATCTGCATCAGGAATACAGGTGAGCGGACACTTCATTCGGTTCTCAGTACAGAAAGATTCCAAAATGCCGGTATTCAGGCAAACTTTGTCAGGAAAGAGGGCGTAACATTAAACAGCACAGGCACACAGGCGCTGATTCCGCAGATCGCACCGGGAGAGGCTTTTGCACTTTACGCCACAGTGACTGTTCCACAATATATGGCAAGTCAGAAATTGATCAATGAGGTAATCGTTACATCTGATGAGACTGGTACACAGGCAATGACATCTAAGGCAAACGTAGAATTAAAGGAAACTGATAATATTGTTACAGTTACGCCGCAACCGGCATCTCTGGCTTCCCAGAGTTATGGATATGACTCAAAGTCCGGAAGTGCTTATACTACTGCTTCCAAACCACGTACAGGAGATGAGACAGAAACGGCTTTGTATATTGTACTGGGGATTTTTGCAATCATGTCCGGAGTCAGTGCATTCTGTTACAGGAAGACAAAAAAACAGCAGAAGTAGAGAAACAACGTTGAAACGACAGGGGAGGTGTGCTATTCTTATATAGAATATACGCTTTAGTAAAACACCTCTGCCTGACTTTAAAGAAATTCCATTGCCGCAGGCAATCTGGAATGAATTTTGGCTAAGTTACTGTGAACGGAGTGAACAGTAACGAAATTGCCGTAGAGGCTGTATAAAATTCAGGCAGGCAGGAAATGATATGGAGGATTAAAATGAAATTAATATCCTTACTGGAAAAGCTGGAATATACATGTCTTCAGGGCAGTACAGACCAGGAAGTAAAAAATGTGATTTATGATTCTCGGAAAGTAGAAGAGGGCTCTCTTTTTATCTGTATCCGCGGTGCAGTGGTGGATGGCCATAAATTTGTGCCGGATGTAGTTGCAAAAGGAGCAAAGGTTCTGATCGTGGAAGAAGCTGTGGAAGCACCGGAAGATGTGACAGTCATTCTTGTGAAAGATACACGATATGCAATGGCGTTTATTTCTGCCGCATATTTCGGATATCCCGCAGAGAAACTGAAAACAATCGGTATCACAGGAACAAAAGGAAAAACAACCACTACGTATATGGTAAAATCTATTCTGGAAAATGCCGGATATAAAGTGGGACTGATCGGAACCATTGAAGCGATCATCGGTGACAAAGTGATTCCTGCAAAGAACACAACACCGGAGTCTTATGTGATTCAGGAATATTTCCATGAGATGGCAGAAGCCGGCTGTGACTGTGTGGTTATGGAAGTTTCCTCCCAGGGACTGATGCTTCACAGAACTCAGGGATTTGTTTTCGATTTTGGTATTTTTACAAATATTGAGCCGGATCATATCGGACCAAATGAACATAAGGATTTTGATGATTATCTCAGATGCAAGTCCTTACTTCTGAAACAGTGCAAGGTAGGAATTGTAAACAGAGATGATGAACATTTCGAGAAGATTATTGAAGGTCATACATGCAGCCTGGAAACTTATGGATTTTCACCGGAAGCAGACCTTCGTGCGGAAGATGCAAAGCTGGTCGGAGGTAAAGGATATCTGGGTATTTCCTACCATCTGAAAGGACTTCTGGATTTTCATGTAGAGATAGATATTCCCGGTAAATTCAGCATCTACAATTCATTGACAGCAATCGCGATCTGCCGTCATTTTAAGGTTTCGGAAGAGAACATTCTCAAAGCCTTAAAAGTAGCTAAGGTAAAAGGCCGTATCGAAATGGTAAAAGTATCCGATGATTTTACTCTGATGATCGATTACGCGCATAATGCCATGGCTCTGGAGAGTCTTCTGACCACTTTGAAAGAATATCATCCCCACAGACTGGTATGTCTGTTTGGATGCGGAGGCAACAGATCGAAGCTTCGCCGCTATGAGATGGGAGAGGTTTCCGGAAAGCTTGCAGACCTTACCATCATTACCTCTGATAATCCACGTGATGAAGAACCACAGGCGATCATCGATGATATCAAGATCGGTATGGCAAAAACCGATGGAAAATATGTAGAGATTCCGGACAGAAAAGAAGCCATCGCCTATGCGATCCATCATGGAGAGCCGGGGGATATTATAGTTCTGGCAGGTAAGGGACATGAGGATTATCAGGAAATTAAAGGAAAGAAATATCCTATGGATGAACGTGTCCTGATCGCAGATATTCTTGCTGGTAAATAGGTAGCGGGTCAAACAGGAATAAGTTCATGATATATGCTGATATAATAATTGATATTTCCAGTGATAAACTGGACCGGAGTTTTCAATATCGTGTACCGGAAAGGCTGGAGAAGAAAATAAAGGCAGGGATGGTGGCAGCCATCCCTTTTGGAAATGCCGGCCGGGTGCGTAAAGGATATGTGATCGGATTGTCAGATAAACCGAAAATTGCTCCCGAAAAGATTAAAGAAATCAGTGAAATCTGCAGTGGAGAAGAGACTACGGAATCCAGACTGATCGCCCTGGCAGCCTGGATGAGAGAAAATTATGGTTCCACCATGATCCAGGCTCTCAGGACAGTACTTCCTATCCAGGAGAAAATCAAGGCAAAAGAGAAAAAATATATATGCCTGGATATTTCCGAAGAGGCGGGAACGCAGTTGCTGAAAGAACTTGAACAAACAAGGTTTAAAGCCAGAACAAGACTTCTGAGGGAACTTCTGGAGAAAAAAAGACTGGATTATACACATGCGGCGAAAGAACTGGGGACAACTTCTGCTGTTGTAAAGAAATTTCAGGAGCAGGGGATTATCCGCATAGAATATGATGAGATAATGAGAACTTCACTGAATACAGGTGATATTTCCGGAGAAAGGCGAATGCCGCTTACAGATGAACAGGAAGCGGCAGTAAAACAGATACAGAGAGAGTGGGAAAAACCATCGCCGAAGCCTGTACTGATCGAGGGAGTGACAGGGAGCGGGAAAACCCAGGTGTATATAAAGCTGATCGAGCAGACGCTTTCTCAGGGAAAAGAAGTAATCGTGCTGATCCCGGAGATTGCTCTGACATATCAGACGGTACGCAGATTTTATGCCAGATTTGGGGATAAAGTATCAGTTATCAATTCCAGACAGTCTCAGGGAGAACGCTATGATCAGTTTAAACGTGCGAAAAAGGGAGAAGTCCAGGTGATGATCGGTCCCAGATCTGCGCTGTTTACGCCATTTGCCAGTCTGGGACTGATCATTATTGATGAAGAACATGAACCAAGCTATAAAAGTGAAAGCACACCCCGTTATCATGCAAGGGAAACTGCAATCCGGAGAGCTGTTTTAGAACATGCAAATGTGGTAATGGGTTCAGCTACTCCATCAGTGGAAGCCTACAGTAAGGCAATGAATGGGGAATATAGTCTGGTCAGGCTGACAACAAGATATGGAAGCAGACCTCTGCCCCGGGTTTCTATCGTAGACCTGCGTGAGGAATTAAAAGCAGGGAACAGGTCTGTACTGAGCAGAGAACTCCGGCAAAAGATGAAAGGCCGGTTTGAGAAAAAAGAACAGGTAATGCTTTTTCTGAACAGAAGAGGATACGCAGGTTTTGTATCCTGCCGGTCCTGTGGACATGTGATGAAGTGTCCGCATTGTGATGTTTCTCTTTCGGAGCATAATAATGAAAGGCTTTTATGTCATTACTGTGGATATGAGACAGGAAAACCCCGGATATGCCCGGTGTGCGGATCGCCTTATATTGGCGGATTTAAGGCAGGAACACAGCAGATCGAGAAGGTAGTGCGGGAAGATTTTCCAGAAGTCAGGACTCTCAGAATGGATTTTGATACAACAAGAACTAAGGGCAGCTATGAAAAGATCCTTGCAGCTTTTGCAGCTCATGAGGCAGATATACTGATCGGAACACAGATGATCGTTAAGGGGCATGATTTTCCGGATGTCACACTCATGGGAATAGTAGCAGCGGATCTTTCGCTGAATGCAGAGGATTATCGATGTGCGGAACGTACCTTTCAGCTTCTCTGTCAGGCAGTCGGCCGGGGAGGACGGGGGGAAAAACCGGGAGAGGCAGTGATCCAGACCTATCATCCGGATCATTACAGTATTCAGGCGGCGGCAGTGCAGGATTATCAGGCATTCTATGAGGAAGAGATGAGTTACCGTATGCTTCTGGATTATCCGCCTGCGGCACATATGCTGGCAGTTCTGGGTTCAGGTCCGGAAGATGAGAAACTGGTTCAGGCCATGTATTATCTGAAACTTTATATAGAAAGGATATACAGAGAAAATGACCTGCATATCATTGGCCCGGCATATGCGTCAGTTGGAAAAGTTAAGGATATTTACAGACAGGTTATCTATTTAAAACATAAAGATCATAAAACGCTGGTACATATCAAAGACCAGCTGGAGAAATACATAGAGATAAATTCCGGTTTCCGGAAAATATACATACAATTTGATTTCAGTTAATTATGACAGAGTTTTTCAAAATCTCATTACTGAAGTAATCTGCTGCAGAAAGGAAATCCGACAGGCAGTAATTTCTGAAATCGTGATATAACAATAATCAAGATATCAGGTTAGGGGCAAAATATCTTTTGATCCTAACATCATAATCAAAGAAGAGGAGAATAAAGAAATGGCACTTAGAAAAATCAGATTACAGGGCGACGAAGTACTTGCAAAGGTCAGCAGACCGGTAGAAAAGATGACACCACGTATTCATGATCTGATCGGGGATATGCTTGAAACCATGTATGATGCAATGGGAGTTGGCCTCGCGGCACCACAGGTAGGTATGCTGAAGCGTATCGTTGTGATTGATATAGGAGAAGGTCCTATCGTGCTGATCAATCCTGAAATCCTTGAAACATCAGGCGAACAGACTGGTGATGAAGGATGCTTAAGTGTACCTGGAATGGCTGGTCAGGTAACACGTCCGAACTATGTAAAGGTAAAAGCTCTGGATGAAGATATGAATGAAGTAGAATATGAAGGGGAAGGTCTTCTTGCGCGTGCTTTCTGCCATGAGATCGATCATCTGGACGGACATATGTATACAGAACTGGTAGAAGGAGAACTTCATCAGGTTTCCTATGATGAGGATGAGGAGTGATAATCAAATGAAGATAGTATTTATGGGAACACCGGATTTCGCAGTGCCGTCATTACATGCACTGACAGAAGCCGGATATGCGGTGGCAGCAGTAGTGACCCAGCCTGACAAACCAAAAGGGAGAGGTAAGACATTATTGCCAACACCTGTAAAAGAAGAAGCCGTTATGCACGATATTCCGGTATATCAGCCGGAGAAAGTGAGAAATAACCCTGAATTTCTGGAGATTCTGAAAGAAATCAATCCTGATATCATAGTTGTTGCTGCATATGGACAGATTATTCCAAAAGAAATCCTGGAACTTCCGAAATTTGGATGTATCAATATTCATGCGTCTCTTCTTCCGAAATACAGAGGAGCAGCGCCTATCCAGCAGGCTGTGATCGACGGGGAAAAAGTATCAGGTGTAACGATCCAGCAGATGGGAGAAGGTCTTGATACCGGTGATATGATTTCAAAGATAGTGATTCCAATCTCTCCGACAGAAACAGGTGGAAGCCTGTTTGGAAAACTTGCGCAGGCCGGTGCGGATCTGCTGATCAAGACGCTTCCGTCTATTGAGCAGGGAACCGCAGAGTTTGAAAAACAGCCGGAGGAGAGTCCTACACCTTATGCGGCTATGATCACCAAACAGATGGGACTGATGGATTTCAGAAAATCTGCAGAAGAACTGGAACGCCTTGTACGCGGCCTGAATCCATGGCCAAGTGCTTATACATTTCTTAATGGAAAAACTCTGAAAGTGTGGAAATGTAAAGTCAGCACTGAGAAAACAGATGCTGTTCCGGGAACAATCTTCCTGGCAGATAAAGAGGGGATCCATACAGCATGTGGAGAAGGAGTGCTGATTCTTACAGAGGTACAGCTGGAAGGTAAGAAGCGTATGGAAACAGAAGCCTTTCTCCGGGGATATCACATTGAAAATGGAATTGTTTTTACAGATCATAAGGAGTGATTAGATGTACGGATATTATTATTTTGATCCTACGTATTTACTGCTCGTTATCGGAATGGTGCTGTCTTTACTGGCATCTGCAAAGGTAAAGAGTACGTTTTCTGTTTACAGCAGAGTGCGCAGTGCATCGGGGCTTACAGGTGCCGATGCTGCCAGACGGATTCTTCGTATGTCGGGAATTACGGATGTTACGGTAGTACCCATATCCGGCAGCCTGACAGACCACTATGATCCGGGAAGTAAGAAACTGGCACTTTCCCAGGATGTATATGATAAAACATCGGTGGCTGCGATCGGAGTGGCTGCGCATGAATGTGGACATGCTATTCAGCATGCGACTAACTATGTGCCATTGAATCTTCGCTCTGCGATTGTGCCTGTTGCAAACATCGGTTCCACACTTTCCTGGCCATTGTTTCTGGCAGGACTGATTTTCTCAATCCGTCCACTGCTGACTGTTGGAATCATTTTGTTTACATTTGCGGTTCTTTTTCAGCTTGTAACTCTTCCGGTAGAATTTAATGCATCTTCAAGAGCATTGAAAATGCTTGGAAGTTCAGGAATGCTTGGAGCTGATGAGGTAAAAGGTGCAAGAAAAGTCCTTACAGCAGCGGCACTCACCTATGTTGCAGCACTTGCTTCATCAATCCTGCAGCTTTTAAGATTGATCATACTTGCCGGAGGAAGAGACCGTGACTAATGGAATAAATACAAGAGAACTGATATTACAGATATTACTGGAAATTGAGGAAGAGGGAAAACACAGCCATATTGCAATCCGCAATGCTCTTTCCAAATATCAGTTCCTTCCAAGACAGGAGAGAGCTTTTATTACCAGAGTCTGTGAAGGAACACTGGAATATCGTATTTTAATAGATTATATTATTGATTCATATTCAAAAGTACCTGTAGATAAAATGAAGCCTGTGATCAGGGAAATCCTGAGAAGTGCAGTTTATCAGATCAGGTTTATGGACAGTGTGCCGGACAGCGCAGTGTGTAATGAAGCGGTGAAGCTGGCACAGAGAAAAGGCTTTTACAGCCTGAAACCTTTTGTAAACGGTGTTCTTCGTACGATTGCCAGAGAGTGGAAAAATCTGAAACTTCCTTCAAGGGAAGAAAATCCGGTCAGATATCTGTCTGTCAGATATTCTATGCCGGAAACACTGGTAAACCGTTGGATTGAGGATTACGGGGAAGAAAAAACAGAAAAGATCCTTACAGATTTCCTCACTGAGAAACCGATCACAGTACGCTGCAGAAATCATAAATATCCACAGAAAGAGATTTATGAGAGCCTGGTCGATCAGGGAGTGGAAGTGAAACCTGCACCTTATCTTCCCTATGCATATGAAATTTCAAATTATAACCATATTCTTGCACTGGATGCATTTATACAGGGGAAAATCCAGGTGCAGGATGTAAGCTCCATGCTGGTGGCAGAAATTGCAGATCCGCAAAAAGGGGATTATGTGATAGATATGTGCGCAGCACCTGGTGGAAAGAGTCTCCATGTTGCAGATAAAATGGGAGATTACGGAACAGTAGATGCACGCGATATCAGCCAGTACAAAGTGGATATGATCGAAGAGAATATTCACAGAACAGACTGCATTAATGTGCAGGCTCATGTGATGGATGCTACGGTATTTGATGTAGATTCAGAACTCAAGGCAGATGTTGTTCTGGCAGATGTCCCATGTTCCGGATATGGAGTAATTGGAAAGAAGCCGGAGATCAAATACAGGGTGACAGCACAGAAGCAGGAAGAGATTGTAATCCTTCAGAGAACAATCCTTGACAATGCGGCAGAATATGTGAAACCGGGCGGAGTGCTGGTATTTAGTACCTGTACTATCGCAAAGGAAGAGAATGAAGAGAACATGTTGTGGTTTATGAATAATCATCCGTTCAAACTGGAGAGTATTGATCCGTATCTTCCGGAAGAACTGCATTCTGAGACAACAGCTCTGGGTTATCTTCAGCTTCTGCCGGGAGTACACAAAACAGATGGCTTCTTTATTGCAAAATTCAGGAGAAAATAAGTAATGACAGACATTAAGTCAATGACGATCGACGAATTAAAGAAACTGATGACCACTCTGGGAGATAAGCCTTTTCGTGCGAAGCAGATTTACAGCTGGCTGCATGAACACCTTGTTACTTCTTATGATGAGATGACCAATCTTTCCAAAAGCCTGAGGGAAAAACTGAAAGAATATCCTGTCACAGCACTGAAGATGGTAGATGTACAGACATCCCGGATTGACGGTACACAGAAGTATCTGTTCCGTCTCAGTGATGGAAATGTGATAGAGAGTGTTCTCATGCGGTATAAACATGGAAATTCTGTCTGTATTTCTTCTCAGGTGGGATGCCGCATGGGATGCAGATTCTGTGCATCTACCATAGGAGGACTGACCAGATGTCTTCTCCCGTCAGAAATGCTGGATCAGATATACAGGATACAGGCTCTGACAGGAGAAAGAGTTTCCAATGTTGTGGTCATGGGAACGGGGGAACCTCTTGATAATTATGAAAATCTTCTCAGGTTTATACATATCCTGACAGAAGACGGAGGACTTCATATCAGTCAGAGAAACCTGACTGTATCTACCTGTGGGTTGGTTCCGAAGATTTATGACCTTGCAAAAGAAAAGCTTCAGATGACACTTGCACTTTCCCTTCACGCACCTAATGATGTGAAGCGACGGGAACTGATGCCGATCGCAAACAAATACAGCATGGATGAGGTTCTGGAAGCCTGCCGTTATTATTTTAAAGAAACCGGGCGCAGGATCACATTTGAATACAGTCTGGTAGCCGGAGTTAATGACAGCGATGAGGATGCAAGGGAACTTTCCGGCAGGATCAGAGATATGAACTGCCATGTAAATCTGATTCCGGTAAACCCTATTAAGGAACGTTCCTTTGTGCGTTCAACAAGACAGGCTGTGGAGAATTTCAAAATAAAACTTGAAAAATGTGGAATAAATGTTACTATTAGAAGAGAAATGGGCAGTGATATTGATGGTGCCTGTGGACAGTTAAGAAAAAGTTATATGGAAAAAACAGAAAGCGAGAAGTGACATGAGGATATATTCAGCTACTGATGTCGGGCAAAAGCGGAAGATGAACCAGGATTATGTGTTTGCAACTGCTGACCCGGTTGGAAATCTTCCGAATCTGTTTGTTGTTGCAGATGGTATGGGTGGTCATAATGCAGGTGATTATGCATCCTCTCATGCGGTTACATCTATGGTGGAGGAAATCCGGCAGGATGCGGATTTTAATCCGGTAAAGGTAATCCGTCATGCCATTGAATGTGTAAATACCGAGATTCTTACCCAGGCACAGCAGGATGAGAAACTCAGAGGAATGGGAACAACGATGGTGGCAGCTACTATCGTAGGACATTACGCTTATGTGGCAAATGTAGGTGACAGCAGACTTTATGTGATCGGAGAGAAGATTCAGCAGATAACAAGGGATCACTCACTGGTGCAGGAGATGGTAAGAATGGGAGAACTTGACCCTGAACAGGCAAGGAAGCATCCGAAGAAAAATATCATTACAAGAGCACTTGGAGCAGAGAAAACAGTGGATATTGATTTCTTTGATCTGAAACTGGAACCCGGAGATGTAGTTTTGATGTGTTCGGACGGGCTCAGCAACATGGTTGAGGACAGCCAGCTGAGGGAAATCATTTCTGACACATCTACAGATCTGGATGAAAAAGGCAGGATACTTATAAGAGAAGCAAACCGCAATGGCGGCAAGGATAATATTGCAATTGTATTGGTAGAACCATTCACAGACGAGGTGAAAGCATGTTAAAAACGGGAATGATCATAGCAGAACGCTATGAGATATTAGGAAAAATTGGTACCGGCGGAATGGCGGACGTATACAAGGCAAAAGACCATAAGCTGAATCGGTTTGTTGCTGTAAAAGTTCTTAAGCCGGAATTCAGAGAGGATACGACGTTTATCCGCAAGTTTAAAAGTGAGGCTCAGGCTGCAGCAGTCCTGACACATCCGAATATAGTGAATGTATTTGATGTTGGTGACGATAACGGAGTTTATTACATTGTTATGGAGCTTATTGAGGGAATTACTCTCAAGGAGTACATTTCCAAAAAGGGAAAGCTTTCTGTAAAAGA
>OGYU01001365.1_pt1 | contig 17403 bp, 17 predicted proteins | sample 1576581 | NCBI WGS metagenome assembly OGYU01 (sample SAMEA3541547, study PRJEB24748) | human gut metagenome | biome: human gut; feature: human-associated habitat; material: faeces | place: China | collected 2012 | reverse complement strand
GCGCCATTCTAAAAATACGTTGTTTTCTTAATTTGTAAGAACCCACTTGCAAAATCACAGACAAGGCTTCAACAACAAATACACCGCCCATAATCACTAGTAAGAATTCTTGACGAACAAGGATGGCAACGACACCGAGTGCACCACCAAGTGCAAGAGAGCCCACATCGCCCATAAAGACTTGAGCCGGATAAGTGTTAAACCATAAGAATCCTAATCCAGCCCCTACGATTGCAGTGCAGAACACCACGACTTCAGAACTATATTTGATATAAGGAATATGTAAGTATTCTGCAAAATTAACATTACCGGTCGCCCATGCGATTAAAGCAAATGCACCGGCAACTAACGCTGTTGGCATGATGGCAAGACCATCTAAACCGTCGGTTAAGTTTACTGCATTGCCTGTACCGACAATCACAAAGTAAGACAATACGATATAGAATAAACCTAATTGCGGCATGATATCTTTGAAGAATGGAATCACTAAACGTGTTGCATCCGTATCATGCCCTAACCAATACAACCAAATGATCGCCACTAATGCGACTACTGACATCCAGAAATATTTCCAACGTGCAATTAAACCATCGGTATTTTTACGCGTGATTTTACGGAAATCATCCACAAAACCAATTGCACCATAGCCAAACAATACAAATAAGCAAATCCAAACATAAGGATTTGTTAAGTTAGCCCACAATAATGTACTCACACCGATGGAGAATAAAATCATCACACCGCCCATAGTTGGCGTACCTTTTTTCGCAAAGTGACTTTCAGGACCGTCATTACGCACTTCTTGACCGAATTTTAAAACCTGAAGGCGTTTGATCACTTTCGGACCAATCCATAAAGAAATAAAAAGTGCGGTTAATAATGCCAAAATCGCACGTACGGTAATATAGGAAATGGCATTAAATGCCGTTTCGTAGCGAACTAAATATTCAGCAAGCCAAACTAACATAAGCTATCCTTTAATGAATAAATCGTCTCTTCCATTTTCATTGAGCGCGAACCTTTCGCTAATACGACGACTTTTTGGTTTTCTTGTAATTTCTGTTTAATAATATCTAACGCATAAGCTGTCAATTCAGCTTTATCTTTAAAATGTTTTCCCAAAACAGCCTCAGAAATGACCGCACTTTCCGTTCCGTAAGAAAGCACTAAATCTAATTTAGCTTGTTTTGCATGTTCGCCCACTTGTTGATGACATTTTAGGCTATCCTCGCCTAATTCTTTCATATCGCCTACAAGTAGAATACGGAAAGCATCGTAACCTTTTAAAACATCAATTGCAGCTTGTAAAGAATCGACATTCGCATTGTAGGTATCATCTAATAACAGCAAATTTTCATTCACTTGAATCGGGAATAATCTTCCTTTTACTTGGGAACGATGTTCAAGACCTGCTTTTACATCAGCAAGACTGGCGCCCACATTCATAGTAAGTGCGGTCGCTGCCAAGGCATTTTTTACATTATGTTCACCTAAATAAGGCAAATTAATTTCAATACTACCTTTTGGCGAAACTAACGTAAACATCGAGCCATTAGGTGAATGTTTTACATTTTCAGCTTTGTAATCGCCACCATTAAAATATTGAATGGAATGAGAGCCAATTTCTTTTTGCCACAATTCGATATAATTATGTTCGCTGTTAATAATGGCTACACCATTTGGGGTTAAACCACGATAGATTTCACCTTTCGCACGTGCTACGCCTTCAATTGAGCCAAAACCTTCTAAATGTGCTGCTGCCACGTTATTCACTAATGCAGCTTCAGGCTGTGCAAGATGCGTTGTGTAATCAATTTCACCTAGATGATTGGCACCTAACTCAATAACAGCAAATTTATGCTGCTCAGTTAAGCGTAATAACGTTAATGGTACGCCAATGTCATTGTTGAAATTACCATTAGTGAATAAGACGGCTTCTGGATTGCCAGATGTTTGTTGCAGAATGGATGCTGTCATCTCTTTCACCGTCGTTTTACCCGATGAACCTGTCATCGCCACGGTTCGAGGATTAATTTTTTCACGCAACCATTTTGCTAATTGACCAAGGGCTAAGCGCGTATCTGCAACAACTAATTGTGGTGTTGCAATTTCGGTATTGGGGTATTGTACAACTAAGGCTGTCGCACCTTGCTCAACGGCTTGCTCTAAATATTGATGTGCATCAAAATGCTCACCTTTTAACGCAAAGAAAAGCGAGTTGGATAAAGCTTTACGTGTATCAGTATTAATATTTTCAACAACAACTTGCCCATCTCCAATAAGACTAGCATTGAAAATTTGGGCAAGCTGCTGAGTTGTTAGTTTAATCATTCTGTTTTTTATTTTTTCGTTAAATAGGCTTCAGCCACTTCTTGATCGGAGAAATGAAGTGTTTTATCCCCAATGATCTGATAGTTTTCATGACCTTTACCGGCAATCACGATCACGTCATCTTCAACGGCGTTCTCAATGGTAAATTTAATGGCCTCTTCACGATCTGGAATTACACCAACATCTTCCATTCGGCTAAAACCAGTGAGAATATCCGCTTCAATTTTATTTGGATCTTCTGTGCGTGGATTATCTTGAGTCACAATGACTAAATCAGCAAATTGCTCTGCCGCTTTTGCCATGAGTGGACGTTTACCTGCATCACGATCACCGCCACAACCAAAGATACACCAAAGGTTACCTTTGCAATGTTCACGGGCTGCATTTAAGGCTTTTTCTAATGCATCCGGAGTATGCGCATAATCAACGATAACGGTTGGTTTTCCTGCTTTTTTAATTAATTCCATTCTTCCATTTACTCCCTTTAACTGTGAAACCGTACGGATAAGATCATCGAAAGAATAACCTAAAGCCAATAAAACAGCCGTGGCTAACAACAGATTACTCACGTTAAAAGCACCAATTAATGGGCTATGTAATGTGCCATTCCCCCAACTTGATACAACATCAATCACAGCACCTTCATGAGTAAAACGAATTTGCGTAGCATAAAGCCATTGTTTAGATATTGGATGGAAATCTGGGTGGCAGCTGACTGCGATACCATTTGGTAATTCATTTAACCATGCGGCCCCAATTGGATCGTCAGCATTAAGAATTTGTACTTCAGGTGCTAAATCAACGAAAAAACGTTTTTTAGCTTCCGCATATTTTTCCATTGTTTCATGATAATCCAAATGATCGCGACTTAAATTGGTAAAAATAGCGGCTTTAAATTTGAGTGCTTCAACACGATGTTGAACTAAACCATGTGAAGACACTTCGATAGAAGCAAAATCTGCGCCTTTCTCTACAAAATCAGCCAGACTTTCTTGAACTTCCACAGCTGAACCTGTGGTATTTTTAGCTTCTTTGACTTGACCTAATAAACCATTGCCAATAGTGCCCATGACAGCTGCTTTATGACCTAACAGCGTAGCCCATTGAGCTAATAATTGAGAAACGGTGGTTTTACCGTTTGTTCCCGTGACTCCGACTAAAGTCAATTTTTCGGAAGGATTGCCATAAAATTGACCTGTCAATGCCGAAAGCTGAGCAGATAAATGATAGTAGCAAATCACTGGCACATTATTTTGCCATTGGATGCTCAAATGCTCGTTTTCTAAATCTGTTTCTAAAATAACCGCACTTGCACCAGAAGAAATGGCTTGAGGCACAAATTGACTCGCATCAAAACGATGTCCCTTTACTGCCACAAACAAATCACCTTGGGTCACTTTGCGGCTATCTAACACCATCGCCTTCACATTAATGTCTGAAAGCACTGGAAGATCAAAAAGTGCGGTCAATTTTTTCATTGTTTTGCCTTTTCTTAATTCATTTTTTCAAGTTTTTGATCGCTTAAGCGAACAGTGCGTCTTGCTGTTTTTTCTGTTGGTTCTGCATCTGGCGCAATACCATTCGCACGTAATGCATAGCCCATTATGCTTGAGAATACTGGCGCAGATACCGCACCACCATAGTACTGTCCAGCTTTCGGATCGTTAATCAAAATAACTAATGCATAACGTGGATCGCTAATTGGTGCAATACCCGCTGTAAATGCCACATATTTCTTAACATAGTGACCATTTTCAATTTTACGCGCTGTACCGGTTTTCGCGCCTACACGATACCCTTCAACCATCGCTCGTTTATTTTTGATCGCGACTTTTTCTAACATGCCCACTACGTCTTTCGTGATTTTCTCTGAGAATACACGTTGACCAATGACTGGTGGATCAACTTTCGTGATAGAAAGCGGACGATAAATCCCGAAGCTACCTAAAGTTGCATAAGCGCGTGCAATTTGTAATGGTGTTGAAGTGATACCATAACCATAAGCCACAGTAGCACGTTCGATATCTGCCCAACGTTTACGGTTTGCATTTAATACACCACGTTGTTCACCAATTAAGCCTAACTCTGTATCTTTACCTAAGCCCGCATTCTGGTAAGTTTCCATTAATGCAGAAGGTGGCATACGTAACGCAAGACGGCTTACACCACGGTTACTGGAGTTAATCAAAATTTCATCTAAGGTTTGTTGTGGGCGAGGTGCCACGTCCACAATTTCTTTACCACTTACGGTAAATGAACCTGTATTAATCACTTCATCACGTCTCGCTGCGCCACGTTGAAGTGCGGTCAAAACAACGAAAGGTTTTACGGTTGAACCAGGTTCAAATGTGTCAGTAATGGCACGGTTACGTTTTAACTCGTCTTTTACATTAGCCAAATTATTTGGGTTATAAGAAGGTGCGGTTGCCATGGCTAATACTTCACCTGTACGCACATCTACCAATACCGCAGTACCTGACTCTGCGTTGTTCTCAGTTACCGCTTTTTTGATTTCACGATACACCATGGATTGTAACTTTTCATCAATACTTAGGGTGACATCTTGTGCATCGTATTTTTTCTCATCCGCAATATGCTCAACCACATTACCACGTTTATCTTTACGAACAACACGCGCACCGTCTTTCCCCACTAACATTGAGTTGAAGCTTGCCTCAACCCCTTCAATCCCTTTACCATCAATGTTAGTAAAGCCGATTAATTGAGCCGCCTCTTCTACACGAGGATAAAAACGACGTGGTTCAGTCTCTAATGAAATACCTTTAATTTTGAGATCACGGATATAATTTGCCTTGCTCGCTTCTACTTGACGTGCTAAATACAAGAAGCCTGATTTGGCATTTTTCTCAATTTTTTTCACCAACTCGGCTGGCGTCATATTTAATTCATTTGCGAGAGCTTTAATACGTTCTTTATCATCTAATGCATTTTCTTTTAACATTAAACGAGGTTCAGCCACAATTGCACTCATCGGTACACTCACCGATAACAATTGGCCGTTACGATCTAAAATTGAACCACGAACAGAAAGGACGTCATCTTTACGTAATGAGCGTTTGTCCGCTTCACCAGAAAGGATTTCAGAATTAACTGATTGCACATAAGCAGCACGAGCCACTAATGCGCCTAAGCCTAAGAAAATAAAACTTGTCGCGATGAGATAACGACCACGAAGAAAGCATTTCTCAAATACCATCTTCGGTTTGTTTGGTTTTACTGACGCAGGTTGAGCCAATTTTCTAATTGTTTTCTTTGGCTTTCCTGGTTTCTTAGAGGAATTAAATCTAACCATTTTATTCAAAATCCCTATTCAAAAATAACCACTTCTTGTTCACTTTGAACACGTTGCATTTTTAATGTACCGATTGCAATGGATTCAACTCTTGTATTATCACTTTCGGTTGCTTCTTGTAATTGCAAATTGCGATATTCGTTTTCAAGGGCTTGGTGTTGTAATACCAACTGCCCGTTTTCAGAAATCAAGCCTCGTGTTTGATGGGTCATCCAAATTGTGCCCATTGCAGAAGCTAAAATTAATAAAAGTAAGACGACAATTAATTTATTAGAAGAAAAAATATCTTCAACGAGAATATGTTGTAAAGGATAACGTTCGCTATTTTCTAACATCTTATTTCACCCTTTCCGCTATACGTAACACCGCGCTTCTTGAACGTGGATTCGCTGAAATTTCTGCCTCACTTGGCTGAATTGCCTTACCAATGATTTTTAATTTTTGATTACGTTGAATTTGATCTTCACGTAATGGTAAACCTCTCGGAATATCTTCACCTTTACTTTGTTTACGCATGAAATGTTTTACCATTCTGTCTTCAAGTGAATGGAAACTGATAATCGATAAACGTCCTTCTGGTGCCAACATATCTAATGCCGAATTTAATACACTTTCTAATTCATCTAATTCAGCATTAATATAAATTCGAATAGCTTGGAAACTACGCGTCGCTGGATGCTTATGTTTATCTTTAAACGGTACGGCTTGAGCAATTAATTCAGCGAGCTGAGAAGTACGGGTTAAACATTCTGTGCCATTTTTGACCGCACTTTTACTGAATTCTACGATGGCAGTAGCAATTCGTTTTGCAAAACGCTCTTCACCAAAGGTTTTTAACACCCAAGTTAAATCATCAACAGATACCTGTTTTAGCCACTCTGCCGCTGATAAACCTTGTGTGGTATCCATGCGCATATCTAACGGGCCATCTTTCATAAAACTGAAACCACGCTCTGCTTCATCAAGCTGTGGAGATGATACGCCTAAATCCAGCAAAATACCGTCAATTTTACCAACTAAATCGAGTTTTTGACAGATATCTGGAATGTGTGAAAAGCTATTATGTTCAATATGAAAACGAGGGTCTTGAATTTTTTCAGCTTCAGCAATCGCACGTGGATCACGATCAACGGCAATTAAACGACCATTTTCAGAAAGTTGGGAAAGAATAAGACGAGAATGACCACCACGACCAAAGGTACCATCAATATAAATTCCGTTTTCTTTCAACGCCAAACCATTCACCGCTTCGTGAAGCAAAACCGTGATATGTTCAGGTGCAGAAAAGGAATTTTGCGTAGTCATAAGTAAAAAGTAAACGTTAAATCAAAATCGATAAAGAAAAGATAGAGCGGTGCGAGCACCGCTTATCCTGCTAGTGCTGCTGTTCTATAATGACAGCATTTTTAGTTCTTCAGAAGCACCGAATTCAGCACTTGAACCAATTTCGATATCTTCATCAATTTGTGCGTACCATTCAGTATCGCTCCAAATTTCAAATTTGTTCAACTGCCCTACCAACATTAAACCTTTTTCTAATTTTGCGTGTTGACGTAATGGACCACTTAATAAGATACGACCTTGCGCATCCATTTCACATTCTGTGGCATAACCGAGCATAACACGTTGTAAACGGCGTTGATTTGGGTCAAAGTTAGAAAGTGAAAGTAGTTTTTGTTCGATTTTTTCCCATTCATCTAAAGGATAAAGTAATAAACAAGGCTGACGAATATCAACGGTACAAACCATTTGACCTTGGTTCTTTTCCATGATTTCAGCACGATAACGCGTAGGAATCGCTACACGACCCTTCGCATCTAAATTTACCGCTGCTGCACCACGAAACATTTCTCTACCTTTAAACGTTTATTTTTAGAAAAATTTGGCAGAATTTTCCACAAAATTCCACTTTTCACCACTTTGCGTAAGTTTATCGGTTGTAGCCTTAACTTGCAAGCAATTAAAACGTAAAGATTGGTAAATTTTGTTAATAAAATAAACAAAAAAAAACCGTTTGAGGTTTTACTCAAACGGTTTTCAATTTTTAACTCGATTTAATTAGTTATTTACATACGCTTCTTCGTCACGAGCACCTAATGGTTTAAGCTGTGTGAAGAATAATACCAAGCAAAGAACAGTTAAGCCTAAGCCGATATAAACAGATAATTGATAGTCTAAACCGAAACCGATTTTGTTGTATGCAAGGTAAGTGAAACATACAGTACTGATAAATGCCGCAGGGATTGTACATACCCAGTGGAATTTATTATAGCGATATAAGTACGCTGCTGCAGTCCATAACATAACCATTGCAGTGGTTTGGTTCGCCCAAGTGAAGTAACGCCATAAGATAGAGAAATCCACTTTTGATACGATATAACCAACCACGAATAATGGCACAGCAATAATTAAACGTTTAGCTAAGGTTTTTTGTTCTAAATGGAAAAATTCTGCAATAACAAGACGTGCCGCACGGAACGCTGTATCGCCTGATGTAATAGGAAGAACAACTACACCTAACACGGCAAAAATACCACCGATAAAGCCTAAGAAGTGAATAGAAGAATCATAAACCACTTTAGAAGGAGAACCTGCTTTAATCGCTTCTAATAAAGTTGGTAATGAATCGTAGAAACTTAAGCCAACCGCACACCATACTAATGCAATCACACCTTCACCGATCATCGCACCGTAGAAAATGAAGCGAGCTTCTTTTTCGTTTTCAGTACAACGTGCCATTAACGGGCTTTGTGTTGCGTGGAAACCAGATAATGCACCGCAAGAGATTGTTAAGAACAAGAGTGGCCATAATGGTAAATCAGCACGGGTTTCAAAGTTTTGGAAGAATTTCTCAAAAGACATTCCATCTACTGAGCGATAGAAAGAAATTGGATCAGCAGAATTAAGATCAGCTGTCACTAAACCATATACCATACCTACAGACATGAAGAGTAATAATGCTCCGAAGAATGGGTAGATACGACCGATGATTTTATCAACTGGAAGTAATGTTGCAAGAATGTAGTAAATGAAGATGATAGTAGTCCAAACACTGATAACTGTCGCTTTATCCATGCCCCAAACAGTAATACCACCCGCTTCAACTGCATGGTGAATCTCTTCTGCATTGCTAATAGAAATACTACCTGCTGATGCGCCTAAAACATCCATTGTAATGGTACCCATTAATTGAGCTGGACTTGCAACGAATACCACACCCACTAATAATAAAAGTACAACAGCTAAGATATTAATAAATGCTTTAACCGGACGACCTAAGTATTTACCTGCGAGGTTAGGCATAGATGCCCCACCATTACGCACACTTAACATTCCGCAGAAATAATCGTGTACCGCACCAGCAAAGATACAACCCACTACAATCCAAAGCATTGCAACTGGCCCGTATAACGCACCAAGAATCGGACCAAAGATTGGACCTGTACCTGCAATGTTTAATAATTGAATTAACCAAATCTTAGTTTTAGACATTGGCATATAGTCAACGCCATCATTCATGGTATAAGCTGGCGTTTTACGGTTTGGATTGATCACAAAAATGCGCTCAATTACACGACTATAAAAGAAATAACCTGCAAGCAATAACGCCACGCAGAAGAAAAACCACAACATAAAAAATACTCCTCAGGAATAAATGAATACCGAAATTTAGTCATATACTAGACTTCGTCGGCGGTATTCTAAGTGAAAATCATCAAAATCAAAATTTTAATTTTTACATAGTTTCAATTTTGTGATCCATGTCACGTTTATCATTGCATTTTTTTCACTTACAATAGGCTTATAAATTAAAATAATTAAAAAAGGATCATCAATGGCTCTCACCCGCTGCCCTGAATGTCGTAAAAAAATCAGCAAATCTGCCCAATTTTGTCCAAATTGTGGGTTTTCTTTTAAAGAAGAAGACCTTGAAATTTACAAACAAAAACTTGAACAACGACACCAACAAAATGCCGAAATTAATCGAAAAAGCACTAAACTTCACCTTATTTGGTTGGCTATTTTTACTATCGTTATCTTATTGGCAAGTTGGCTGACAGGAGAATAAAAAGTGCAGTCAAAAAACAATGAGAATTTTGACCGCACTTTAATTAGAATCCTATCCGCCTTGTCGTTGCAGAAAACGCGGGTTTCACTTCACATTCACCTTGTAATGCGCTCAGCCAATCTTGCACCTTTTGAAAAGGCGAAAATTGGTGGCGACGAGCCACCGCAGCAAAATCTCCAGGTGTCAGCAAATTAAACGATTCAATCTGACTTAAATCCTCTTCCGATAACGATGGCAACCCTAAAATTTCAGCCTGTTGTTTAGCAAAATCCAAGCGTTGTGGCAGCGTTAAATAATCAAACTTCAGTTTCAGATCAAAACGACGTAATGCTGCAGGATCAAGTACTTCAATTAAATTTGTTGATACCACCATCAGGCCCTCAAAGCGTTCAATTTGTGTCAACATTTCATTCACTTGTGAACGCTCCCAACTACGTTCTGCACCATCGCGTGAAAACAGGAACGTATCCACTTCATCTAGCACCAATAACGCATTATCGGCTTTCGCTTGTTCAAAGGTTTGAGCAATATTTTTTTCTGTCCCGCCTACATAACAATTAAGCAAATCTGAGCCTTGTCTTAGCAACAGCGGCATGTCCAACTGTTCCGCAAGCCACGCAGCCCAAGCTGTTTTTCCTGTTCCAGGTGGGCCATAGCAACAAATTCGCCCTTTTTTCGACTGTTTTAACCCTTCACTAATACGATGAATATTGTCATTACAAGCCACATAATCCAAGTTATAGTCAGCTTTACCTAAAACAAGCGGTTCGATTTTGGGTTTATTTTGCGATTTTAACGTTTGATTAAACATCATGAGCAAAGTCTCAGCAAAATTTGATGTATTGAGTTCCTTTGCCACCCGAATTGTGCGACTTAAAATCGCAGGCGTTAATGACCGCACTTTAGCAAAATGTTGTACATAAGCCGGACTTAATTTTCCTTCAGTCAATTGCGTAATCAATGCCGACTTATTTTTCAACGGCAAATCTGGCATTTCTAAAATAAAATCAAAGCGGCGCAAAAAAGCAGGATCTATGCCAAAAACAGAATTAGATAACCAAATCATCGGCACATTATTGTTTTCCAATAACTGATTCATCCAAGCTTTATTCTGCTGTGCCACTGATTGCTTAAAGAAACTACCACGAAAAACATCTTCAATTTCATCAAAAATCAATAACGAAGATTGTCCCTCTAATACCTTTTGCGCGAAACGACATTTATTCAAACGATCTTCAGCGCTAATCACATCCCCATCTTCATCCATGTAGGTAATGTTATGCACAGAAACACTCAATGCTTTAGCCAATAAAGTGGCCAATTCCGTTTTGCCTGTACCTGGCGCACCATAAATTAAAATATTTACGCCTTTTCTATGAGTAGCAAATGAGGACTGAAGATAATCCAGCATCATGGCTTTCATCTCTCCTAGATAAGCAAAGTCATCTAAATTTAAACTTGTTTCAATCGCAGGCTGAGTGCACGATTTTAATAGTGTTTTTTCATTTAATGGCTCTGAAATAAACTCATCGAAATCCAACATTTTGCCCCAATCCAAATATTCATGGATTCTATCTGGATTATAGTTTCGAGCGAGCAAGCCATAGCCCAATAGTTTTCCTTTATCTTTTAAGGCAGAAATAATGTCTGATTTAGGTAAGTCAAATAAATTTGATAATACCTCACCTAGCTCTGCCAAATTAGATTTTGGTAATGCGCCACTCAATTCTTTCAATGCTTCATCTAAACGGAACTGAATAGCTAAGCGAAAAACTGTCTGCTCAGCTGTATTCAATGATAATAATTGAGTCAATTTATCGATATTTTGTTGAATAATTGAATTATCGTTTACACAAAGTGCGGTCAATTTGGGCAACGTTTTATTTCGTGCTTGTAATAATTTTTTCACTTTCGCACGAAAATCATCACAACGCTCCATTTCACTCGGTAAACCTAAAGCCGCTGCAATATTGTCATATCGCCAAACATCTTCATGAAAAACCTCTGAAAATCCTCGATGCTCTAATAAAAGTTGCAACATTAATTTTTCGGTATGTGGGCAGGATATTCTGCAATTCCGGACATGTTTTACACATAATCATCACTCCAATAAAAAATGCTCAAACCTAATAGGTTCGAGCATAGTTTAAGAAGTAGAGCGACGGATTGTGTCGTTTAGATTAAATGTAACGTTTTAGCTTTGCCTTCATTGCCTTATTCTTCAACAATAAGCAAAGGGGATATCTATAACGTTTTTAGATAATCATCCATATCTATTGGTGTAAATGCTTGATATGATACATATAGTGGATGTCTAGGCTGACCTCTTTTCGTCAATGTCCCCACTTGCAACCAATTAGGATTACAATTCTCCAGTTTTTTATAAATTGTTTTAATACTGTCTAGTAAATAAGCACGAGAAAAAATATTATCTCCCCATGCCAATAAGATATTAGCCTGCTTTTCTTTTTTTATTAACTCATAAATAATAGAAAGATTTTCCTCCAGTATTTTTTTATCAGCCTCATCAGGTAAATCATCTGGATACGTATCTCGTTTAGGATATAAATTTAGCATAATAAAGCTAGTGTAGCCGTTATACTCAGCTAATCCCATTACCTTTCTAATTGTATTATCAGGTGTTTTATCGCATGCAGTACTTGGATTTAACCCAATTACAAAAAGTGTTTTTTCTGACTGAGAACCTAACGCATAACGATAATTATTTTCTGCATCAGTAAGATAAAGATCAATAAGGTATTCCATAACATACTCCATTAATTAACTTATTTTAATTAATAATTATACTCTACAAATCACCACCGATAAATCATCATAAAATCCTTGTTTTGCAACTAATTTACGACACACTGTCAATCTAGATTTATCATTATCATATTGTTTCCAAATCTTTTCTCTTACTTCAGCAGAAAGTCCATCTGTTAATCCATCAGAACACAGTAATAAACTTTCTCCTTGCTGAATGTCAATTTCTTGATAAAAAATTTTATCTTGAAATTCGGAATAATCTGCGACTAAACAAGAAGAAACGCCGCCATAAATCGTGGCAAAATCTTCTTCTTTTTTATCGGGGAAATCAGCCAACAATTCAGAAAGAATAGAATGATCTTGGGTAATCTGTTGCCATTTACCTTGCTCATCAATTAAATAAGCACGACTGTCGCCCACGCTGAGAATTTTCACTTTACGGGTTATTTGATCAATTTCGGCAGCCACAAACGTGGTCGCCGAACCAAAATAATCCTCTGCTAACTCTGCGGATAAACAAGACTGCAAATCATAGATAGTTTGACGGCTTAAACTTTCCATTTGGCTTAATAATTGCATTGCCAATTTGCTCGCTTTTTCAGGTCGGTTGCTATTGGAAATACCGTCTGCCACGCCCACAATAAAGTGCGGTCGGTTTTCAAGGCGTTTTTCAGCCGTTTTGAGTTTATATTGAAACACTGCCTCGCCATTAAAAAGGGCATCTTGGTTGTGTCGCTTGTTGCTGCCAATTTGTTGGCAGAAGGTAATTTCGCAGAAATTTTCCATTATTCAACCGATTGTTGAGAAGGATTTAGAAGGCAATCAATCGCTTTTAGGGCATCTAACGCCTTCATTTCTAAACTTAAAAAGTGCATCTTCGGCACGCCTGCATCTTGTGGGTTAATACGGATAAATCCACCCTTTTTTGCTTTTGCCGTACGCTCAGAAAATCGACGTACAGTTGGAATGGCTTTCCCCGCGCCCAGTTCGATGACGACGAGATTTTGCACTTCTTTTAACCATAAATCGAGCTTATTTCGTTTTAAATTTTGATAATTACTGCTGTAAAAATAATCGTCAAACATAAGCACATTTTGTCTTGCTAAACGCTGACAATAAGGGCAACGAGGCGGCTCACTCAATAAGCGCAAATTTTCGTTATCCACCACAGGTTGAAATTCTTTTGCTGACCAACTTAAATCGCGGCAATTATGCGCACACTGTAAACGCTCCAATGTGCCATGCACTTCATAAATGCGCCCTTCTTCAAACCCCGCTTTCTGAAAATGCCCATCGACATTGCTTGTAAAAACAAAATAACCATGCGGTTTGCTTTCTGCCCAACGTTTTAAAATCTGGTAGCCATCATGCGGGCTTGTTGCACGATATTGCGACAAACGATGCCCATAAAACCAATAAGCTAACTCTTGATGGGTTTCATAAGCCAATGGCGTCGCAATATCTTGGAAATTGATATTACGGCCTTTAAACATTGGATAGGCATTCCAAAACCCGCCGACACTTCTAAAATCCGGCAAACCTGAATCCACGCTCATTCCAGCCCCAGCAGTAATTAAAATACCATCCGCTTTGCGGATAAGTTCCACTGCATAATTTAAGTCATTTTTCATAATACTTTTCTCTGCCCATTTTTCATTGGTGAAATAATGCCTACTTCTTCTAGTTGTTCTAAAAGTTGCCCAGCTCGATTAAAGCCCAAACTAAATTTGCGTTGAATCATCGAGCAAGAGGCAAATTTTTGTTGTTGCACAAATTTTTTTACATCCTCAAAAAGTGGATCTCTTGCCATAATTACTTTCATTGCCATAAATTTTCTCCTGTGTTGTTTTTATAACTCCCTAGAAAAAGGCTTAAGAGTGCTATAAGAAGTCAAACCTTTCTTTTATGTAAAAATTATATGAAGGGAAGCGACAATGCGTGTCGTTAGTGAATATTACAAGCGGTTATTTTTAGAAGATTTTTTGCAAATAAGATTATCTGTATTGCAATATGTATATTTATCTGTTTATATATACATATAACTTATTAAGGAAAAGAATATGAATAACCAAAATCCGATTGAAATTTACCAAGCTCAAGATGGCACAACGCAAGTGGAAGTGAGATTTGAAAATGACACTATCTGGCTTTCCCAGGCACAGATGGCTATGTTATTTGGTAAAGATATTCGTACTATCAATGAGCACATTACCAATATATTTGATGACGAAGAACTTGAGAAAGAATCAACTATCCGGAAATTCCGGATAGTTCGCCAAGAAGGTAAACGCCAAGTCAATCGTGAAATTGAGCATTATGATTTAGATATGATTATCTCTGTTGGCTATAGAGTAAAATCTAAACAAGGCATTAGTTTCCGCCGTTGGGCAACTGCACGTGTAAAAGAATATCTTACTCAAGGCTATACCATTAACCAAAAACGTTTACAGCAAAATGCTCACGAATTAGAACAAGCACTTGCGCTTATTCAGAAAACTGCAAATTCATCGGAATTAATGCTAGAAAGTGGTCGTGGATTAGTGGATATTGTCAGCCGTTATACGCATACCTTTTTATGGCTACAACAATATGATGAAGGTTTACTTACTGAACCACAAACACAGCAAGGCGGTACATTACCGACTTATGCCGAGGCTTATTATGCATATGCTTAAACATAAGCAAGATAAGTAATGATAAATAGCAATCGAAGTCGCTATTTATCTATCAACGTTAAAATTAATAAAAGAGGATTATTTACATCATTTCATTACACTTAGCCATATTGAGTAAATTCGTCCAAATCCCTATAGTTTCTTCTTGAATTACACCTTTTTCTTGACCTAATTTTATTGCCAGTTGTTGTAAACTTTTAGCCAACTCAGGATGGCCACAATAATTCAAACTACGAATGATGCGGGAAATCTTCTTACTTTCATGCCCAATATTACGTAGCCAAACTTTACGTTCACTTAATTCAGGTTTTGGGAATATTTTATTATCTTCACGATATAAACAGAAGTAATCCAGAATAAAATCAATAGAATGTAAATATTTATTTTGAATAGCTTCATTTTCAATAAAAAATATTCGGTCTTCCTCATTAAAAACTGGCACTGAACGATTCCATTTGGAACTTTCAGTAACAGGTAAAAGCCAAGGAATATATAAATAAGCATCACCAACCATTCTTTTTGGCATTGCCCACATATCTTGCAAAGATAAATGATGTTGGCTTTTTCTTTGTTCTAAATAAAATTCAATTACTGGATGCATACGTTTCTCATTAATTCATCAGTCATACAGTATCGTGATATAAAACTCGCTATTTATGTGAAAAGTGCGGTCATTTTCCAATGTTTTTTACCTTTTCCAATAACTCAGCGACCACTTTCGGCATTTTGTTTTACCCCCGAATATGTTTTTAATTGCAGCTTTCTTCTTTTTATTTACCCATTGGAATAAAGTAAAATATGGATATAATATGATACCGCCTGCGATAATTACTCCAAGACTTAACGTTCCGAATACAGCATCTACAGCATTAGGTCCGTGAGGGGAAGATGGGGTAGATAACGAACTAAACATGTAACTGCTCAATCCCTGTAACTGAGTGACTAAAGATTCGGATAAAACAGATACTTGGTTTGAGGTTGCAAAGTTTACAGGCGTTTCTAATTTCGGAAGAATTACAGTTGTTTGGTAATCGCCGAAAACGCATGTTGTTGTGATACTGCCTTCTTGTGTATCGGTTGGTTCGACAGTAATTGTTGACAAATGATGTCCTGTAGCAGGGATACTTTCAGTATGCTGTTCATGGCAGACAGAACAAACTATGGTATTGCTGCCTTCTTGTGTAGAAGTAGGTTCGGCCACGATATGATTCCATTTATGTCCCAGTGCAGGAATCACTTTTGTTTCAGAATAGTCACAGCGGGAACAGGTGGTAACTTCACTGCCGTCTGTAATACAGTTGGGTTCTGTAACAATTGTAGATAAATCATGTCCCAGTGCAGGAATCACTTTTGTTTCGGAATAATCACAGCGGGAACAAGTAGTTACTTGACTGCCGTTCTCTGTACAGGTAGGGGGAGTTGTAACCATGTGCGAATCATGCCCTAAGGCTGGAAGTGTTCGGATACATATATCGTTACATCCATCGCATAGCATCATTTCTTCGCCCTGCTGCGTACAAGTAGGTTCGGTTTTTATAGACCATTTGTTAGACCATCCATGTCCCGCCGGAGGGGCTTCATCGGGGCCTATGTAGTGAATGTTTCCATCAGTAATGGATAAATCGTCTTGTACTGTCTGCTCTGTACCGGTATCGTTCAGTATAAACGATATAGTTTCCTGTGCAACAGTGGTCGGCCCACAAATATTGGTTGTGAAAGAAGAATCTATATCATCAAAAAACGACAGAGTAGCCGCGTTTATAACAGAAAAATATGAAATGGTAGAGACTATTATAATAAAAGAAAGTATTAAGGCCAGCTTTGCTTTCATTACCTGTATCACCGCCTTTCTTTACATTTATATCATATATTATTTACACTCATTGCAATAGTGTTCTGAAGTAAACAACAACGTAATGTATTAAATAACATTTTCTGGAGTTTGAAAGGCCATTTTTAAGTTTGGTAAATACTTTCTTCCAACAGGCAGCTCTTTTCCGTTCATTAAGGTTAATGATGTAGAATTAAATGTTTTAATTTGGGGAACCGAAACAATATAGGAGCGATGTATTCGTAAAAATCCTTTCGGTAAAACAGTGATTTCCAGCTTTCCGATAGAAGAATAGAATTCAAATTGTTCGTTATTATCATAATGAACCGTAATAATACGTTGGAATACCTCAAAATAATAATCTTCAGCAAAAAAGAAACCTCCTTCGCAGAATATGCCTTTTCCCATAAACCAA
>OGYU01001360.1_pt1 | contig 17443 bp, 18 predicted proteins | sample 1576581 | NCBI WGS metagenome assembly OGYU01 (sample SAMEA3541547, study PRJEB24748) | human gut metagenome | biome: human gut; feature: human-associated habitat; material: faeces | place: China | collected 2012 | reverse complement strand
GTAGTACACAATACCAGAAAGCACAAATACAACATTCGGTAGTGCCACTCCGTTGCCCCACATCTTATATTCTGCTGAGTCCGAATGTGGGCTCTGCAGCCATCTTCTGATTTGATTGTCCGACTTAGGTTTTGTCTTCTTTCCCATTGCGTCTGCATGGGTCTGAAAGATTTCTCTCCATCGTGAAATATCCTCATCTGTGGGATTTTCTGTTTCAAGACCGTCACACCACCAATCAGGGAAGCCTTGGAGCCTTGCACATTCTGTAGGCGTTAATCTTCTTACGATATACCTCGGCTCGTTTACAATCGGAGGATCTTTATAATCTGTTGCTACCAATGTACCCGCTAGATTTTCTTCTGCAATGGTATGGAATGAACTCTTACTTGTGCAGTAGATTGGATGCGCTACACCACTTGCACCTGCTGCCACTATAGTCGGTTCTACCTCTTCTTCAATCTGAAAACTGAACTTCGCATTATATCCTTGGTTCATTGCAGGTCTGCCAATACCATAGGCAGGTTCTCCTACAAAGTTTTCTTCCGGTGTTCCAAGCATCTGTGATGATGGTCCTTTAGGTCCGTCATTCGCAGACAACGCAGCATGAACATCAGCAAAAGCTACTGCGTGTTGCTCTGTGGCATTCAGCGTATACATAATATCTGATTCTTTATAACCATCACCTTTATGTGACGGGCGAGTTCCGTTTCCTTCAATCACAGCAATGCCACCTTGATTGCAGCTTGGATTTCCACCGTTGCCATCAATCGTTCTGCTTGTGTTAGCCTTATAAAACCCACTCTTGGGATTAGCTGATTTCATGGAATTGCTGTCCTTGGAGCAGATGCCATAAGCGACTACTGCAACACCGCCTTGGTTGGAATCGGGACTGTTGCCACCGGTATCAATGGTTCTTGATGTATCCGTTTCATAGACATTATGTCTTGCATTTCTTGTACCTTCGGAGGTTAGCCTTACATCAAAACTTTTCATATCTTCCACGATAAACGGCTGATTATTTCCACCCGTTCCATATGTTGATAGAACTGTCTGCGATACATCAAGAGGCCCCGTATACCTTGCATCTTGTCCATGATTTTCAAACATCAGGCCGATGCCTGCATTTTCAGTGCTTTCTCTAACAGTGGCGGCAGAACCTTGCCACGAAGAGATGCTCGTCTTAGAATACCCAGACAAGCCTTCTGACTCAAATAGTATTTTTCCGGCACACCAATCTGCAAAATCTGCGACAAGGTAGATACGTTTTCTTCTCTGGGGTACTCCCCAAAACTGAGCATCAAACTGTCTCCAGGCAACGGAGTAACCATCTCCCAAGATTCGGCCTGCTGTATTCCATTTGTTAGGTTTAGGCACAGACACTGATTCGTCTTTGATTTTGCAGACCTCTTCGAGGACGGCTCGGAAATCTTCTCCCTTGTTGGAACTGAACGCTCCGGGGACATTTTCCCAGACGATAAATCTTGGTTTTTGTCCATTTGTCTTACACCTCATTTCTTTTATGATTCTGACTGCCTCGTAAAACAGGCTAGACCTTGAACCTCCAAGTCCATCGCGCTTGCCCGCAATACTCATATCCTGGCATGGACTGCCAAAAGTGATGATATCGACAGGCTCAAGATCTGCTCCGTTCATCTTGGAAATATCTCCATAGTGTTTTACCTGTGGCAGTCTTTTCGTTGTTACACGAATAGGAAAAGGCTCAATCTCCGATGCCCACACAGGGGTAATGCCGGAAATCAAGCCTCCTAAAGGAAATCCACCCGAACCATCGAATAAACTCCCAAGTGTTAAGTTATTATTCTCCATCTGCTCCCTCCACCTCTTTTACAAGGTCGGAGTAAGCAAGTCTTTCTCCGTTTCTAATTACAAATACACCTTCTGCATCACCGGTATCCTCTACATATCTGCGAAGAATTACCGATGCGTACTTCTCATCCAGTTCCATCGTATGACATATACGGTTGGTTTTCTCACAAGTCATCAGAGTTGATCCGCTGCCACCAAAGGTATCGATTACAATTGCATTCTCATGACTGGAATTTCCAATTGGATATGCAAGCAGGTCAAGTGGCTTTGAGGTCGGATGATTCTTATTCTTCTTTGGCTTATCGAAATTCCAGATGGTAGTCTGACTTCTGCCGGCACTCTTGCTCCAGTAATGTTTGCCATTCTGAAGGAAACCATAAAGCACTGGTTCATGCTGCCACTGATAATCACTTCTGCCAAGCACCAGGGAATTCTTCACCCAGATGCAGCACCCGGATAAGTGAAAACCTGCATCCACAAATGCTTTTCGGAAGTTCAGACCTTCCGTATCTGCATGGAATACATACGCTGATCCACCCTTTTCCAAATGCTCTGCCATGTTCTGAAAGGCAGAAAGAAGAAATTCATAGAATTTATCATTTGCCATCTTGTCGTTTTTTATTGAAAGTCCGTCCGAACTTTCAAAGGCCACATTATACGGAGGATCTGTTACGATAAGATTTGCTTTCTTCCCATCCATCAGTTGTGCTACGTCTTCTTCGGATGTCGCATCACCACACATCAGTCTATGTCTGCCGACTGTCCAGATATCTCCTCGCTGTACGAAGGCTGCCTTTTCCAGTGCATCAGATAAATCATAATCATCATCTTCCACTTCTGACTGCTTGTCTTCTCCATAAAGTTCTGCAAGCTCATCTTCAGAAAATCCAGTCAGCCCTACATTGAAATCCATATCCTTCAAGGACTCAATCTCAATTCGGAGAAGTTCTTCATCCCACCCTGCATCCATTGCCATTCGGTTGTCTGCAAGGATATAGGCTTTCTTCTGTGCCTCAGTCAGATAATCTACGAACACACAAGGAACTTCTGTAATTCCTTCTTCCTTTGCAGCCATAATTCTGCCGTGTCCGGCAATCACATTATATTCTCTGTCGATGATGACGGGATTGATAAAACCGAACTCACGAAGAGAGGATCTCAGCTTCATGACCTGTTCTGCAGAATGGGTTCTTGCATTGTTCACATAGGGAATTAGTTTTGAAACAGCTACAAGCTGCATTTCTGTTGTTGTCTTACTCATAGCCACCTCCACTAAAAAAGACCCCACTCAGCGAATTTTTCAAATCCACCTACAGAGTCTATGTAATCTTTTGCAATATTCACGATGTCCTGATATGGGATTCCATCGATTGTATCATCACCAATGGCACAGCAGATTTCTACAGGCTTTCCTGTTTCCTGTGCTTTTAGGAATGCGTAGATATTGACTGACACATCTGCCTTTGAAAGATCCTTGCCATGAAGACCTCCACCAGTCACTGACTCAGCCATGTCACTTCCTAGCTTTCTGTTGGTCGCACCGGAATCTACATCAATCCCACCAGTCCAATCACCGAGCGGATTGACTTCAGCATTTGGATATGTGCTTTTCAAATCTGTAGTTTTTGCATTGCTCTGACAGATGATCAGTCTTGCCTCATCAAGAATGTACTTTCCATCCGTAGGATAAGAAGTGTAGATTTCTCTTGCAATCTTAGAGAGTGCTTTCTGTTCCTCTGTCAGTGGCACACCTTTGAAGATTCCATTGTCACCACATCTCATTCCCTTCGACTGATTATTTGCAAGATGCACATCCTGCGGAACGATCTGAATAAACACATGGATGCCCGGTGCCATTCGATCCACGATAAATGCTACATCTTCTTTTTCCAAAGGTGCGGAAGTTTCGATCACTACATGACCATAACCATGCCCAATGAGCACCTCCACAGCAATCTTTGGATTCTCCTGTTTTTTATATGCTAGGTCGACAATCGCTCCTGCAATTCTGTCTGCCACCTTATCCGGATGGTTCGGATTTACTTTTTCAATCATGCTATCTTCCTTCCCTTGCTCTTAGGAGTCTCTCCATCAAATCATTCTGTGGAGCAGCATCGTCATAATCGGTACTGCAATTCTCCTTCACAATCTGAAATATTTCATTCCACAGCCTTACGGCTTGGTTCATATAGTTGATGCCAATATTGATAAACGGAGATGGGATAGGTTTCTGTGTGGTGGGATGTTTGGAAAGAAAACCTAGCTTATTGGTCATCTCCTCACACTGAATCCAACGAGCAGAACACATTGCATATCTCTCCAAAAGCTGTGGTGAAACCTTCGATGCACATCCAATCTTCTTCAGCCACTGCCACGTCTCCTCATAGATCTCGGATGCCTGCAGTTCTGATCCATCTCTTTGTTCTGCTGACAGGAAGTCATGTGGCTTTGGCATCTCCACACCTTCCACATCCGGAATATCTAGAACCTCTAATCTTCGTCCGCCAGGATTTCCGTTATTGGCTTTTTCTTTGACAGCCGATTTCTTACGTCCGGCACCAGGTCTGGCACCACCACGGCCGCCTATGTTATTTGATTTCGTAGGCACGTCTCGTTCCTCCTTTAATTACCCTTTTGATTTCGCCTTTTTCACACGCAAGACCCCACGCCGTTCCACGGTGACGGTCATTTTAGAGATTTTGACCGCCCCTGGGTCTTTTTTCTCATCAAATCGTACTTTTTTAATGTGTGACAGGGTAAGACTGTCATTTCCTATATTTATATATATAGATTAATTTTTAACCCCTATAGAAAAGGTATGTAAATACCCGTCATAGCCTGTCACACTTATTAATATTTATACACATGATGTTTTTTACTTCCATGATAATCACCACGCTCGGCATGAATCTTTGCATGACATGACTTACATAAAGCAATGAGGTTAGACCTCTCATGCGTTCCACCTTCTGACAGTGGTAGTTTGTGATGAACCTCATCTACAGGCACAAGGATTCCTTTCTCAAAACACAGTTCACAGAAAGGATGTTCCTTAACATAGCTGTCACGGATTCGTTTCCACGCTCTTCCGTACCTACGGCGTACAGCTTTGTCTCTGCCATACTTCTCGTAGGATTGGCTCATTTGTTTTTCATGTTCCCTGCAGTATCTACCTTCTGTTAAATTAGGACAGCCAGGATAGCCACATGGTTTCTTTGGTTTTCTTGGCATCTTTTTCACCTCCATCTGGACATAACAAAAGCCTCTGCGGGATTGCTCCTACAAAGGCTCTGTTGTCTTTATATAATTTTCTACAATACCATTCTACATCATTTCAATATGAACGGGGAGTGGCCTAGGGGTGATCTAGGGGTGTCCTCTTTCAAAGCTGTCCAATGCACGTCTATGTAGTTTCTTTGTCCAGCGCAGTGAGTAATGCATTCGGACAGATATGTCCGGCATTGATAAAAATTCCAGGTACCTATATCTTAGAATCATCTGTTCCATTGGATCTTCCACAACATCAATTGCATTGTCCACTTCGTTTTTAATCTCGTCAAGCATTTTATAATCTTCAGCAATCTCTTGCTCTAGATCATCTATCTTTTCTAAGTAGCGAACAAAGGGTGCTTTTGTATTTGGATTGCTTGGGAAATGCTCTTCGAATCCCGGTGACGATGGACTGCACGACAATTCTCTGTAAAATCCGAGCTTAATCTTCTTATCGTTGATTTTATTATTCAGAATAAAAGGTCTGTTTAAAAACTCATTGCCTTGCATCCACACCACCTCCGATTCTCGCCTTAACCGCATCTATAAGATCTGTCTGTGTTTTCTCTTTCAGTTTCAGCACCCTCATCACATCTTCATCAATCGTATCCTTTGCGATAATGTGATGAATGACTACTGTATCATTCTGACCCTGCCTATAAAGTCTTGCATTGGTCTGCTGATAAAGTTCAAGCGACCATGTAAGGCCAAACCATATAAGTGTTGAACCACCACTTTGAAGATTTAAGCCGTGTCCTGCACTCGCAGGATGAATAACAGCAATCGATATCTCGCCATTATTCCAATCTCTGATATCCTTTGAAGTCTTGATTTCACGAACCTTGAATCTTTCCTTGATTCGTTCAAGATCATGGTTGTACCAGTAGGCCACAAGTACAGGTTTGCCATTTGCACCTTCGATTAAATCTTCAAGAGCATCAAGCTTTCTGTCATGTATGTGAAAGACCTCTTTTTCCTCGTTATAGATTGCACCATTTGCCATCTGCAGAAGTTTGCCAGAAAGAGCAGCTGCATTTGCAGCATCAATCTCTTCATCTTCCAAAGACACCACCATTTCCTGTCTTAATGTGTTATATACAGACCATTCCTTTTCGGAAAGCTTTACTTCCACTTCGTTCATAATGCATTCAGACATTTTAAGGAAGTCTGCCGACTTCATAGAAATCGTAATATCCGATATCAGTCTGTAGATGGCATCTTCTGCACCAGGTCTTGGTTTGTAGGAAAATATCATCTGCTGATTTCGTTTATCCGGCACAAAGAAATTCATACGATAATGTGTGATGTATCTTCCGAGCCTTTCTCCCATGTCAAGGATTCTAAACTCTGCCCACAAATCCATAAGTCCATTACTGCTTGGAGTTCCTGTAAGACCAACGATTCTTTTTACCTTCGGTCTTACCTTTAGAAGGCTCTTAAATCGTTTAGCCGATGCCGACTTGAAAGACGATAACTCATCAATGACTACCATATCAAAATCAAATGGGAAACCACTCTTATTTATAAGCCAGTCCACGTTCTCTCTGTTTATTAGATAGATACCAGCACTTTTTCTTAATGCCTCTTTTCTCTCCGGCTCTGTACCTATAACAACCGAATAGGTAAGACCGTTTAAGTGATCCCACTTTTCAATCTCTGCAGGCCATGTATCTCTTGCTACTCGAAGGGGCGCAATCACAAGAACCTTTCTTACTTCAAAGCTGTTGTATAGTAACTCATAAATTGCCGTTAAGGTAATCACGCTCTTTCCCATACCACAATCAAGGAAGATTGCCGCCACAGGATGTTCCAGCACAAAGTTTGTTGCATATTTTTGATAATCATGAGGATTGTATTTCATCAATGACACCCCCAATCACATCCGTGTTATCAACCACATAGCAGGGAAAGCCTAAAGCTGATAACTGTTTTATTCTTCTTTTCTGTAAGGCTCTTGGTTTCTTGCCAGGAGCCTTGAGTTCTATAAAAGCCATTCTCCCTTTTGGAAGAAGAACCAGTCTGTCCGGCACTCCATCAAATCCGGGAGATGTAAACTTAAGGCAGAAACCTCCTGCAAGCTTTACAGCCTTTACAAGTTTCTGTTCTACTTCTTTTTCACGCATTCGTGCCACCCCCATCAATGTCAAATTTGATGGTGTGACAGGGTAAGACTGTCATTTCCTATACTTTATATATAGACTTAATTTTTTACTCTATATAAAAGGATAGTAAATAGCCGTCATTAACTGTCACACCTACTGTCATTAGTCCTCTTCCATAAATTCTGTCTTGAGTCTTAAACCTTTAATGTATCTGCCCTTACGGTCACGGTATCTTTCAAATCCGACCGTTTCCAAGGCTGTGTAGAAATCTGTTGTACTTCTTGTAAACTCACCCACCTGGGTACAGAAAATTCGATATTCGTTATATACCTCGCTCGATTTTGCCACATAGGCAGGGTCAAGTTCGCAGCGTTCACTTAAGAAGTAGGAAAGCCAGTCATTGCTTTCCTTATAATGCTCAATGGCATCACGCACTTTCTTGGGTGGTTCAATCTTGTAGTTGTCTGCAATTACCTTTTTTGCACCTTCGATTACCCATGTAAGGATTGCTCCGCCCGCCTTTTCAAACAGATAGTCTGCATAGTTCTTGATATCAGCACTTCCTTCAATCTTGGCATCAAACGGAATAACGATAAGTCTTCTCCATGTACCTTTATCAATCGCACCAACCTTTGGCAGGTGGTTGGTATAAAGCACAAGTGTATGTGTCGGAGTATATGAGAACGGATCTTTATACTTCTTCTCAGCATAGATTTCATCGGTAGAGCAAAGTTGCTTTACATTGGCAGTGTTCAATCTCATGCCTTCTTCAAGTTCTGCTGCGATAAGCATTCGCTTACCCTTTGCCTCGGCAAGTTCCGGCTTGACATTTCTTCTGCATCCAACTGTCAGCATATCGGCAGAGATGTTTCCTGAATATGTACCAAGCACCCTTGCGATAACATTCCAGAAGGTAGACTTACCATTACGGCCTTCTCCATATGCGATAATGAGTGCCTCCACATACACCTTACCGATTGCAGAAAGACCAACCATTCTCTGAACATAATCGATAAGGTCGACATCCTTTAAGAAGAAGGTGTCAAGTGCAGCTGCCCAGATATCTACTCCATCACTTGATGGGTCAACAGTAGTCTGCTTGGTAATGAAATGCTCCGGTCTGTGTTCCATCGGGAACTTGATGCCCTGTCTTAAATCATAGGTAAGAGTCGGTGTATTAAGCATGAACTCATCAGCATCAAGATTTCGCTGTTCCACTTCAAGCATCGGACGAGCCTCTTTTAAAGTGGCTGCAATGTTCTTTGTATCTCTTCGCTTAATGGCATACTTCTTATATGCAACGGCATCTTCATACATTTCATAGGCATGAGCCTGCTGCTTGTTGAACATCTGCACAGCCTTTTTCGGACCCACGGATACAAGGATCTCCATACCACCGTTCTTTACAAGTTCATCCATAGCCTTCTTCATTTCGTCTTCAGCCTCTGCAAGCTGTCTTTCCGTCAAGTCCTGGGAAACACCCTGGGACTTTGGTTTTGACTCTTCCCAGAAACTGCCGTTGTAAACCATGTAATCAGTCGATGGGGAATAGCGAAGAATATCCTTATACTCCGTTGCAAGAACCGTAGCCTGTCCTACATCAGAAAAATCCATAGGCTTTAATCTGCAGTCAGAGTTGTACTGTTCGGGTGGAATGTATCCTTCCTGGTTTGACACCTTGTTACCGAACTTTGATGCACTTCGCCATATCACCTTAAGTTCGCTTTCAGGAAGTGGTGGATTACAGAGTTCTGCCTTCTTAAGAAAGATCTGATAAGCCTCTTCTGTATTTCCATATCTCTTGATAATCTTTCCGGCAATGTGACTCATGGTACTGTTACGCTGACCTTCTGGCACCTGTTCAAGACTTGCATCAAAATCAGCAAAATCATCCTCTTCCAGATAATCAAGAATGGTCTTGTCACCTTCATAGAACTCCACTTCATCAGAGTCACTTCCATAAAGAAATCTTGCAGAGTCTAAAGCATTAGTATCGTAATAAGGAAAAGTGTCTGCAATCCTGCGTTTCATATCTGCATACTCCTGCTCATCCGATACAATCTCAATAGGGAAGAAGATATGAAATCTTGGTCTAGCAGACTTATCTCCCTTTGGAAGGTTGTGGTGTCTGCTATACGATACAGCACAAGCAACACCAGGTATTTCAAGTGCTATATCAAGAGGAGTTACCCATTCATTTGGGTTATCCGAATGGTCATTATCACAGTCAAGCGGAATGCAATCCGAAAACTCGAAGTTGTCCTTATTGCGATAATTCCCTTTATACTTTGCGGTTACATGATCCATCCTCGTTGCTTTGATAAAGGATTCCTTGCCGGTAACAATCATCTTATTGGGATACAGACAGTTCCCGCTATTACCGACACAATCTGCTGTGTATATAGTGAAATTAAGCATATTCATTTACCTCCTTCATCGCATGGTCAAACCACCTGATTTTCATTCTTCTTTTCTTGGCAACACCAATTTCACGAGCCATACCACGACTTACCACTCCACCAAATACCCAGAGTTCCGTGCATTTACCAAGAAGCACATAATTGAAATGCATAGCCATCTCTCGCTCTGTCTCATTGCAATCATTCATAAATTGTGGATAGAGAAGATGCGGTGTTACCGGGATAGCATTCTTATCAACGGCATATCTGCTGTATGCTTTTGCATTCTTTACATTATTCTCGATATCACCTGCATACGGACTGCAAACATATACCAACGGAAGATAGGCAGCCTTTTTATCAGCTGCCATTTCTTCACGATGGATATTGGTAAGAGCCTCATATGTAGTCGGGTCGGAATAACCCTCATGATTAAACTTATCAATGCCCATATCTTTTAATCCTCCTGTTCAATGACTGGTAAGATGCCTTCGCTCTTCAGAAGGTCATAAAGGAAAAGTCTGCCCTTCTGTGTCCAATAGGTATGCATCACACTTCTGCTCTCATCAATTGCATAGGTACGTGATTGTGTGTATCCGCATTCTGCATACTGCTGATATAAAAGCCATGTCTTTCTGAACTTGTACTGAACCCCAAGTTCATGAAGAAGTTCATTGAACTTGCGACCGCTCATACCGTAGTCCTTTGCAATCTGTGTAATAGGAACTGTGTTCTTGTTCTGTAAAATAAGGTCATAGTAGCTTGCCTTTGGCTGCATCTCTGCAATCTGCTGACGCTGAACCAATGCCAGACATTCAAGCTGTTTTCTTCTCTCACGCTCTTCCTTAAGCTGTGTAAGTGCTGCAATCGCAAGATCAGGATTCTCCAAAATCTCATCGATGGCATACATTCCATGCTTACGGATAGCCGGAAGAACCTCTGCCGTTACCCAATGTTTGAACTTCTTCGCATTAGGCATCTTGCTTGAAAGGATAAGACTGTAAAGACCTGACTCATTGATAATGATGGTTTCCTTATCCTGGTTACCATCAAAGAGCATGACTTTATGTCTGTCCTCTTCATCTACATGACGGTTAATATCTCGACTACCGTTCTGGTACCCGAGAATGTCTGCTACATCCTTGCCGACAAACATAACCTCACCGTTTACAGTTGCTGTTCTTACAGAGCCAAACTCTGTGCTGTTAAATACTTGTAATTCCATGCGAATTACCTCCTTAAATTAATTTTTTGGAGGTGTCACCCTCCTACCTGGTAGCCTTGGGAGAAGGGTTAAAAGGACGTTTTTGAAAAAAACTTTTTCAATTTGTTGATTGCACGTCTGTAACGATGACTGACATTATTGGCATCATCATCGATTGAGGCCGCATACTCGCCAACGGTATATCCGTCAAGTGCAATGGCAATAACCATATCTGCTACTGCAGGTTTAAGAAGATTTCTCAATGTTTCACAGCATTCTTCGTATTCAAGCTGGTTATGTACGCCATCAATAGAAATGTTAAAGGCTGACTTATCAGCTGCTCTGAACATGATTGCCTCTTCTGTGTTGACCTCAACTGTCCCGTCCTTGCTCTTCATATAAGCGTTGCCAGTATGACGGTCATGCTTGTGCCAGCTGTTGTAATCGGGTCTGTTGAACCTCTCTTCGATTACATCTTGGATTCTCTTTTCGTAGTCTTCCTGACTTTCTTCTTCTGAAATGGAGATATTAAGCCATTGCTCCAATTCCATGTTTTCGACCTCAAGGGTCTGATACTCGTTCTCGTAACGAATCTTGATTTTCATAAAGTTCCTGCCTTTCTGCCTGGTTCTTGCAGAAGGGCATAGGAAACAAATAGGGTCGGTGCTTATAGAAGTACCGACCCATGAAATGCCTGAAAAAGAGCATAAGGAAATAAGGGTACTTCTATCGCACCTTTCACAGGCTGTCCTGTGATTGATGCCGATATCTGTATCCCAATGCCCTTATAGCTAATCAGGCCTTGTGATATTTAATATTTGATATTTCCCCGAAGGGAGATGGACAGGTTGATTGTCCAATCCTGCTCTGTCCACCCTTATTGCCAGTATTACTTACGCTTTCCTGGTCTTGTTTGTGCTAATGCACTTCCAGCAACAGACTTTGATGTCTTGCTGAATCTTCCATCACGAAGAACTTTGCTTGCTTTCGAAGCAACTGCCTTGGATGTTTGCTTTGAGATCTTAGCCATTGCCAATCACCTCACTTTCATTTTGGTTTGAAGATTTATATCAGCTTTACGAGATTTTCTTCACAATCACATATCAAAACTTGAGAACTGTAGATTTTTTCATATTTTTCTGATATAATATTGAGAAAGTGTTGATGCGGTAGGTCTAAACATTTCCACGACTTATCTCAATCTTCACTTATAAACCTATAGTGGCTAAGGTTTCCGTCAACAGGCTAACTCCCTGTTTTCGTCTTTCTAAGCTTTCTAAGGTTACTAAATAAAGGAGGTTGTAAGGATGACCCCAACAAAGGTGCCTTATCTTTGCGGAGGAATACTATTTTCATTAATTCTTCAGGCGAGAAAAACACGAATAAAAGCAAGAGATAAATTTAATAGTGGATCTGACGGACTGAAAGACACTGATGTAATGATGGGATTGGTCAATGTAGTTACAGGCGATAGTTTCGAATCAGCTCAAGGTGGTACTTTCGGAAAATGCACTACGCAGTTTAAGACCTGCCAAGATTACGGGACTACCTATATCCCTTTTACTGACCCCTCGGTCATAAGTTCATACACTTCTTCCATAAAACAAAAAGACCCCGACCTTCTAAATAGAATGTCAGAGTTCATAAACAGATTTATAAATGAAATGCGTTCTGAGTGGCTTGTAAAATCTCTTATCGAGGTAATTCAGGATGATGCCGAAATAGACAAGAACACTTTCTTTGATATTGCTCTAAATAAAAGCGTTACAAAGGAAAATTTGAATAGTATTACAGATGTTGAACTTCCGGTATTTTTGCTTTCAGTATTGCACTTCGTCATCACACAAAGACCTGATAACACAAAAGGTCGTGCAACATTTGAGAAATGGCATACCCAAAACGGAAAGAAATCACCTTGGAAGTTTGTGTCTTCTGTTGGTACTACAAATGAGAGAAGTTTTGTCGTAAAAACAACCATTGAAGGTGCAAATACCTCTGACGCCTCTCCTACAGATGATGTTGTTGAAGTAGTTAAATCTGAAAATCAACCTAAAACTCCAAAAGCAAGAATCGAGGATAAGATTCTTGCTTCCGGAAAAGCTGCAGCTGATGCTTGGGGAAAAGTAATGGAAACTCTGGCTGATGATATGGAAAAAGGCAAAGCAGATCAACCCGAAAAACCAAGGCTTGTCATAAATAAATTAAATGAGAATGACACCCTTTTTCTAAAAAGATTTAGAGAAGTTGCAAAACCTTTATTCAAATACTGTATTGATAATGACCCATCAGCAGAAGCAACGGACTTATTCCTTTCAGATAACATTACGGATTTTATCAATAGTTGGAAATTTGAATATCGGGAAATTGAAGATTATGCCTTTCGAACTTTAGTAAAGGATACGATGGATATTTTAAGTGAATACACTTACTATCTTTCAGATAAATTCCTTCGCTTGATTCCCGGAAGAAACATCTTGTGGTTTAGAAACGAATCATGGGAGGAAGGCGAACAACTAAGAAAAGTTCTTCAGCCAGAGTCGTACAGACTACGATGTGAAATAAGAGATTTATATCTTCGTTTATATCCTCTTCCAGAGGAAGATACTAAATCCGAAAACACAACCATCATTCAGCAACAGACAAATGTTGTTCAAAACGGAGATAACAACATTAATCTGACCAATAACGGAACGATAAACATCAAATTATAGGAGGATGGCAAATGAATAAAAATAATAATTCAATAATCAACAGCCCTGCTCCACCATCGATACAGCAAACTGGTCAGAGTAATGTTAATGTAACAAACCTTCCAGGAGGAAATGTCAATCTTATTCAAAACTCACCTGTTGAATACGATGAGAATGGCGTTCCATATACTCCTGTCAATCATGTCCGTTTTGATAGTCAAAACAGCATTATTTATTTAGGAAATGAGCAGGTATCTATACCTGTTGAACTGGTACAGCCTGGATTACTCAATCCGGAAGAGCTGCCATATGTAAACGCCCTATGCGATGTGTATGCAGAAAAATTAGGAAAAGCTGCTGGAGATATTACTCCTGATATGATTCCTACCCTTTCTAAAAATTTACAACGTCACTATTCCTCACAAAGGAAAGCTTACTATCAAGCGGAATATGTAAAACACGTTGCAAGAGAAACATTTGCAGATGGCGATTCACAGTTTACAGCATTAAAAGAAGATGCTTACGCAGGCATCGAAGATACATATTATGACGAAGATCATGCAACAGGGTATGACAGACTTAAAGCTGTCCTTGATAGGATTACTACAATCTCGCTTACTAAATCTGCCCTAATTAACGTTGTTGGTCTTATTGGAAATCTTGAAAAGAAAGGCATTTGCCACATCTTGGTAAATGACGAGAAGATAAAATCGTGGGTAGATATTGATGAATGAGATATTTAACTCATCCTTTGAAACGGGTCTTCGTGTTTTATTAGTTCTATCTTCTATCCAACCCCAAGCTGCAACAGTTGACCGTATTGCGGCGTATGATTTCATAACAATCTATGGTAGAGATTTTGGTGTATCCCATATAAATCTACATGGAGATAGTAACTATAACTTCAGTGAACTGGCATCAAAAAGAGCCAGCTGTAACGAAGGAATAAAAGAATTTGTTCTGAGTGGTTTGATTTCTATAAAGCACTCAGAAGAAGGATTCACATACTTTCTTAATGATAAAGGGAAAAATTATGTGGATTCACTATCATCCGACTATGCAACACAATACCTCGAAATAGCCAAAGAGGTACACAGGAAATTTGCAGAATCTTCGGATGAAGAAATCGTAAAACTTATAAATTGCAAAGCAATTAAAGATTTAAGGAGGAAGGCATGAGCAAGTTTTATATAACAAAAGTCCTTGCTAAAGGCAGTGGCAAAACCGACTCCTTTGTCGAACTTCAACCGGGTCTGAACTTAATCCAGGGCCGTTCTAACACTGGTAAAACCTGCATCATCAAATGCATAGACTTCTGCTTCGGTGGAAAGAACAAACCTTTCGATGACAGTTTAGGATATACAACAATTGAACTAAGCCTGCATACCCCAAAGGGCAATATTCAGATTACACGTTCATTTGGTAAAAACAAAGTTGAAGTTGTTACCAATGTTCCCGGATATGATAGTTGTACTTATGATTTAAAGTTCAACCCAAAGAAAAAGGAGCCTGCTCCATTATTAGGAGATTTATTATTGGCATCCATAGGTATTGAGGATGACCAATATATTTATAAGAACAAATATTTTGACACACAGAAAATGAGCTGGAGAACTATTCTCCCCCTTCTTCTTTTCAGTGTAACAGATATAGTAAAGGAAACATCTGTAATTGAGCCGACTCAAGGAACAGAAAAAACTGCATTTTTATCATCATTGCTCTTACTCATATATGGTAAAGAGTTTGCAAAAATAGATCCTAAGACAAAAAAGGAAATTCGTGTAGCAAGAAAAAAAGCAGTTGAAGAATATGTAAACAAAAAAATAGTTGCAATATCAGAAAAGAAAAAAACTCTCGAAGAACAACTTGCTCTTTTTGATGGTATCGATGTAGAAGAAAAAATGCAGGAAATCATCGATAGCATAAAAGCAACTGAAGAAAAAATATCGGCAGCAACTTCCACAAGTAAAGAGATACTTGGACAGATATTGGAACTTCAAGAGCAAGCAGCTGAATGCAATCTTCTGCAAGGAAGATATGCTACCCTTCGAGGTCAGTATGTTTCAGACATAAAACGCCTCTCTTTTATCGTTAACGGAGAGGTAGAAATGAAAAATGTCGCACACAATACCATCTGCCCATTTTGTGACGGAACCATTCCTGTCAAAAATAAAAAGTCCTATATAAAATCCGCTCAAGCAGAATTACATAGGATTACTAGCCAAATGAATGGTCTTGTTGAAACAGAAAAAGAGCTTCTTGCCGAAAAAGAAGATATCGCAGCACAACTCAAACAGCTTGAAACACAGCGTGACGATATAGAAAAAATCATCCAAGAGGAACTTCAACCACAGGCGGATTCTTTAAAGAAAATGCACGATGATTATCGTGTATATATTCAGATTCAGCACGAATTAAGTGTAATAGCGGATTTTGCAACAAGCTGGGAAACGGATTTAAGAGAACTTCCTAGCGAAGAAGAATCTGAATCAGAATATCATCCAAAAGAGCTACTGGATAAGGAGTTCCAAGAAAAAATAGATAAGTTGCTTAAAGACTCATTAACCGAATGCAGTTTTCCGAACTTAACGACTGCAAGATTTAATTTGTCAAGTTTTGATGTAGAAATCAATGGTCGTAAAAAGCAGAATTTCAATGGTCAAGGATACACATCTTTCCTGAATAGTATTATTGCAATGTCATTCAGACAGTACTTATCAGAGAACGCTGTATACGACCCTGGATTCCTCGTGATTGATACACCACTTCTTGGACTAGATCAAGGTATTTCAGATGTTTCCCCAGAAAGCATGAGGGCATCTTTGTACACATACTTTACTAATCATCAGGACTGTGGTCAGATTATTCTTCTCGATAATATGAAAGATGTACCTAATATAGATTTCAAATCTACAGGGACAAATATTATCACATTTACTAAAGGACTAGAGCCAGGACGCTACGGTTTCCTTATGGATGTAACAGATTAAATGGAGGTCAGACAATGCGAATCAGTTATAACAAATTGTGGAAAATGTTAATCGACAAAGAAATGAATAAAAATGATTTAAAGGACGCCGCCGGAATCAGTGCAGCATCCATTGCCAAGTTAGGTAAAGGTGCAAACATCACCACTGATGTTCTTCTCAAAATCTGTGAGGCCATGGATTGTAAGTTGGAAGACATCATGGAAACTATAAAGGATTGAGGTAGAACGAATGAATCGTAAAATGCCAGTTGAACTAACAAATATGTGTATGATCTATGATGGCCAAGGCAATGTACTTGTCGAAGAAAAGCTTGTACACAACTCCAAAGGATTAATTTTCCCAGGCGGTCACGTAGAAAGCAATGAAATTTCATTTACATAAAAAGGAGGAAGCCAATGGGAAAAGTTGATGAAAGAAATCAAAATGTTTCAAATATTTTGAATAGCCTAATAGCCAAAGCAAAAGATACTACTTACACAGTAGACGAAACTTCGTATAAAACTTCTATGGACAAACTCTTCACCACAGATGCTTGGGGATTTCGTGAAATCATTCTTGTTGTAGTTGTAGGAATGAAAATGGATAAAGCATACAAAGCTTCTACAGGATTATATGATTGTAATCCACGAGCTATATACGAAGGACCAATCAAAGAGTTTTTAATTAAGAATAATATTCCACATAGGAAATCTGGTCCATTAAATATTGCTAAAGCCGCAAAGGGACTAGACAATGCATGGGCTGCCCAACGTAGACCTCAAGACGTTGCTCTTAAAGTGGTTGAAATTGTTAACCTTCTTGAAAATAGCCAAATATCAAATTTTGTGGATATGATTGGCATTTCATTATTAAGAAGACTTATAGCAGAGTCTCAACGTGTAGAAGAACTTAATGTGGAGATAGAACCATCCTCAGATCCAGAATGGCTTTATACGATATCTCGCGAATTAATAGCTAAAAC
>OGYU01001355.1_pt1 | contig 17476 bp, 20 predicted proteins | sample 1576581 | NCBI WGS metagenome assembly OGYU01 (sample SAMEA3541547, study PRJEB24748) | human gut metagenome | biome: human gut; feature: human-associated habitat; material: faeces | place: China | collected 2012 | reverse complement strand
AACATGATTACCGCATTGAAAATATATCGGTAAAAGATCAAGCTAGCGGCGAAGTTCGCTTGCAAGTACGATGCTACAATATAGATAATGAAATGCTAAAAGATGTCTATACGCTGTTAAAAACAGAAGATGAAGTACTGAGTGTGGATGTAGAAAATTAAAATCAGCTCAAAATAACACATTACTTCTATCGTAAAACCACTACTTGCTAGACAAAAAAATTAAATACCTAAACTGGATAACGTCATGAATTTACAAGATAATTTCGAGCAGCATACGCCTGATGCATAAGGCTATGTTTGTTTATTTGCAAGGGTTCGCGCGTTTTGGAAATGAAAAGCTACATAATAACCTACACTTATGTAGCTTTTATAGCTGAGGGGCAAATTATCTCAGAGATGTTTGAGTGAAATACCCAATAGAATTGTCTATGATATCTGGGTATTTTGACCAATCAATGTTGAGTATAAACTTACTTTTACACTTTTCAAGACATCTATTCGTTTTTAGTCTTAAGTTTCTATTCACCTTTGTATCATCATCTACTTTAGCTTGTAGATACGATTTAACCGCTAGAGGAATACTTTTCTCCTCTTTTATATAAGGAAGGAAATCCTTAAATTGAGAGGCGATTTTATTTCTTCTATAAATGAGAATTCTACTGAATGGGTTTTCTAGCATTGAAACCTCCGATAGAAAAAGTGGTTGTTGATATGGCGGTTTTATTCTTAATTCTAAGCGAGTAATGCTCCGCTTAATATGTTCTCTCTTAACTATAAGGTTATTTTGGTAAACATCTTCAACTTCTTGAAATTTTAGTTTCTCATATACTAAAAGGTAAGAACTAGAACGTTGAGAACCAATAGCATAATTGTTCTTACAATCATCTTCGTTACCTAAGAAATTCCGCCCTGTTCTAGCATTAGGAATAGAGAAGTAATAATTTCTTAGAAATCGCTTGCTGTGTACATCAAGGGTAAGATCGATTCGAGTTACTCTACTAGTTTGTAACAGCATATCAATAACCTCTACCCCAATATGTTTCTTCAGCCATTTGATCACATTAGGTATGTCTCTATTTTTTGCATATTGTGGAGATAACTCAAATCTAACTCTAGGCTCATTAAGTTTTCTTGGGAAATCGTAAGATAATAGCAGATAAAAATCAGGATTTTTCATCGAAGTAATTTTTATACCACAGCGGTAATGTTTAACTTTTATACTACATATCTCATATTTTCCAGATCTAACCTGCTTTAACTTATCAAATTTTTTGTATACACCCCAGAATTCTTCAGCTGGTATTATTTTTGATACAAAAGATAGCTTATCAATTCCCATATAAATAGGGTATTTTTTGAAAGTACCTACACAGATAAAGTTATTCTTTCTATAAATAGCATTTCTGTTTACAAGAATGGTATTTTTCATAGCTAATTTCCTATTGAGTTGTTGTATTATTTAATAAATATGCTTGTAACGTGCTAATAGAGTGATTGGAACTTGAATTACATGCACATCCTCTATTTACAATCCATTCATCAATTTCCGTTTCTAACCACGCAACAGCTCTCAATGACAGTTTCTTTGGTGGTGGAAAATCAGATGTTTTGATTAGTCGGTATATAGTTGATTTGGATAACGTTGTTTTTGCCATTACTTGGCTTAGTTTGATTAGTTTCATAAAAACCTCATTTATTACCAAAAGGCGGAATTACCCTTTGCGAGGTTTCCTTTACAGAAGTGAATATTTAGCTATTTTTAGCTCTTAAACTGGCTGACAGTCAGTTATAAATAGCCTAAAATAACTGACTGTCAGTTTTATTAATTTAGTTGCTGACTGTCAGTTGGTTTAAGGAAGAAAAGTGAGTACGAATTTTATTGGACAAACAAGAAAGCAAAAGAGAAATTGTGAAGAGCAACAGCGTAGAAGGAAATCAATCAAGGAACGCTTTCCCAAGACGGTTACATTCCATACTTATGAGGATATTGATGAAAAAATAGCAAGAAGACAGATGAAGATAGCAAAAGCCTTTGAAATAGTAGGAGAAAAGATAAGACAAGCGGAAGTAAAATCTTTAGCTATTACTTATTATATTTATATTCACGCAAGAAAAGAAAAATTAAGAATATTGCGTCAAATCTATAGATATGCAGGTGAGGAAAATATGACTTTAGATAAATTACTTAAGTTGTTAGATAAAAATGTTCCCCTGAAAAAAGAGAAATGGAATCGAGAAATCCTACTTGCTTATTTATTCTTTAGGGATGAAAGAGATAAAAAATAGTGAACTAGGTAAAATTTCATAGATTTTTACGCTATTTGTACCACAACTATCAAAAAGAACTAATTTTTCGTTATCGTAACTTTTTATCAAACTCCAATGATAGTTAGTCGAGAATAATACTATTGAGTTAGATTGGCTTTCTAGATGAGAAGATATAAGTAAGGGAATTTTTGAGTGTCTTCTTATGTTAGGGTAGTCTATTCTTATTTGCTTATGTATTTTAGCGGTATGATTTAATAAATACTTCATTTGGTGAAGATCCAATCCACTCGTGAGTAGATCATAAATACCCCAGTTATTCATATAAGCTAAAAGTAGCTCGTGAAATAATGGTTTTCGCTTAATTTTCTTATTTGATACGAAATAGACTGCATTTACTATGCTATAAATTCCGCATAAACAGTCTAATTCCCCCTGTTGCAATGCTTTCATGTAAAATAAAAATATGTTTATATATCAATATTTTAACATATTTTTTAGCATCTACAAAATAGTCTCAAGGAAGACTAAAAGACCACGTTTTTTGTCCGCACTTAACCTATCTAAATGAGCATAAAGTCTATTTCTAATACGATCTTCTGAAACAGGAATAAATTTCTGTTTATCATTAATTTTTTGATCTGATATGCAATCTATAAAAAACCAGCTAATTTCGGTATTCAATGCTGCGGCAATTTCGACTAGATGTGCAACATTAATCTTATTTTCACCTCGCTCATAACGAGAAAGTTGCTGTTGTGCGATGCCAATTTGCTCCGATAGCACGGAGGCACTTAATCCAAGCTCTTTACGCTTTTGCTGAATCCGCTTTCCTATCAATCTATCGGTTTCTGTTACTGAAAGTTTCGACATTATCTAGCCTTAAAATCATCTTTTATAGCTATTTTGTAACTGTTTTACTCCTTTAAAAATATCGGTTATAGTATATTTTACGAATATCACCTATTTAAGGATTTTGTTATGAAGCATTCTTTTACACTTATTCATTGGTATGGACCTTTTGAGCTTTCTGAAGTGATTGAATCAGATTGGGGAAAAGAGAGCGGGCTCTATTTGTTTACAGGAAAACAAAAAGATGAGACTGAGAGCCAAATTCAATACTGCGGTATCCCCAATGTCAGTTTCATTTGGAGGGTAGGAAAAAGAAACTTTTTTACATTCCTATGCATCCCGATTTAAAACTCATCATAAACACTGGAAAATTGATAGTGAGCGAGAGGTTTGGTTAGGGATTATTGAATCTACACCTTACCCTCATATGAATGGAGCTTATTTAGCCTATTTGAAAGAGCCTGAGCGCTTACTTACCTATTATTTACAAGCTCCATTAAATGAGAAAAATCGTATTTTGAAACCACGACCAATGACAGTAATCAACTATTGGTTTACAAAAGATAAAGAACTTAGAAGAAAAAATGTTCACGTAGCTCAGCAAGGTATGCACAGTGTCATTTCTTGGGATGGTGAAAACTGGCATTTAGGTGATCTTAAAATTGTTTCAGATGAAGAGGAATAACCAGCTATGCAATTAGATGATTTTAATATTACTGCTGAATATATGGAATATTCAGATAGTAGTAATAAATCCGAATGGGGGGAACCACTACCTTGCTGGATTAAGTATGAAAGTGAATCTAAAGAATTAAGTATTAAGTTTGAATATGAACAAGAGGGAAAGCCTAATACTTATGTTTGGTTTAAAGGCATAGTAGATATGCTCACTTATCCTTGTTCAGTAGAGCTAAGATCAAATAAACCTAATGTTACAGAAGAATCAATGTTGTTAGAAATAATAAATGATGGTGAAAATTGGTACTTTGAGGGAGTAGTTTATGATCCTTATACAGAAAAGATTGATGGTGTATTAGTCAATAGAATTGCTGAACGAATGATCTATATCAATCAAGTTGATCCTGATGAAAGCGATCTTGACTTTTAATTAATAACCCAGAGGCTTTTATGTTTTCAGATAATTTGTTATTTCCGACAGATTTATTGGATAGACATTATAATGTGAAATTGCCAGATATGAAGAAAGCGTTATCTATGTTTGGAATCACAAATGCAAATATTAGCTACTCTATTGGCCCGGTGGTAATAACTTACTATATCAAATTAGAATTTGATCGCTTAGAAAAGGAAAGTATCAATCAAATTTCTGATCCGACAAAATGGGCTAAAATATTGAATGTTCGTGCAGTAAGAATGATTCCGAGTGAATTTGGCATACTATCTTTGGAAATTCCACATAATAATCACCATACAATTTCACTTAAAGAGGTGATTGGTTCCGAGGTTTTTATTAATAGCAATGATAAGTTACCGATCGCTTTAGGTGTAAATCCAGAGGGCAATCCTGTAGTAATTGATTTAGCCAAGACACCTCATCTTTTGATTGGGGGAGGTACAGGAGCAGGAAAATCAGTCTGTATTAATACTATTCTTATCAGTCTATTATCAAGATTTGATGAAAAACAACTTAAATTGATATTAATTGCTCCGAAGATCGTTGAATTATCACCTTATAATGATATTCCTCACCTCATTACACCTGTTATCACTGATATGAAAAAAGCCGTGCAAGCCTTAAAATGGTGCGTAGATGAAATAGAACGCCGCTATCAGCTTTTATCATTATGGGAAGTACGCAATATCGAAAGTTATAATCAGAAAATTACTCGTTTAAATGTGGAAGGAATCGCTAAAGAAGCATTTACTCCATTAAATTATTTTGTTGTCGTGGTTGATGAGTTTTCCGATTTAATGATGGCTAGTGGTAAACATATTGAAGAATATATTATGCATATAGCCCAAAAAGCACGGGCTGTAGGGATTCATTTAATTTTAACTACACAACATTTTACTACTGATGTTATTACAGGCGTAATTAAAGCTAATATTCCTAGCCGTATAGCATTTACAACGACTACTGAAGGCGATTCTCGAGCTATTCTTGGTGAGCGTGGAGCAGAAACCTTATTAGGCTCTGGAGATATGCTATATGCTGAAGCTGGCTCTCCTGATTTAACAAGAATTCATGGTGCATTTGTCAGTGATGAAGAAATTACAGCTATTACAGATTTTTTGCGTATATGTGGAAAATCTCAACAATATCCAGAAAATATTTTCACTGAAGAGGTATTTTCGCCAGTTAAGACTGAGCTTGATCCCTTATTTGATATTGTGCGTAAATGGGTAATTGAAACTCAAACTATTTCAATATCAGCAATTCAACGCAAATTTAACCTTAGCTTTAGTCGAGCCGCTCACATTATGGATCAGCTTGAAACAGAAGGTATTGTATCTGAGCTATCAAAATTGGGAAAACGGCAGTTACTCATAACAGAAAATTAAAGAATAGGCAGGGAACTGCCTATTTTTGTTCTGTTAGTAAATCATCTAGGTAATCAGCCCATTTTTGTAACCAAATTTTACATTCTTTATCGTAAGTATGTAGATTATAAGTGCCTTCAATTCCTTTCTTAGAATGTCCTAGAATAGCCTCGCCAACTTCATTCGGGCACCCCAATCTCGCCAAACCTGTTCGAACTGTTCTACGCAGATCGTGTGGCGACCAATGTTCAATGTCTAACATTGCCCCACTTTTTCTAAGTATCCAAGTTCTTTCGGTAAGGTATTTTTGTTGGATAGGCTTTTCTTGTAATCGCATTTGAAATAAGTATTTTGTTGAACGATCAAATGTTTTAAGAAGATCTACTGTTTGATTAGATAGCTGAACATAGCGAGATGTGCCAGTTTTAGTTTCTCGAAGAAAAATTGTCTTCATTTCTAAATCAATATCATCCCAAGCAATAGCGCAAATTTCCCCTGTTCGACAGCCTGTGAGTAATGTAAGTAGAAATACGTTTTGGATTTTTTCTGTTAGTCTTGATGTTTTCAGCCATTTTAGGAATATCCCTAATTCACGGTGATCAAATGCTCTAGTTCCTTTGTTATTAGTGAGTTTAATGGTTGTCATTTTTAACGTTTCTTTTGCTAATAATGCAGGGTTTACAAAATTTTCATCAAATTTATCTAGTCCAATAGCAAAACGATATGCCGCAGTCCACTCTCTAAGAACACTTCCTGCTTGTACGCTTGCACCTCGATTGTTCACGATATTTGTAATATGTTCGGCGATTTCTTTTCTTGTCATAGAAGAGGCTAATCTATCGCCAAATGGAATGACTACATCATTGTATAAAGTTCGTCTAACTTCATCTTGCCCTTTAGGTTTTCTTGCTCCAACTATTAAACGACCATTTTCACTATAGTGATCTTCAATATATTGCGATAAGTAAAGTTCAACAAGATCTTTGACATAAAAGAGTTTCTGGCTTTCTTTTTGAGCTTGCTCTTTTTTAAATTCTTTTAATTCGGTTGCAGGACAGCGACCAGCTAAACGAATATGTTTTAGCTCTTTTAGCTGCTTTCTTGCCTCTGCTAGGCTAGTTTGAGGAAATGAGCCTATTTTTACTTGAGTTAGCTTTTTAGTTATCGGGCTAGAATATCTATAAAAAAATGTTTTTATACCAGTTTTACCACAAGTTACCCTTAGACCTGAATACTCACCAATATCAGCTTTATCAAAATCTTTAGGCTTCATCATTTCAATAGTTTTCGTAGTTAATGGCTTTTTCATAGCATTACTCATAAAATATTCCGATAAATTCCATTTTTTGCTATATGTATATTATACTATAAGCTATAAAAACCTACAAAAAAACCTACATTTTAGTATAGGATTTAGTGAGTCTTCATAAAACCTAATGAAACTACTAAATACAATAAATTTTATATATATTGTTTAAAATCAATATATTAAAAGGATTAAATAGATGATTTTTGAAGAGAATTTCCAACAACATACGCCAATGATGCAGCAATATCTCAAGTTAAAAGCAGAAAATCCTGACATTTTGTTATTTTATCGAATGGGGGATTTTTATGAGCTTTTTTATGATGATGCAAAAAAAGCGGCAGCGTTGTTAGATATTTCTTTAACTAAACGTGGACAATCAGCAGGTAATCCCATTCCCATGGCGGGCGTGCCTTATCATGCGGTAGAAGGTTATTTAGCTAAATTAGTGCAATTAGGTGAACCTGTAGCTATTTGTGAGCAAGTGGGTGATCCCGCGACATCAAAAGGGCCGGTTGAACGCAAAATTGTACGAATTGTGACACCAGGTACGGTAAGTGATGAAGCCCTTTTACCAGAACGCCAAGATAACTTAATTGTGGCGGTTTATCAGGAAAAAGAAAAATTTGGTCTAGCCACATTAGACATGACATCTGGACGCTTCCAGCTTTGTGAACCTCATTCAAAAGAAGCCTTGCAAGCTGAATTACAGCGTATTAATCCCGTAGAATTACTTTATTGTGAAGATTTTGCCGAAATGGCCATTATCGAACCTTATAAAGGTCTACGCCGTCGTCCAATTTGGGAATTTGAACTTAGTACCGCAATCTCAGAACTTAATCGTCAATTTGGTACGAAAGATTTGCGTGCATTTGGCGTAGAAAAATCACCTCTTGGCTTGGCAGCAGCAGGTTGTTTATTACAATATGCAAAAGAAACACAACGTGCTTCACTTCCACATATTCAAAGCATCAGTGTTATTCAAAATAACGATAATATTCAATTAGATGCTGCAACACGCCGAAATTTAGAACTCACTCAAAACCTTGCAGGTGGCACAGAAAATACACTTGCTTCGGTATTAGATAAATGCGTTACTCCAATGGGTAGCCGTTTGTTAAAACGTTGGATTCATCAGCCAATCCGTCAAACAGACATTCTATTAAAACGCCAAAAAACCATTGGTGAAATTGTTGAGCAAGATTTATATCACGAATTGCAGCCTTATTTGCAACAAGTGGGCGATATGGAACGGATTCTTGCTCGTGTAGCACTGCGTTCTGCACGTCCTCGTGATCTCACGCGTTTACGTACCGCATTAGAACAAATTGAACCGATAAAATCACTGATTCAGACAAAAACATCGTCAAATTTGACCGCACTTTCCGCGCAAATTGATGATTTTTCCGCGCAAATAGAGCTACTTCAAAAAGCAATTATTGAAACCCCTCCATTATTAATTCGCGATGGTGGCGTTATTGCTGAAGGCTATAATGCAGAATTAGATGAATGGCGAACCCTTTCCGCTGGTGCTACGAAATATTTAGAAAATTTAGAACAACGCGAACGAGAAAGCACGGGCATTGATACCTTAAAAATTGGCTTTAATGCGGTGCATGGTTATTACATTCAAATTAGCCAAGGGCAAGCTCATAAAGCACCGATTCATTATGTTCGCCGTCAAACTTTAAAAAATGCCGAGCGCTATATTATTCCTGAATTAAAAGAATATGAAGACAAGGTTTTAAAATCAAAAGGCGCGGCACTAGCTTTAGAAAAGCAACTTTATGATGAATTGTTTGATTTATTATTGCCACATTTAGGTCAATTACAGTTAGCGAGCTTGGCATTGTCTGAATTGGATGTGTTAGTTAACTTGGCAGAGCGAGCAGAAACCTTAAATTATGTTGCGCCACAATTTAGCGATGAAATTGGCGTAAAAATTGAAAATGGTCGTCATCCTGTAGTGGAACAAGTCTTAAAAGACCCCTTTATTGCTAACCCTGTGAATCTCAATCAGCAACGTCATTTACTGATTATTACCGGTCCAAATATGGGCGGTAAAAGTACCTATATGCGTCAAACAGCTTTAATTACGTTAATGGCGTATATAGGCAGTTTTGTGCCGGCTGATAGTGCGGTTATCGGGCAAATTGATCGTATTTTTACTCGAATTGGTGCCTCTGATGATTTAGCCTCGGGTCGTTCTACATTTATGGTGGAAATGACCGAAATGGCGAATATTCTTCATCAAGCCACTTCACAAAGTTTAGTTCTGATTGATGAAATTGGACGCGGTACTTCTACCTATGATGGGCTTTCTTTAGCTTGGGCTTGTGCCGAATGGCTGGCAAAGAAAACTCGTTCACTTACATTATTTGCGACCCATTATTTTGAACTCACCGCACTGCCAGAACAAATAGAAGGCATTGCTAATATTCATTTAGATGCATTAGAACATAACAATACCATCGCCTTTATGCATGCGGTTCAAGACGGTGCGGCAAGTAAAAGTTATGGTCTTGCTGTTGCAGCGCTAGCTGGTGTGCCTCAATCTGTCATTAAACTGGCGAAGCAAAAATTACATCAGTTAGAAAAATTATCGGCACAAAATGGTGATCAACAAATTCAACATTTAAGAGCATTAAATCAACATCAAGGGGAATTAGCTTTTGAGGCGGAACCTGATGCTTTACGTGAAGCCATCGAGCAACTTGATCCAGATGAATTAAGCCCAAAACAAGCCTTAGCTTATCTGTATCAATTGAAGAAAATGCTGTAAGAAATAAAAAAGAGCGGTCAAAAAATTTATTGTTTTTTATGACCGCTCTTTTATTTTCACTAATTTCTTAAAATCTCATAGATTTCAGAATCTTTTCTATCAAGATAATGGATGGATTGGATTTTACGAATGGTGCGTGATTTACCACGGATTAACAGGGTTTCTGTGGTTGCTAGGTTGCCACGACGAGAAATCCCTTTGAGTAATTCACCGTGCGTAATTCCCGTTGCAGCAAAAACAAGATTATCATCACGCACTAAATCTTCTAATTTTAAGATTTCATTGACCTTCACACCTAAGGCTTCACAACGTTGAACTTCTTCAGCGGCAATTTTACGATTTTCTTCTGTATCACCTTTCACTTCATTACGTGGAATAAGACGAGCTTGCATATCCCCACCTAATGCACGAATTGCGGCAGCAGCAGCCACGCCTTCAGGTGCACCACCAATACCATAAAGCATATCTACTTCCGCATCTGGTAAACAACATAAAACCGAAGCCGCCACATCACCATCTGGAATAGCCATCACGCGAATACCTAGATTATGCATTTGCTTAATCACTTCATCATGACGTGGTTTAGCGAGTACCATCACGGTTAAATCTGATAAGGATTTACCTAAACGAGAAGCCACTCGACGAAGATTTTGTTCAATCGGTAAACTTAAATCAATCATGCCTTTCACTTCAGGACCGACGACTAATTTTTCCATATACATATCAGGCGCTTTTAAGAAGGTACGTTTACCACCAGCTGCTAATACTGAAATGGCATTTGATTGGCCCATTGCGGTCATTCTTGTGCCATCAATTGGATCAACCGCAATAGAAACGAGTTCACCATTACCTGACCCTACTTTTTCGCCAATATAAAGCATTGGTGCTTCGTCAATTTCCCCTTCACCAATCACAATTTCACCGTCCATATGGATTAAATTCAGCATATAACGCATGGCTTTGACTGCCGCATCATCTGCTGCATTCTTATTACCACGTCCAAGCCAAGTGTAAGCAGCCAATGCTGCCGCTTCGGTTACTCTTGAAAATTCAATAGCTAATGCACGATTCATTTTTCTCTCCCAATGCAAAAAGTCTCGTTATTTTATCACTAAGCAAACGTTTGCATAATAAATTTTGACAAGAGGCTTTTAAAAATAGGATTAAGTCGGTAGAATAAAGCCGTTTCGGACTTATTTTAAAAAAGGAAATCACTATGTCTTTAGAAATTTTAGATCAGCTTGAAGAAAAAATTAGACAAGCAGTAGAAACCATTCAATTACTTCAACTTGAAGTGGAAGAATTAAAAGAACAAAAAAATCAATCTCAACAAGCGGTAGAAGCGTTGCAACATGAAAATGAGCAACTTAGAAATGAACACCGCAACTGGCAAGAACACATTCGTTCATTGTTGGGTAAATTCGACAACGTATAATGACTATAAAGGCTTAGAAAATCTAAGCCTTTTTTCTTATTAGGAAACAATATGAATATTTGCGTGATTTCAGGCAGCACATTAGGCAGCGCTGAATATGTGGCGGAGCATTTAGAAGATGTGTTGAAAACACAAGATTTTTCTACCGCACTTTTCCACGGACCAGAACTTGATGATGTGATTGATGAAAATATTTGGTTGATTGTCACTTCAACACATGGTGCAGGTGAATTGCCTGATAATTTGAAACCACTCTTTGAACAAATTGCGGCATCAGATAAAGATTTCTCTTCTCTCCGCTTTGCCGTTGTAGGCTTAGGCAATTCAGATTACGATACATTCTGTCATGCCATGAATAAAGTTGAAACACAATTAAGTGAAAAAAGTGCGGTCAAAATTTGCGACAGTTTAAAAATCGATGTCTTGCATGTTGATGATCAAGAACAATTTGCGGAAGATTGGCTACCACAATTTATAAATGCACTTTAGTCATAATAAAGCGATAATTTGAGTTATCGCTTTTTCTTTATCCATTATCCAAAAAAATTACCTGTGGATAACTTTAATAAAACCTGTCAAAAACTTGTTCTTTTCCACTGAGTAAATATGATGATTGTTTTAACTGTGGATAAAATTGAAGGTTATCCACAAGAAAAAGCCTTCAAACTGACGACATTTTAACACAATCTAAAACGATCTAACTTCTTCATTTAAAAAAGGAAAAAGATCTTATTCACAAGGTAAAAGGATCTTAATAGTAACAATAATAAGATCTTTATATATAAATAGATCTTATCTTTATTACCTCTCGATCTTATCTCATCACAGATTGAATTCTTGCTTTCAAGCACACGTAATTTTCAGTAGAATAGCGCCTATTTTTAGATCGAAGATCAAATTGAAGACGAAGAGAGAGATATGTTTTACACCGAAAATTATGATGTGATCGTTGTTGGTGGCGGTCATGCTGGTACCGAAGCCGCATTGGCTCCGGCACGCATGGGATTAAAAACCCTATTATTGACACATAATGTTGATACCCTTGGACAAATGTCGTGTAACCCTGCTATTGGTGGTATTGGTAAAGGCCATTTAGTGAAAGAAGTGGATGCCATGGGCGGGTTAATGGCGCATGCTGCAGATAAGGCCGGGATTCAATTTCGTACTTTAAACAGTAGTAAAGGGCCTGCTGTACGTGCAACTCGTGCTCAAGCCGACCGCGTGTTATATCGCCAAGCCGTACGCATCGCACTAGAAAATCAACCAAATTTAGATATTTTCCAACAAGAAGTAACTGATATTTTAATTGAACAAGATCGCGTTTGTGGTGTGGAAACCAAAATGGGACTTAAATTCCGTGCTAAATCGGTGATTTTAACAGCCGGTACTTTCCTAGCGGGTAAGATCCATATTGGTTTAGAACATTACGAAGGTGGCCGAGCTGGTGATCCGGCATCTGTTACACTTTCTCATCGGTTACGTGATCTGAATTTACGTGTAGATCGTTTAAAAACCGGTACACCACCGCGTATTGATGCACGTACGATCAATTTCGATATATTGGCTAAACAACATGGTGATGCCGTATTACCGGTATTCTCTTTTATGGGATCAGTGGATGATCACCCTCAACAAATTCCTTGTTATATCACGCATACGAATGAACAAACTCATGAAGTGATCCGTAATAACTTGGATCGCAGTCCAATGTATACCGGTGTTATTGAAGGAATCGGTCCGCGTTATTGTCCATCTATTGAAGATAAAGTGATGCGTTTTGCGGATCGTAATTCACATCAAATCTATTTGGAACCAGAAGGCTTAACCAGTAATGAAGTGTATCCAAACGGGATCTCTACTAGTTTGCCGTTTGACGTACAAATGGGTATTGTGAACTCCATGAAAGGTTTGGAAAAAGCTCGTATCATTAAACCAGGTTATGCCATTGAATATGATTATTTTGATCCGCGTGATTTAAAACCTACTTTAGAAACTAAATCTATTTCTGGTTTGTTCTTTGCGGGTCAAATTAATGGTACAACGGGTTATGAAGAAGCGGCGGCACAAGGCTTATTAGCTGGGATTAACGCAGGTCTTTATGTACAAGAGAAAGAGGCATGGTATCCACGTCGTGATCAATCTTATACTGGCGTATTGGTGGATGACCTTTGCACGCTTGGTACCAAAGAACCGTATCGCGTATTTACTTCTCGTGCGGAATACCGTTTGTTATTACGTGAAGACAATGCAGACATTCGTTTAACGCCAATTGCCCATGAATTAGGTTTGATTGATGAGGCTCGCTGGGCTCGCTTCAATCAAAAAATGGAAAATATCGAACAGGAACGCCAACGCTTACGCAGCATTTGGTTGCATCCGCGTTCTGAATATTTAGAAGAAGCCAATAAAGTACTTGGTAGCCCACTTGTGCGTGAAGCAAATGGTGAAGATTTATTGCGTCGTCCAGAAATGACCTACGATATTTTGACTTCTTTAACGCCATATCAACCGGCAATGGAAGATAGAGAAGCCGTAGAACAAGTGGAAATTGCCATTAAGTATCAAGGCTATATTGAGCATCAACAAGAAGAAATTGAAAAACAAAAACGCCACGAAAATACAGCTATCCCGGCTAACTTTGATTACAGCAAAGTGTCTGGTTTATCTAATGAAGTACGTGCGAAGTTGGAACAGCATCGTCCAGTTTCCATTGGCCAAGCAAGCCGAATTTCAGGCATTACCCCTGCGGCGATTTCAATTATTCTGGTGAATTTGAAAAAACAAGGCATGTTAAAACGCGGCGAATAATCATTTATAAATGAAAAGTGCGGTTAATTTTGACCGCACTTTTTTTATATGGCTTAACTTAAAAAAGTTATTAGTGGGATAAAGCTTGTTTCACTGCTACATCTAATCCTGCAGTTGGGCGACCAAGCAATTTCTCAAGGGTTTTGTCTTCTGAGAATAATGCACCGTTTGACGCATCCACATCCCATTGTGCAATTAAGCCTGCAAAGCCTTCATTTAATCCTGCTTGTACAAGTGCTGCGGCATAATCTGCTGCAGGAATATCCACGTAAGGGATATCTTTACCTGTTTGTTTGCTGATTTCTGCTGCAAGGTCAGCTAATGTCCAGCTGGTTGATCCAGCAAGCTTGTAAGTTTGGTTTTCATGACCTTCACTTAATGCAACATTTACCGCTGCTTCAGCAAGTTCTGCACGGAGTACAGACGAAATTTTGCCGTTTTTTGCTGAACCGTAGAAAGCATTGTTTGCTAATGCTGCTGGAATTGAAGCTGTGTAGTTTTCGGTGTACCAACCATTGCGTAAAATGGTGTAAGTAATGCCCGAAGCTTTTAATGCGGCTTCAGTTTGAACGTGCTCACCGGCAAGAGATTTCACTGTGTTGTCGTTGGTTGCGCCGAGTAAGCTAGTGTAGATAATATGCTTCACGCCTGCTTTTTTCGCTGATTCAATTACGTTGCTATGTTGTAGTGCACGCTGACCTATTTCATTACTTGATACCAAAATTAATGTATCTACGCCTTGTAATGCTTCTACTTGTCCTTCTGTTTTTGAATAATCAAATTGGCGGGCTTTTACGCCAGAAATTTTTTCTGGAGAGCGTACAAGCGCAATGACATTTGCTTGTTTTGCTTTTAATAAGTTTAATGCGATTGTGCCAAATTGACCTGTTGCACCTGTAATTGCGATAGTTTTAGTAGTCATGATGTTTTCCTTCTTGTTAAGTTGAAATGATGTTTGAACATTTGATTGTTCGCTTGATGTGGCGTATTATATTTCAAAACTTACTTTTAAGAAGTACTTACAAAAATGTAAGTTTTAGAAAAGTTTAAAAATATTTTTTAATTAATTGATTTATAAGGAATTAAAAATGGAAAAAATTTTTGATCGGGGCAATGTATTAGCTTCAGCTTGTCCATCTCGCCAAATTTTACAGCATTTAACAAGCCGCTGGGGCGCATTGGTATTAGTAAGTTTACATTCGGGCACAAAACGTTTTAGTGAACTTCGCCGTGCTATTGATGGCGTAAGCGAACGTATGTTGACAAAAACACTACAAGAGTTAGAAGCAGATGGAATGTTAATTCGTAGATCCTATAATACTGTGCCACCACAAGTAGATTACACATTAACAGAATTTGGATCTCAGGCTTCTAATAAGATGTTTGAGTTGGTGGATTGGTTGGAAACAAATTTAGGGAATATTTTGGCAAGCCAGAAGAAATAATGTTTCAAGGTAGGCATTTTCAAGTAGAATGACGACAAACAGACAAGATAGATAGAAAAATGAAAGCAAAACTCGAAAATTTACTGACTCAAGCACAAATCCAATTAACCGATCTACAAAAAGATCAGCTGATTCAGTTGGTACAATTACTCCATAAATGGAACAAGGCTTATAATTTAACCTCTGTACGTGATCCACTAGAAATGTTAGTAAAGCATATCTTGGATAGTATTGTTGTTAGTCCTTATTTACAAGGGGATCATTTTATAGATGTAGGAACAGGTCCAGGCTTGCCAGGTCTGCCTTTAGCCATTATTAATCCTACCAAGCAATTTGTCTTGTTAGATAGTTTAGGTAAGCGTATTAGCTTCATTCGAAATGCAGTACGTGAGTTAGGACTAACAAATGTAGAACCTGTTCTTAGCCGCGTTGAGGAATACCAACCTGAACAAAAATTCGACGGTGTATTAAGTCGTGCATTTGCTTCGTTAAAAGATATGACAGATTGGTGTCATCATTTACCAAAACAAGATGGATATTTTTATGCTTTAAAAGGCATTTATCACGAAGATGAAGTTCAAGAATTAGACAAAAAATTCGAAGTAAAAGACGTGATAACTTTACATGTCCCTGAGCTTGTAGGTGAGCGACATTTAATCGTTTTACGATAAAACATACTTTTTTATGAGTATTTTGTGAATAATTTTTTAAAAGTGTGATTTGTTTAACATTTTTTAGTGGTTTAAAAGTTGAAACTCTTTGCAGCAAGGGTATAATTAGATAGTTTTTGTATTTTAAAAAAATAAGATAATGTCTAAGGTTTTAACACAGGCTAAAAATCGATATCAAAAGGCGATAATCATTGAATCGATTTGTCTTGTTGTTTTGGGATTATTCCTTGCAATTTGGCAAGGTGAAAGTGCGGTAGATTTCAGTTTAGGATTTATCAGTGCTTTTGTACCATTTTGTGCTTTTGCTTATATTGTTTTTTTTCGCAAACAAGATTTTTCAACAAAATTAACGGCATTTTATCGTGGTGAAGCGTTAAAGTTTATGCTAACGATTGTGCTTGTGGGTGTGTCCTTTAAATGGCTTGTTATCTCACATTTTATTTTGTTTTTTGTTGGTTTTTTTACAGCATTAGCGTTGAATAATTTTATTCCGTTTTTGTTAAATAGATCTTAATTTTTTCTACAAAGGGTTGATTATGTCTGGACAAACAACTTCCGAATATATTAGTCACCACTTGTCTTTCTTGAAGACAGGTGATGGTTTCTGGAACGTTCACTTCGATACGCTTTTTTTCTCAATTGTATCGGCAGTGATTTTCTTGTTTATCTTTTCTCGTGTTGCAAAAAATGCTACGACAGGCGTACCAGGCAAAATGCAATGTTTGGTTGAAATTGTTGTAGGTTGGGTTGATGGTATTGTGAAAGAAAACTTTCATGGTCCGCGTAATGTGGTCGCACCAATTGCTTTAACCATTTTCTGCTGGGTATTCATTATGAATGCAATTGACTTGATTCCTGTTGATTTTATTCCTCAATTTGCCGGTCTTTTTGGTATTCATTATTTAAGAGCAGTACCAACAGCAGATATCAGTGCAACATTAGGTATGTCAATCTGTGTATTCTTCCTCATTCTTTTCTATACGATTAAATCAAAAGGTTTTGGTGGTTTAGTTAAAGAATATACACTCCACCCTTTTAATCATTGGGCGTTTATTCCTGTAAACTTTATTCTTGAAACGGTAACTTTATTAGCTAAACCGATTTCTCTTGCTTTCCGTCTTTTCGGTAATATGTATGCAGGGGAATTAATCTTTATTCTTATCGCTGTGATGTACTCTGCAAATGTGGCCATTGCAGCATTGGGAATCCCATTACACCTAGCTTGGGCTATTTTCCATATTTTGGTTATTACGTTACAAGCATTCATCTTTATGATGTTAACGGTGGTTTATTTAAGTATTGCTTATAACAAAGCAGAACATTAATTTTTATTAACCGGCTCTAGGGCTAAATTTAACTTCTATCTATTGGAGAACATTATGGAAACTGTAATTACAGCGACAATCAT
>OGYU01001352.1_pt1 | contig 17494 bp, 13 predicted proteins | sample 1576581 | NCBI WGS metagenome assembly OGYU01 (sample SAMEA3541547, study PRJEB24748) | human gut metagenome | biome: human gut; feature: human-associated habitat; material: faeces | place: China | collected 2012 | reverse complement strand
AATAACTGTACATTGTACATCGTCAAAATTGTACATTCTTATATTGACATTTACATTATGGTTTATTGGAGACTTGTATGGTATTAATCAACTATATAAGTAAACATATAATTTAGGTATAATATAATTAAAAGAATATACTTCAAATTACCACAATAATTAAGCAATGCCTGTTAAGCAATTACGATTTAATGAACTTTCTAAAGTAGTATAAAAGGAATACCAATGAAACCATTTACTCTTAAAAGATTTGTATTACTACCGTTGATTATACTATCCCTCATAATGACAACGGGGTGTCATCTTCTCTCCCATTACAGTGAGGATGAGGTACACCAATATATAAATAAGAACTATCCTAATCTGACCTATCACCTAGAGTCACGAAGGGGCAATACATGGCAAGTCACCTTTGATAAATATCCACAAACGCCCATTGAAATATCTGAAGTCTTGCACACCTCTGCACCTGTTGTACCACAAGTTGAGCGAATACTCATAACCAATATTCCATTAATAACTGCATTTCCATTAATGAAAAACCATCTAACAGCAGAGGAGTTATCCTATGCTACATATGACACATCTTCTTTGTATATTGAAATGCCTATCCCCTATTCAGCCATAGAAAACCATGATGTAACAAATTTTTACAATCGAATGGATCAATTCTGCAAAGAATATGCTAACACCTATCCAGATTTCAAAGAAAAAATATATATTAGAGTCATCATAAAACCATCTGATGGTTCTGATGCACCGGAAGAATACAGAAGAATCTTCCGTTTATCCCAATATTAATAAAATAGGTGCTCCTAAGGAGCACCTATTTTAATTATGTAACGATGTTATCAATTGATACCTTAGATTTATTATATGTAACATCATTTCATATTGTCATTAATCCTTATAACCCGTCTAAAAAAATCATAGCCTCCATTTATATTGTCGCCAATTACCATTTCACTATCTTGAAAGTATGGTGAAACAGGTAAATAGCCCCACACAACACCTAATCCTCCACATATATTGCGGCCACCATCTCCGCCTTTATAGGAAAATCCACATTCGTCATATACGATTTCTCTACAATACGGATCGTCACCTATAATCAATCCAAAAAAGTTTTCCTTTTCTAATGTATACTCTCCATCATTATCCATCCATTCCATATGCTTTAAATTCATAGAGAAATCTATATTGTTTCCCCATGGAAAGATAGTTCTACACCCCTTGCCAGCTAAATACTCCCACTCTCTTTGTGTAGGAAGAGAGTATCCATTATCTTTTATGTTTTGTAACAGTTTCTTAAATGTGGTGACTTTATAATATTTGCCACACCAATTACTATCATCTGTTTTATATAAGCAAACTGTGTTGTGAACCATTGTTTCAGAAAGCCCAGCTTTTTCGGCGTTTTCTATCATCTGTTGCCACTCTTTATTTTGTCTGAGTTTCTCATCTGAAATAGGTATCCAACAAGTTTCACTATACGTTTTTTGTACTAAAAGCGGATGTATTATAAATTCACCCTCTTGGGTAAAATTATGCGTAAGATACTTTTCTATGTTGGATATTATTGCCTCATCTGCCAGTGCTTCGCTAATCTTAGTTAAAATATCCTCTTCACTATAAATTTCATCTTCGTAACCATCTAAAAATACATAGGCAAGATCCATTAAGCTTTCTTTATCAAAAATATCTTGCAACTTTTTATTGTCAAAATTAAGACCGAGCCTAACGGTATCCCCAGGAACAAATACAAAATCTATGCCATCATTAGAGCGATATACTGCCGTATATGTTGATTTTTCAAAAGCCTTAAACTCTTTAAAACATATCAATTCTAAATTATATATTGCTGCCAATGTATTTAATAATGCCTTTTTATCAGAAACAGATAACAAATCATATTGAGGATTGTATAATTTATCGATTGAAATATGATTCATAGATTAAATACTCCTTAATTTTCATCTGATACACATATGCTACATTATAATTATTAGTATATATATTCATTATAATTTAGAGAGAGGAAATTATGAACGGAATCAATTGGACACATCTATTAACACTCACCTTATCTCCGGAAAAAGGTAGTAATGAACTCAAAACCAATGGTGCCCTTAATGAAGCCTTACCAATGGGTATCATCGCTTATGTGGTAATGGCTATCTTAACGTATCTTATAGCATGCATCACGATAAGCATCGTAAGTTATTCATTCTTTACCATCTTTTCATTTACCACATTATTGGGACTCATAGTTAAAGCTTTATTAAAGGCTGTCATCCCAGCTCTATTAGCAAGCTATATCTTTAACTTTTATTGTAATCGCACCTATCCTACAATTAGTGTAACATTCCAAGATACTTTCAAACAATTCATGTACGCTGTAGGAGTATTTGCGGTCCTTACACTAGTACAAAATATTATATTTGTACCATTTATGATGAGTTTATACACTAATACACTCCCATCCGGTCTAGTTAGAACAGTTATATTCATCTTGAATATGTGCACTTATGGATGGACCGCATTTACATTATTAAAACTATGTATGGCAGAATATAATATGTCTGTACGAGATACTGCAACAACCTTAGTTGTTAGTATCGTTCCACTCATCGTCATCAACTATATCATAAAAAATATATTCTAGTTCTATGTTAACAAAATTATAATGGATAACTCGAACGGGCACCAATAATTAAATTGGTGCCCGTTTAGTTATTTTCACTAATCGCATATTCTATTTACTTAGATATTGACGGAGTGTTTGATTCTCTAATGGTTCTAATTGTAATGCCTTCCGATTCTTAATTGCATTAATAGCTAATGCTTCAAAGGTATCTTTATCAAAATCAGTTATCCATTTCAGATAAATACACCCCTATTCCAGTAATTAAATAACTATCAATATAACTCAGCCAAGAGAATAATGGCAAATAACCATAATACAACACCATATGTCATATTTGTTTTTACCTTATCAAGACTCACCTTTCCATTATGAAGTAATTTACCCGTTGTACTATAAGGAATCATAGGTCCTGGAACTAACACGGTAATATAAAACTCTAGACTGTGAGCCGTATATTCTGCACCATTTAATAGATACTTAACATCATATCCATAAATAACTGTAAAATTAGGAAGTTCTTTAATAATTCTAGGCGTAACTGATAAAATCTCTACCGGAATACCTTTTCGACGACACCAAAAACGAAATGCAATAAAATATGTTCCAAAAATCATGAGAACGATTGCTACACAAAACTGCCATGGATTAACAAACATTATTTCTTATCCTTTCTAAAGTTGATTTTGATTTAAAGCCTCCATTTAATATGAACTAATCTCTGATAATCAAACATTATACGATTCCCGTTAATAACTAAATTATAGTTAACAGACTCCAATTTTATATTCCCATACGGAAAAGGTCTATTAAAGATAAAAAAGTAAAGATTTCATTCTCCCTGAGACTATATAAATTAACAGCTTAAAGATTTAATCAAATACGTTTAATCATTCAAGGTCTATATAGCTAAACTTAGACTGTATTAGATTCTCTTCGTCCTTCTTTGTAGAAATTATAAAATCAACAGCGATCAGATCAATACACATTACAGGCATAACTATTTTAGCTTTAACACCATTTAGTACTGGACTTACCCATTTCTTATTATGAGTCATCTCTCCATCTGTTTTTACAACACATGGTTCGACACTAATATCTTGAATATCATATTCATGATTACGATATTCATGAAATTTCATTGATTTATTCTTAAATAAAATGTCACTTTTAATATTAACCTCTATACAGTTAATAAATCTAATTTCACAGGATTCTGACACTAATATGACTGTATTACCAAAATCTTTAATATCTAATGAATATGGCATTTCATCCCATAAATCTAATATATCAATTCTTTTTTGAAGTTCCATCATTTTTATCATCCTCTCTGTATAAGTATTCTCTGTCTTAGTATCAATTTCTTTACCATCTACAGTTAGTATACCATCTGAAATTGAAGATTGAGTAGTCGAGCTTGCTTTACCTTTAGATCCTACACCTAAATTTAGACCTAGACAAAATTATTATAAAGCTTATCATAGCCATCTTATTTCGCAAGGATACCTACCTATTGAGTCACACTTTTCCAATTCTCAGGAATACTAAGTATAATAAAAACCATTATAATAACGCAAAAAAGGGGCTGCAACTAGAATGCGGTAAAATCGCATTCTGTTACAACCCCTTTTATTATGGATTATCGGAGATCTGTATTTTATTAATCTAAGTCGTAGAAACCAGATGGTTTATCGCTCAAATTAATAATGATATTTTTCATTTGAGTGTAGTGCTCAAGGATAACCTTGTGTGTTTCACGGCCGATACCAGATTGTTTATAACCACCGAACGGTGCGCCTGCTGGAATGGAGTTATATGTATTAACCCACATACGACCTGTTTCTATAGCTCGAGCTACACGGATAGCACGGTTAAGGTTTTGTGTAAATACGCCACCACCAAGACCGTATAAGCTATCATTAGCTTGTTCAATTACTTCGTCTTCGCTATGGAATTTAATCACTACTGCCACCGGACCAAAGATTTCTTCACGAGCTACGCGCATATCATTTGTAGCATCCACGATGAGTGTCGGTCTTACGAAGCAACCTTTGCCAAGTTCGCCATCTGTAATACGTTCACCACCAGCTACAACACGAGCGCCTTCTTCCTTAGCAAGTTCTATATAGCTAAGTACTTTCTTAACTTGTGCTTCGTAAATCAAGGAACCTAGTTGTGTAGATTCATCCCAAGGCAATCCAACTCTTACCTTATCAAATAATTTAGAAAGTTCAGCTACAAATTTATCATAAATTGTATCTTGTACGAAGATACGGGAACCTGCGCAACATACTTGGCCTTGGTTGAAGAGGATGCCGAGCATTGCCCCATCAAGAGCTTGTTTCCAGTTTGCATCTTCAAAGAAGATATTCGCAGATTTACCACCTAATTCCAATGTAGCAGGAATCAAGCGTTCAGATGCTGCTTTATATACATCAAGACCTACTTCTGTAGAGCCTGTGAAAGCAAGTTTGCTGAAGCCTGGATGATCAAGGATATATTGGCCAGATTTAGAACCTTTACCCGTTACAATGTTTACAACACCTGGAGGTAAGATGTCTTGCAAAATGCTACCTAGTTCTAACAAACTAAGAGATGTATGACTAGATGGTTTGATAACAACTGTACACCCTGCTGCCAGCGCTGGTGCCAATTTCCAAGCAGCCATTAAGAATGGGAAGTTCCAAGGTACGACTTGACCTACTACGCCAATCGGTTCACGAATAATAAGACTTAATGTATTTTCATCAAATACTTGTGCCGAACCTTCTTCTGCACGAAGCACACCGGCGAAGTAACGGAAATGATCTGCACCAAGTGGAATATCCACGTTTAATGTTTCACGGATTGGTTTACCATTATCGTATGTTTCAACAGTTGCCAAATGTTCTTTGTGAGCATCGATAGCATCTGCAATTTTTAACAGATACTCTGCCCGATCGACTTGAGAAACTGTTTTCCACGTTTTAAAAGCCTCTGTTGCAGCTGCTACAGCTTTATCAACATCCGCCTGCGTAGCTTCTGCACAAACAGCAAGTTGCTCGCCATTAGCAGGGTTATATACATTAAATTCAGCACCATCAGATGCAGGTACCCATTCATTATTGATTAAAAGACCATATCTTTCTCTAATATGTAAACTCATAGTACTTCCTCCTTTAATGGATAACGACTATTAATTATCTTCTATGAGTTCATCATACACCCAATATCTAAATACTTCAATCTATTTTATTATTTTCGATATAGCGATTTTATTGTATTCTCAATAGTTTTATTCTATATCAAAATCGATATGCTTATCACTATTTATGATAACAGAGCACACAAAAAAGGAGTCCTCTATTACCTAAAGGACTCCATACAATCATGCCTATTTTTGACATGTATAATTTTTTACGAATTACCCTAACAAAATTAGGCCTTTTTCTTGTCTTTATTTCTCAATGACTTGACGGATAATCCGATACGATTTCGCTTTACATCTACAGAGATGATCTCGGCTTCAATAATATCGCCTACAGCAAGTACATCAGAAGGATGTTGTTTCGCCGTGCATAGTTCGCTACGATGTAATAAACCATTCGTTTTTAAACCAAAATCAATGAAAGCACCAAAGTCTACTACATTATGCACCGTACCTTTAACAACCGTACCAACCTTGATATCCTCAAGACTTACTACATGCTTACGTGTCAGAGGTGCAGGTAAATCCTCACGAGGGTCACGACCTGGTTTAGCAAGAGCTGCAATGATATCTCGCACAGTAGGAATACCCGCATCAAGCTTATGTGCCATCTTATCTACATCAACCAATGGTAATTTCACTTGTAATGCTTCAAGTTGGGATTTATCTTGCAAATCCTTTAATGTAAAACCTAATTCACCAATAATACGTTCTGCCAACTCATAGGACTCAGGGTGAACAGATGTATTATCCAATGGATTCTTAGCACCATTTAATCGCAAGAAACCAGCACACTGAGTAAATGCTGCAGGACCTAAGCGTGGCACCTTTAATAGTTGCTTACGACTAGTAAACCCACCATTTTCTTGACGGAATGCTACAATATTTTTTGCTACCGTACCAGAAATGCCTGCGATATGCTGCAAAATCGCCGGAGATGCCGTATTAAGCTCTACCCCAACATGGTTAACTACAGATTCAACAACTTGATCCAATGTATGAGTTAACTGTTTTTGGTTAACATCATGTTGATATTGGCCAACGCCGATAGACTTAGGATCGATTTTAACAGACTCTGCTAATGGATCTTGTACACGACGAGCAATAGATACGGCGCCGCGAATCGTTACGTCTAAATCTGGCAATTCATCAATAGCTAGTTTTGATGCAGAATATACAGACGCGCCAGCTTCATTAGTAATGATGTAGTGGCAATCTAATTTTTCCTCTTCAATCATCTTAGACGCAAATTGTTCTGTTTCATACGAGGCTGTACCGTTGCCAATGGACAATAAGGTAACATTAAATTTGCGAATCTTTTCCGCTAATTTCTTTTGTGCTTCTTGTTTTAGCTTTTCACTATTTGTTAAATAGTAAGCACCATAATCGAGTACATTGCCTTGTGCATCGATAATAGCCATCTTACAACCTGTACGATACCCTGGGTCAAGGCCCATAATAACATGACCTGCCAATGGCGGTTGTAACAATAAATTTTTAAGATTTACACCAAACACCTTAATTGCTTGCTCATCTGCAGATTCGGTTAATTCATTGCGAATATCCCGTTCAAGAGCAGGGAACATCAAGCGTTTATACGCATCTGCTACGGCGCTAGCTTTCACATCACTAAAAATAGATTGTTCATTGTTAGTAATACTACGCACCATATATTGAATATAGGATTCATCGGGTACGGTTAGAGCCAATTTAAGAGCCCCTAATTTTTCGCCTCGATTAACCGCCAAGATACGATGGGACGGCATCTGACGAACTGGTTCAGCATACTCATTATATTGAAGGAATTGGTCCTTGTGTTCATTATCTTCCACGAGTTCTGCTTGGATAAAACCTTCCTTCCACATACGCTTACGAAGAGTAGCGCGAAAATCTGCACTGTCGCTGACAATTTCTGCAACGATGTCCGACGCACCTTGAATGGCGTCCTCCGGTGTAGGCACCTCTTCAGAAATATATTCTCTTGCGATATCTAGAGGATTACCGGATGTGACCGTATCATTCAAAATCATATCTGCTAAAGGCTCTAGTCCTCGTTCACGGGCAATCATGGCCCGTGTCCGTTTCTTAGGTCGATATGGTAAATACAAATCCTCTAATTCTTGTAATTTTACTGCTTTCATCAAAGATGCCATCAATTCATCGGTCATCTTTTCTTGTTCCGTAATAGCATTGATGATTTCTTGACGCCGTGCTTCTAAATTGCGCAAATATTTAATACGTTCTTCGATAGTTCGCAGTTGTTCATCTTGTAATTCACCTGTTACTTCTTTTCTGTAACGAGCGATAAACGGCACCGTGTTACCTTCGTCTAAGAGCGTAACCGCTGATTTTACTTGACCAGGCTTAACACCCAATTCCTTTGCAATAATGGCAAACATTGATTCCATTAGTTATGTCCTTTTCTTTCATATGTTACAAATCGATGAGGATATGTATTTTTATCATCTACCGTCCCCTCTACAACAGAGGTAATTGTGAAAGCTGACGCATCAAATGCAGGGAAATGAGCATCCCCTTCAAATTCATAGTCAACCTCCGTAATGTGCATTACATCTACATACGGTAAAAAGGCTTCGTAGATTTGTGCACCACCGATAACATAGGCCACATCCATCTCTTTAGCAGCCTTTACAACAGCCTCGGGTGAAGAAAATACACGTACCCCTTCCGGTGCATTAAAGCCTTTATTTTTTGTAATCACCCAATGTTCTCGATTAGGCAATAAAAAGGGCAAGCTTTCAAAGGTCTTACGCCCCATAATAATAACGTGGCCCGTCGTTTTTTCCTTAAAGAATTTCAAATCATTGGGCAAATGCCAAATCAAAGAATTATCCTTGCCGATAACGCGATGATGAGCTACCGCTACGATAAGTGCTAACATAGTATCCCCCTATACGGCTACGGTCATAGCCAATTTACCTAAATGTTCATACCCTTCTAACACGATATCTTCTGGTGTAAAATCGTAAAAATCAGTGATGTCTGGATTTACATGAATTGTCGGTGCCGGTAACGCTTGATTACGACGAGATAATTGCTCACGCAATGCATCCACATGATTTTCGTAAATATGTGCATTATTAATAACATGGGTAAACTTACCAGGCTTCAAACCAGTCACTTGGGCAATCATACATAAGAGGGCTGCATATTGAGCCGTATTAAATGGAACACCAAGCCCCATATCACCACTGCGTTGAATGAGCATGCAGTTTAAATAGCCATTGCCTACATCCCACAATGTTTCATACGCACAAGGTTGCAAAGCCATATCAGGCAAATCCTCAATATTCCATAATGTAACAATCATGCGGCGACTATCTGGATCCTCTTTTATAGTTTTGATGAGATTATCCAATTGTTTGTATTTAGCAATTTGATAACCATAGGCCTTACCAATAGTCCCATCTTCGCGCATCCATTCATCCCATACATGGACATTCATATCTTGTAATTTACGCACATCATTGGACTGCATTTGCCAAATCCATAACAATTCTTTCACAGCTGTTTTGAAAGCCACAAATTTTGTAGTTAAAATTGGAAATTCCTCTTGTAAATCAAACTGCATAATTTGTTGTGGCAATTTATATGTGGCTATGCCTGTTCTATTTTGACCATATATGCCATGATCTAATATATTTTCAATAATATTAAGATATTGTGTATCCGCTGAGCTCATAGTTCCCCCTAATCATATTAAAAATCACTCAATATAGCGTTATAGAAACGCCAATTTATTACCCCTTATATTGTGAAATGGCCTCTAAAAATGAAAGTCCATATTTCTTTAGTTTTGCTTCCCCTACGCCCTTTATATTGCCAAATTCACCTAATGTTTTTGGCCGTATATTGGCTAAATCGATAAGCACCGTGTCAGGGAATATAATATACGGCGGCACACTAAGTTGCGATGCCAGTTGTTTGCGATGTTGACGTAAATGTTCAAATAGCCCACCAGAACCAGAACGGGGTACTTCGGAGCGAGAGATAGAGGCTGATTTTTTCGTTTTACGAGATGGCACGATGATCTCTTGCCTAATTTCTTCTACCTCTTTATGCCCTGCTAGTACCTCTTCTGCACCGGCGGTGACGGATAAGACCGGATATTTTCCCATAGAACTCCGCAAGTATCCAGAGGCTACAAATTGTTGTATGAGGCCCTTAATCTCCTTATCCCCCACATCCGATAAATACCCAAATACAGATAAGGCATCAAGACCTGCCCTCGTAATGCGGTCAGTCCGTTCTCCGCGCACGATGGACGAAATCATAGAGGCACCATACCGCTCCTCTGTGGCGATAATGGCACGGAATATGGCCTTTGCCTCTTTCGTGACATTAACACGTTCCCCTTTTGTATTACAGGAACTACAGTTACTGCATTCGAGCCACGGAACGATTTCACCAAAATAGGCGAGCATATATTTTCTTAGGCAAGTACTACAGAAACAGTAATCAATCATGGACTGCAGTTTTCTAAGTTCTACCTGCTCACGTTGTGGTTCTAAATGACCTTGTTCAATCAAATACTTATGAACGCGCACATCTTGCCCACTATAGAGCAGAATACATTCCGCCGGTGCGCCGTCGCGACCAGCACGGCCCGCCTCTTGATAATAGGACTCCATATTACGCGGCATTTGATAGTGCAACACATACCGCACATTACTCTTATCGATGCCCATGCCAAATGCGTTGGTGGCGACCATAACTTGTAATTGGTCGAAGGCGTATTTATTTTGCATATCTTTGCGCATCTCATCGGATAATCCGGCATGGTAATATCCAGTTTGGATTCCGGCACGCGTCAAATTATCGTAGACTCGTTCTACATCCTTGCGTGTAGAGCAATAGATGATACCATTTTCATGACTATGACGCCGCACATAATCGACTACATAATCCATGCGCTTTGGTGTGCGCACGACGGAAAACGATAAATTCGGCCTATCAAATCCCGTAACATACACATTCGCATGATCGAGACCTAATAATGTTTTAATATCATTCTCTACTGCCTTCGTAGCCGTCGCTGTGAAAGCCCCCACTACGGGACGCTTAGGCAAACTAGCTAACCAATCACCTATCAATCGATAGGAAGGTCTAAAATCATGGCCCCACTGTGAAATACAGTGCGCTTCATCAACAATGACTTGAGAGATAGGCATAGAGCGTAACACATTGCAGAAAAAATTGGAACCTAATCGCTCTGGTGCAATATATAATAATTTAATATTCCCACTACGTACATCGTACATGGTCTTATTAAATTCTGTTTGCGTTAATGTACTATTGATTAAGGCAGCCGGTATATTTTGATCCACCAAGCCATCAACTTGGTCTTTCATCAAAGATATTAAGGGCGAGAATACGACGGTAAGCCCCGATTTACAAAGAGCTGGAATTTGAAAGCATATCGATTTACCTGCCCCAGTAGGCATGATGGCCACTACATCCTCGTTCTTTAATAAAGACTCTACAGGAGCCTCCTGAGCGGGCCGAAAGGATGTATACCCAAAATAGGTTTGCAGTAGTTGTAACGCTCTATCACGAGAATTAATAGCCTCCATCGGTATACCTCCTTTCCTATGTGTACAAAATTAACAATGTTATATGCCATATCAAAATGAAATATCGTGTCTATTTATTGTATCATTTTTTGAGGTGTTTTTTGAATTATTTTCATATAATACTGTTTAGTAATTTTAACAATATCATCAATATTTACCAATAAATTATATGATTTACATATCCTATAGAATGGCAATTTATGATACAATAATTAGTATATATTTTAACGTAGTGAACAACCCTAAGGAGGTTTTATATAGGCATGACACACAACAACATAATGATCATAATCGCCTTTGCCTTGTATTTAGGACTGATGATGTACATCGGGGTCTACTATTATCGCAAATCGAACAGTATTGGTGACTATATATTGGGAGGTAGACAGCTAGGACCGTGGATTACGGCACTCAGTGCCGAAGCCTCCGACATGAGCGGTTGGATGCTTATGGGGGTACCGGGTCTGGCCTATACTACGGGTATTTCCGGTGTATGGATTGCCATAGGACTCACCTTGGGCACCTGGGCCAACTGGCGATTCGTATCCCGTAGATTGCGTAACCATACGGAGGTAGCTAGCGACAGCTTAACATTGCCGGATTATTTAAAAAATCGGTTCCACGATCAATCCCATTCGGTAGCTGTTATTTCCGCATTGTTTATATTAATCTTCTTCCTCATCTACACATCCTCTGGATTTGTGGCAGGAGGCAAATTATTCAATACCATCTTCGGTTTAGACTATACGGTCTCCCTCTTTATTACGGCGGGCATTGTAGTATTTTATACCTTCCTCGGAGGTTTCCTCGCCGTATCTTGGACGGACTGTATTCAAGGGGCGTTGATGTTCTTCGCCATCTTGGCTGTACCTATTACGGCAGCTATCTACTTAGGTGGTCCTATTGATACGATGCAACTCATCCAAAGTGAATTTCCTCAAGGATTAAACCTCTGGGGTGATACGAGTGATATGTTTGCTCTTGTCATCGGCATCATCTCTTCCCTTGGTTGGGGTCTTGGCTACTTCGGTCAGCCACATATCCTAGTTCGCTTCATGGCGATTTCCGATGCGAAGGAACTAAAAAAATCCACAAATATTGCTATGGTTTGGGTTATCCTTTCCTTATTAGCAGCTATTTTCGTAGGCCTCATCGGTCATGTATATATGTTACCAGAAAAATTAGTTGGTACAGATGCAGAGACTATATTCCTCGTTATGACGGAACGTTTATTTACGCCATTTATGGCTGGCCTTATCTGGTCTGCTGTACTTGCAGCTATCATGAGTACTGCATCCGCTCAACTATTAGTAACAGCCTCTGCTATTGCTAATGATTTTTACGCTAATATCATTCACAAAACGGCAACCGATAAAGAACTCGTGCTTGTAAGCCGTATTGTTGTATTGTTGGTAGCGGCTATATCCATTTTCTTAGCATTAAATCCAGATAGCCTCATCCTTACGATGGTTGCTTACGCATGGGCTGGCTTTGGTGCCTCTTTTGGTCCTGCTATCATCTTCTCCCTATTCTGGAAACGCATGACGCGTCGTGGTTGTATTGCAGGTATCGTCGTAGGTGGTCTTACAGTTCTAATTTGGAAACAATTTGCCTTCTTTGGACTTTATGAAATCGTACCAGGATTTATCTTCTCATCTATTGCGATTTATATTGTCAGCATTTTCGATAAATTACCACCACGTCCAGTATTAAAAGATTATAAAGAAGCAGAAAAATTGCATATTCTCTAAAAACGCATAAAAGGAGCTATTGATTTCTCAATAGCTCCTTTTTCGTAATAAAGGGCTATTATACTTACAGCCCGTCTTCTTATACATATTGTGATAATCCATCACGAATAGCTTCACGCACATCGAACACTAATGATGCTGGCGATAATACTTTCACACTTTGCATATATTGTAGTGCCCAATATTTGAAAGCCTCCCGATTAACATGAACACGACACTCCACCTTTTGAGGCGTCTCGTTTAAAAATGTTACATTTCCATCAAACCAATCGAGAATTTGGTTAACGATACTGCGTTTTGCTTCAAACACTACCGTTACTGATTCACCACCAAACATATAGATATGTTCCTTCATGTATCTATCTACATCAAAGGTATTTTGATTGTGATAGCCTTGGATTTCCCGCAATGGCTTACGGCGAATATCCAATAACTTAATGTTGCCAATTCGATCTACACGTAGTGTAGACATATCATCATGGTTATCGTGGTTACCTACCAAGTAGTAGAGTCCTCGACTAGATACTAATTGGTAGGGGTTAAAAATATAATTTCGCTCATTACCTGCATAATCAAGATTAGGATATAATTTATTATCTGTACTAGGCTGATAATAGACTAACGAAATTTTTCTCCCTTCCGTCACCGCTTTTTCAATGAGATCAATATTTAGGAATAGATCCTGACTTCTCACAAGAGAATCAGGTGTACTCTTAATTTGTTTTCCATGGGATTTAAAATAACGGCCACCCAAGGCAGATACCTTATCAATCAAGTCTTTACGCTGATTTACACTAATATGACGTGATGCTAATAGACCATCGATTAACAAATGCAACTCAGCCTCTTCAAAGGGATGAATCATATAAAAATTGGTACGACGAATCGAACCATCTGTACCTAGTGCAGATTCTTCACATTCAATATTAAAATTACCAGATTCATATAAATCATTTAGATGACGCCCTAAGGTTTTACGATCTACCGTCAATTCATATTTCTTTGCTAAGATGCTACGAATTTCCTCTTGAGATAATGTATGATTTGCATCTGTTTCATCTCGTAGGATTTCTAGTATATATACTAGTACTGCCTTTTTAGATGCCATGGAAAAACTCCTTTTACAATATACTTATACTAACTAACAACAAAATATGGCCTACTATGACCATATTTTTACATGTACACAAAATCACTCATATAAAGTATATCATAAAAGTCATGTTTACTTCATGTATTTTTCATGCATTTCTTCATCTTTCCTATATCTTTTATGCAACTTAACATAACAAAATGTAATATTTATAAAATAAAAAGAAAATATTGAACATAAAAATAAAGGCCAATTCTATATATCGAGAATTAGCCTTTATCTATCCCCCATCGCACATTATTATCATATGCTACACAGGAAATACCTTTATTTAATTTTATTTTCTAAATAGCCTAATGTTTCCATGCGTTTCGTCAATTCAGCATAGAACGCTTCAGCCATAGCTGTTTGATTTTTTGCCTGACCAGCTTGTGCGCTGCCAAAGATATTCTTTTTAATCGCATTAACAATAGTAGATTTTGCCTTTGGTTTATTAAGGATTTCCATAAACATCAAATCTTCATCGGACAGATTTTCCACGGCTTCATTTTCAGAGGTAGCCCCATACATGATGTCTGTACCAGATTCAACTAAAGCTTTCACAAACTTTGTAAATCTAGCAGGTACAAAGGATTGTCCCTCCATATAGTAAGCTTTAGGATGTGGGTGTTTCAAGAAACGTAGACCACCGCGTACAATATGTTCTGCCATAGCTACATATAACGCATTAATAGCGGCTTCTAAGCTTGCATCATCGCCCTTAGCAGCATCATTAGCAGCTTTCACAATGGCTAAAGCCTCGATCATATTAAACTGACCGCCATCCTTAATAATGGACTGGAATGTATCGCGTACGATATCATTTTCAAACATGGCCAACGCTTCTTCATTGAAGAGAATTGTATAGGTAAAGCTGTTAATAATGGTTCGCATAGGTACAGAATTTACAAGCTCAGGATTTCCCATGTCGTATGTTACAGATTCTGCATGCTTAGCCTTACATATAATAGATTTTCTAAATGTCGTATCTAGCATAAAATCTAAATATTGCTCTTGAGCTACATGGTCATTAAGTGCGAGTTTATCTAGTGTATCCGCAATATCAGCATCAAAGCTACGTACCATAGATAAAGTTAAATCAGCATCGCATAGATATGCCAAATTATGCGCTCCTAAATGGTCATTAAATTGATAGAAATATACAGGGTCATTATTAGGTTCTAAATGATCGTGACCAACATAGTATTCATCTTTTTGCATAACAGAACGAAGAGCACCAAGGAATTTACTATTTCGTTCCTTTAGATTGTCATATTTTAAAATTTGACTACCTACGATACTACCAATCGTTTTGCCATGCAATACCTTTTCCTTGTGATTAAACTGTGTTTTATCACGGTTGCTGAACATCATCAATTGACGTACTTCGTCCATCGTATGCCAACCTGGATAGGTATTATAAGAAATGTAGGCAATGCCATCCTCTGCTAAATGTTCATCGATAAGGCGCAACAATGCATCTTTAACACCGTCATCAACCCAAGAATACACACCATGGGCGATAATGTAATCAAAGGTACCAATTTCACTACCAATAGATGCAATATCAGATTGAACTAAGGAAACATTTGTTAGCCCTGCATTCGCAATCACTTCATTGCCCTTTTCAACTTGTTCTTGTGAAAGCTCAATACCTACGAATGTTGCATCAGGATTAAATAATGCTTGGGAGATAATATTGCCACCATAGGTTGCTCCCAATTCTAATACTCTTGCAGTTTTAGGGTTAGGTGCTGAAATACCCACGAGAGCTGCATAGGCTTCAAGAGTAGCTGGTGTGGTATATGGGAATGGCATAGATTTATAGCCTAATTCACTATAAATGGTTTGTTGTACGTCATTTGTATTCGTAGTCATAATATCCTCTATCATTAAAAACATATATTGTATAAACAATACATGAATAATACACATATATACTATCTATTATACCAAAATCATGTGTACTATACACCTATTCATAAGGATGATAGATGCAAAAGAGGCATCCTCAATGAGGATGCCTCTTGTATATGCAGTTTAGAGAAATTAATTATTTAACTTCTTCGAAACCTTTTTGTAAGCGAACATAGCTTAAGCGACGTTCTTTAGCGTCTTCTTCACATTTAGCGAATAATTCTTCTGCAGCGTCAGGAGCAGCTTTCGCCAAGGAAGCATAACGAACTTCACCTTTAAGGAAGTTTTGGAATTCGTCGTAGTTGCCTTCTTTGGAATCCAAGGAGAATGGGTTTTTACCTTCAGCTTTAAGTTGAGGGTTGTATCTGTAAAGATCCCAGTAACCACAAGCAACTGCTTTGCGTTGTTCTTCTTGAGCTTTACCCATACCAGCTTTGATACCATGGTTGATACATGGGCTGTAAGCGATGATCAAGGAAGGACCTGGATAAGCTTCAGCTTCTGTAACAGCTTTCATCAATTGGTTTTTATCTGCACCCATAGCTACTTGTGCTACGTATACATAACCATAAGACATAGCCATCATGCCAAGGTCTTTCTTCTTAGTACGTTTACCAGATGCTGCGAATTGAGCTACAGCAGCTTCATGAGTAGATTTGGAGGATTGACCACCAGTGTTGGAGTATACTTCAGTATCGAATACCCAGATGTTGATGTCTTCGCCAGAAGCTAATACATGGTCAACACCGCCGAAACCGATATCGTATGCCCAACCGTCACCACCGAAGATCCAGTGAGAACGTTTGATTAAGAATTGTTTCTTATCAAGGATTTCTTTTAATTCTGGAGTTGTAGCACCTTCAGCTTCAATTGCTGCTACCAAACGTGCGGAACGTTGACGAGTAGCTGCGCCAAGGTTAGCGAATTCAATCCATTGTTCCAATGCTTCTTTCAATTCACCAGATGCTGTTTCAACAGCTTTCTTAGCTACTTCAAGCAATTGTTCACGGATTTTCTTAACGCCGATGTACATACCATATCCGTATTCAGCATTATCTTCGAACAAGGAGTTTGCCCAGGAAGGACCTTGACCTTGTTGGTTAGTTGTGTATGGAGAAGCTGGCATGGAAGCACCCCAAATGGAGGAACAACCAGTAGCATTCGCAATCATCATACGATCGCCGAATAATTGAGTTAACAATTTAGCGTATGGAGTTTCACCACAACCTGCACAAGCACCGGAGAATTCGAACAATGGTTGTTCAA
>OGYU01001338.1_pt1 | contig 17573 bp, 13 predicted proteins | sample 1576581 | NCBI WGS metagenome assembly OGYU01 (sample SAMEA3541547, study PRJEB24748) | human gut metagenome | biome: human gut; feature: human-associated habitat; material: faeces | place: China | collected 2012 | reverse complement strand
CCCCATGCAGGCGATGATGAACCCGCGCAAGAGCGCTACGGCCTGAGGCATGTCCGCCGCCCGCAAAATCACAAGCCCGCTTTCGGCAAAGCCGGGGTCCGCCTTCACCGCATCTTCGATTTTCTGCGCGGTGGCTCCCGTAAGGATGAGTGTTTTCACATGAGCGATCAGCTCCGGCGCCAGCGGCGCAAAGCTGATGCCTTTGTCCGAGCCGCCTGCAATAATGATGAGCTTCTGGTCAAACGCCCGCAGCCCTGCGATGACGCGCGTGGGGCTGGTGGCGATGGAATCGTTGAACCACTGCACGCCGTTCAGCGTGCGCACCGGCTCGATGCGGTGCTCCACGCCCGCAAAGCTTTTGGCGACGGCTGCCATGGTGGAGACCTCCGCCATACCCCACACGGCTGTAAACGCCGCCAGCAGGTTTTCCAGGTTATGCTCGCCCCGCAGGGCCACGTCCTCGCGGCGCACGATGGGCGTTACGCGTCCGTTTTCCGCCATGCACAGCATGCCGTCCGCCCGCAGGAAACCACCGTTTTCCACCACGCTCTTACGCGTGAACCAGCGGCAGCTCCCCTTTACATCCGCGGCCATGGCGCGGGTGACCTCGTTTTCATAGCCCAGCACGGCTTTTCCGTCCGGCTTCTGGTACAGGAGGATATTGCGCTTGGCGTCGATGTACTCCTGCATATCCTTGTGGTGGTCCAGATGGTTGGGGGTGACGTTGGTCACCACGGCCACATTGGGGCTGGAATGCATGCTGATGAGCTGGAAGCTGGACAGCTCTACCACGGCCACATCGTCGGGGCTCACCTCGGGCAGCATGGGCAGCAGCGCTGCGCCGATGTTGCCGCCCAGATGTACTTTGCGGCCAGCGGCCTCGAAGAACTTGGCGATCAGGGTCGTGGTGGTGGTCTTGCCGTCAGAGCCGGTCACAGCCACGATGGGGCAGGGGCAGAAATCAAAGAACAGTTCCACCTCGCTGGTGACCATGGTACCAGCCGCCATGGCATCCTGCAGGGGTTTCTCAAAGTAGCCCACAAAGCCGGGGGTGCGCATAATGATATCCTGGTCCTTGAAGCCGTCCAGATAGTTCTCGCCCAGGCTCAGGTCGATGCCCAACTCCCGGATGGTGGCGGCGTAATCTCCGAAGTCCTCCACGCTCTTTTTCTGGTCGCACAGGGTAACGTGTGCCCCCAGCTCCACAAATTCTTTGATCAGGGTCTTGTGGCTGACGCCCGCGCCGATAAAGGCCACCTTTTTGCCCTTGATGAGCTGTTCGAGCTTCTGTTGATCCTTCTGCATAAAAACAGATCCTCCTTCGTACAGTATCGTATTCTGAACACGCCGGAACTGCCCGGCATTTGTGAGTTTTGCTGTACTATTATAGTTCATTTGGCCGCGCTTGGCAACGGAAAACCGTGCACTCGGCACCAAAAAGCGCGGTAAATTCACAAAAAGGCAATTGTTTTTTGTCTGTGTTTCTGCTACACTTGTCGTTGCAGAGCCGTTTTTGAGGGTTTCTGCACCATGATGAACGGAATGAGGGTTTCTTTTTTGAATCGTTTTTTGCGCATGACCGCAGTGGTTCTTGCCGCTGCGTTTGCTTTTCTGCTTGCGGGCTGCGGCGGCAGCTCCGCCAGCACCAGCTTTACCTGGTTTGTGGACAATATCCCCGCAAACCTTGACCCGCAGGTAGCCACCAAGGCCGAGGATGTGATCGCCTGCGAGAACCTGTACGGCGGACTCGTGCGCCGCAATGCCAGCGGCGAGCTGGTGCCGGACCTGTGTGAGCGGTGGGAGATCTCCTCCGACGGGCTCACCTATACCTTTTATTTAAAGAGCGGCCTGACCTACACCGGCACGAAAGGTTCCGCCACGGACTACGCCATCACTGCTGAAGATTTCGTGTATGCATTTCGCCGGGTGTTCGACCCCCAGACAGCCTCGCCCTATGCGGTGGAGTTTTCTGCCATCCAGAACAGTGCCGCCGTGCTGGACGGCACTGCCGACCCCGGCACGCTGGGCGTGTCGGCCATCGGAGAACTGACGCTGGTGTTCCGCCTGAGCGAGCGGGACGACACCTTCCTTTCCAAACTCACCCTGCCGGGTGCCATGCCCTGTGACGAAGCCTTTTTTGAGAGCACCCGCGGCACCTACGGTCTGAGCAGTACATCCACTCTGTCCAGCGGCAGCTTTTACATCTACAACTGGACGGCCAGCGGCCTGTTCCTGCGCCGCAGTGCCGCGTCCCCGCTGGTGAACAACCTGCGCCTTGTGCAGAACACCAGCAACACCGACAAGAGTGCCGCCCAGCTCATTGCAGACGAAAAGTGCTCGGCCGCCCTGGATGACACCGCCGAAGCCACTTCCCTGCAGAGCGTGGAATACTCCGACACCACCTGGGCTCTGCTGTTCAACGCATCGGAAGGCTCGGTGTTCGCAGTTGCATCCCTGCGGCAGGCGCTGGCCGGCATCGCCCTGCAGAACCTGTCGGTGCCCTCCTCGGGGCTGTTCACGGAGGTGACTGGCCTTGTTCCGGACGGCCTGACCGTGGACGGCATCGACTACCGCGATGCTGCCGGGGACCTGCTGCCCACCATCCCGGATGCAAAGGCACTGTACATGCAGGCCCGGCAGGGCATGGCCAGCTCCGACTTCAACGGGGTGACCATTCTGCTGCCCCAGGGCTCCGGCCTGACCGAGACGATGGAGCAGATCAACGGTGCCTGGCAGAAAGACTGTTCCCTCTTCTTCTCGGTGGAAGAGGTGCCGCAGGAGGAGTTCGACGCCCGCCTTGCCAGCGGCAAATACACCATCGCACTGGCTCCCATCCGGGCCGAGGGCGGCAGCGTATACCAGATGCTGCAGCAATTTGCCAGAGACAACAATCTGACTGGCATCACCGATCCGCTCTATGCCGGGACCCTGTCTGAAAGCATCCAGCGCACCGGCACTGCTCGCTGCCAGCTGCTGCGCGATTGTGAACGCCAGCTGCTGGAGGGCTGCACCCTGGTGCCGCTGGCCGCCCAGCAGAAGCGTCTGCTGGTGGCCGACGGCGTGGAAGGACTGGTGTTCGACCCCTTCACCCCGGTGCTGGACCTGACCTACACCACGAAAAACTGACCCGACCGTTTTCGGCGCGATCCGCTCTTGACATTTGTCCCCTGCTTTGCTACAATGATAAAGCAGTGTGCAGGGTTAGCTCATCCGGTAGAGCGACTGCTTCCCAAGCAGTAGGCGGCGGGTTCGAGTCCCGTATCCTGCTCCAGCACAACAAGCCCCCGGTCTTGCATGAATTTCATGTAGGGTCGGGGGTTTGTTTTATGCCGCTCTTGCGTTTTTCCCGGTACTGTGCTATACTTCTCTGCGAACTGAACAAAAACAGCAGGTGCGTTCCGCCGCAGGCGCTTTGCCGCGGCAGGATCGTTAAAAGGGAAGCGGGTGCAAATCCCGCACGATCTCGTCACTGTGATAAGGGAGCCCGCGGCCCGGGTGCTTCTGGCACCGGCCACTGAAGCGTTGCTTTGGGAAGGCGGCGGCGGGCGCAGATTTTTCAGCCAGGAAACCTGCCTGCTGTTGGTACAGGAGCGCACCGCTCCGGACCACGAGGAATTGGTCGTGCCGAAAAGCCTATGGATCATGGGTCTTTTTGTGTTGCCATTCCGCAAGCAGAAAGGCCTTTTTTGTTTGCGGAAAACGCCCTTTCAGAGCCTTGTTCAGGGGGATGCAAACTGTTCTGTACGAACAAAAAGGAAAGGAATTTATCATGAGAAAACGCAACATCCGCAAGGCTGCTGCCGCCCTGACTGCCCTGGCTCTGTGCGCCGGTGTGCTCAGCGGCTGCGGCGGCGCCGCATCCAGCACCGCTTCCAGCGCAGCAAGTTCTTCTGCCGCTGCCAGCAGCGAAGCATCCGGCGAGGACGCCGACGAGGCTGCCGCAAAGAACGTGGCAGACCTGATCGATGCCATCTATGTACAGGAGCGCAACGACAGCACCGACGAGCAGTGTGCTGCTGCCAAGGCTGCCTGGGACGCCTTGACCGACGCTCAGAAGGAGCTGGTGGAAGGCGAAAATGCTGACCCCGATTACTTTGGCCGTGACACCGGCGATGCTTCCAAGGATGACGCCCGCAACGAGGACAACATCGGCGAGAACGAGCTGCTGGTGGTCTCCTTTGGCACCTCCTTCAACGACAGCCGTGTGAAGGACATCAAGGGCATCGAGGACGCCCTGCAGGCCGCCTACCCTGACTGGAGCGTGCGCCGCGCCTTTACCGCACAGATCATCATCAACCATGTGCAGGCCCGTGACGGCGAGAAGATCGACAACATGCAGCAGGCCATGGACCGCGCTGTGGCCAACGGCGTGAAGAACCTGATCGTGCAGCCCACCCATCTGATGCACGGTGCCGAGTACGACGAGATGATGGAGATGATCGACTCCTACCGCGACAAGTTCGAGAGCGTTGCCGTGGCTGAGCCCCTGCTGGGCGAGGTCGGCTCTGACGCCACCGTGATCAACTCCGACAAGGAAGTGGTTGCCAAGGCCGTGACCGAGGCCGCCGTGAAGGATGCCGGTTACGAGAGCCTGGACGCCGCCGCTGCCGAGAAGGTCGCCTTCGTGTTCATGGGCCACGGCACTTCCCACACTGCAAAGGTGAGCTACAGCCAGATGCAGACCACCATGCAGACCCTGGGCTATGACAATGTGTTCATCGGCACCGTGGAGGGTGAGCCCGAGGAAACCGCCTGCGAGAACGTGATCGAGGCTGTGAAGGCCGCCGGTTACACCAAGGTCGTCCTGCGTCCCCTGATGGTAGTGGCAGGCGATCACGCCAACAACGACATGGCCGGTTCCGACGAGGATTCCTGGCTGAGCCAGTTCAACGCTTCCGGCGCATTTGAGTCTGTGGACTGCCAGATCGCCGGTTTGGGCGAAGTGCCCTCCATTCAGGAGCTGTACGTTGCCCACACCAAGGCTGCCATTGATTCTCTGAACGGCTGAAAACAACTGCCAAATTGCCCGAAGGGAGTGATCTTTTCGGGCAATTTTTCTTTTTGACAGGATTGTGGTATACTGAGACCTGCAGGGAGTTTCTCCCTTTCTGATTCTAAACATTGAGGTATTTTTCTATGCGCTGCAAACAGATGCTTTCCCTTTCCGTTGTCACCGTGCTGCTGGCCGCTTCTCTGGCAGGCTGCGGCACTTCTTCCACCGCTCCGTCGGCCGTCTCTTCCGAGGCCCCTTCCAGCGCGGCAAGTTCCGCCGCATCCGAAGTCACGGAGACCGCCGCTCTGCCGGACGGCGTATACACTGCCGAGTTTGATACCGACAGCGGCATGTTCCATGCCAACGAGGCCTGCGACGGCAAAGGCACCCTGACCGTCAAGGACGGCAAGATGACCTTCCACGTCAGCCTGGTGTCCAAAAAGATCGTGAACCTGTACCCCGGCCTGGCCGCTGATGCCGAGGCCCACAAAACGGACTGGCTGCTGCCCACCACCGACACGGTGACCTACTCCGACGGCACCAGCGAAGAGGTGTACGGCTATGACATCCCGGTCACTGCGCTGGATACCGACTTCCAGCTGGCCATTCTGGGCTCCAAGGGTACCTGGTACGACCACACCGTGAGCGTGCGCAATGCCCAGCCCAAGACCGAGGAAGTCTCCGAGACCCCCGCAGACGGCGAATACACCGTATCTGTGGCACTGGAGGGCGGCTCCGGCCGTGCCACCGTGGACAGCCCCGCCACTCTGACCGTGGCCGACGGCAAGATGACCGCCACCATCGCATGGAGCAGCCCCAACTATGACTATATGGTCGTGGACGGCGAGAAGTACCTGCCCACCAACACCGAGGGCAACTCCACCTTTGAGATCCCGGTCGCTGCCCTGGGCACCCCGCTGGCCGTGACCGCCGACACGGTGGCCATGAGCACCCCGCACGAGATCGAATACACCCTGACCTTTACTTTGGAGTAACCTTCCATGAAGCTGACCCGCGCTCAATTTTTAAAGGCACTGCCCGCCGCGGTGCTGGCGCTTGCAGGCTGCACTGCCGCGCCTACTGCACCGGCCGATACGGACGAGCTGGTGTTTGACCACGCCTACCCGCTGGACTACGCCACCCAGTTTACCGCCGACTGCTATGCGGACGGCTCTACCCTGCTGACCATCCCGGACGCACAGGCAAAGTTCCTTGTCCGGCCGGAAGGCGCTGCCACCCTGCGCACTGTGCCCGAGGGCGTGACCGTTTTGCAGCAGCCGCTGCAGAACCTCTATCTGGTGTCCACCTCGGTGATGGACCTGTTCCTTGCACTGGACGCACTGGACTGCATCGCCCTGAGCGGCACCCGCGCCGAGGGCTGGTATCTGGACGAGGCCCGGCAGGCCATGCTGGACGGGCGCATTGCCTATGCGGGCAAATACAGCGCCCCGGACTACGAGCAGATCCTTGCCGCGAATTGCGGTCTTGCCATCGAGAACACCATGATCTACCACACCCCGGAGGTCAAGGAGCAGCTGGAGCGTTTCGGCATCCCGGTGCTGGTGGAGCGTTCCAGCTACGAGAGCGGCCCGCTGGCCCGCATGGAGTGGATCAAATTCTACGGCATCCTGCTGGGCAAGGAGGAACTGGCACAGCAGGTGTTTGACCGACAGGCGGAGCGCATCGCTCCCCTGCTGGACCAGCAGTCCACCGGCAAGAGCTGCGCGTTCTTTTCTATCTCGGCCAACAATCTGGCCAACGTGCGCAAGGGCGGCGACTATGTGGCCCGCATGATCGAGATGGCCGGGGCCGACTATGTGTTTGCCGATCTGACCGACAGCGGCAGCAGCCTTTCCACCATGAACCTGCCGCTGGAAGACTTCTACGCCGGTGCACGGGACGCCGACTTCCTGATCTACAACAGTACCATTGAGGGCGTTGTCTCCACCACCGACGAGCTGGTGGCCAAGTGCTCCCTGCTGGCGGACTTCAAGGCTGTGCAGAATGGGCATGTCTGGTGCGTTGCCCAGAGCTTTTTCCAGCAGAGCATGGAATTGGCCGATTTTATCCTGGAGCTGCACCGTCTGTTCAAAGAGGATGCGCCGGACGGATTGCAGTATTTCATTCACGTTGAGTAAGGAACCGCTTATGACCCGCAAAAAACGCTATCTGTTTTCTTATCTCCTGCTGGCGCTGGCGCTGGTGGTTCTGTTTGCTGCCAACCTGTTCTGGGGCAGTGTTGCCCTGACCCCCGGTGCCGTGCTGGCGGCCCTGACCGGCCGCGGGCAGGACGCACTGTCGGTGGGCATCATCACCCAGCTGCGCCTGCCCCGGGCCGTGATGGTGGTGTTGCTGGGCGCGGCACTCTCTGCGGCAGGCTATCTGCTGCAGACCTTTTTTGCCAACCCCATCGCCGGGCCTTTTGTCATGGGCATTTCCAGCGGAGCCAAGCTGGCCGTAGCACTGGTGATGGTGGTGTTTCTGAACCACGGCCTGCTCACCAGCTCCCTCACCCTGATCCTGGCCGCCTTTGCGGGGGCTATGGCCGCCATGGCCTTTGTGCTGGCGGTGGCTCGTCGGGTGCAACGCATGAGCATTCTGGTCATCTGCGGCGTCATGATCGGTTACATCTGTTCCGCTGTCACCGAGTTCGTGGTGGCATTTGCGCAGGACTCCAACATCGTCAACCTGCACAACTGGTCACAGGGCAGCTTTTCCGGCATGACCTGGGGTAATGTACAGGCGGCGGCACTGGTGGTGCTGCCTGCGCTGGCAGCAGCCTTCTGCCTCTCCAAACCCATGAGCGCCTACCAGATGGGCGAAGCCTATGCCCAGAGCGTGGGCGTGAACGTGAAGCGTTTTTCCCGGCTGCTGGTACTGCTTTCCAGTCTGCTGGCGGCCTGTGTCACGGCCTTTGCGGGGCCCATCTCCTTTGTGGGCATCGCAGTGCCGCATCTGGTCAAGCAGCTGCTGGGCAGCGCAAAGCCGCTGGTGGTGCTGCCGGGCTGCTGCCTGGGCGGGGCCGCCTTCTGTTTGCTGTGCGATCTGATCGCCCGCAGCCTGTTTGCTCCCACGGAGCTTTCCATCAGCGCGGTCACCGCCGTGTTTGGTGCGCCGGTGGTCATCGGGCTGCTCATCCGCCGGAACTGGGAGGGTGCACAATGAAGGAATTTCTCTGTGAAACGCAGGAGCTTGCCATCGGCTACGGCAAAACGCCGCTGGCCTCCGGCATTGCACTGGGGGCAAATCCGGGGCAGATTCTTGTCCTTGTCGGCCCCAACGGTGCGGGCAAATCCACCCTGCTCAAAACACTGGCCGGACAGCTGGCCCCGCTGGGCGGCACTGTGCTGCTGGACGGGCAGGACCTGACCGCCTACACCGGCACGGCCCGGGCGCAGAAGCTGGCCCTGATGCTGCCCCACACCCGCCGCACCGAGCTGACCACCTGCTTTGAGTTTGCCGCCGCCGGGCGCATCCCTTACACCGGGCGGCTGGGCATTCTGTCCGACGCCGACCGGCAGGCCGTGCAGGATGCACTGGAAATTGCCGGAGCTGCGCATCTCGCGGACCGGGACTTCAACTGCATCAGTGATGGTCAGCGTCAGCGTGTTTTGCTGGCCCGTGCCATCTGCCAGCAGCCCAAAGTGCTGCTGCTGGACGAGCCCACCTCCTTTCTGGACATCAAGGGCAAGATCGAGCTGCTGACCATCCTGCAGAAGCTGGCCCATGAACAGGGCCTTGCGGTCATCGTGAGCCTGCACGAGCTGGACATGGCACAGAAGATCGCGGACGCAGTGGTGTGCGTGTTCCCGGACCATGTTTCCGGCGTGCTGACCCCGGATGCCGCCTTTGCCCCGGACAACATCCGTGCCCTCTACGCGCTGAGCGAAGAACAGTACACGGCTCTGTTCGGGCAGGCAAAGCCCCAAAAGCCCACGTTCGAGCACTACGTCCGCAGCGGGCAGAAGCTGCTGCGCTGCGGCTATACCACCGGCACCTGTGCGGCGCTGGGGGCAGCGGGCGCGGCCCGGCTGCTGTTCACCGGCCATGCGCCGGAGACGGTGGCGCTGCGCACCCCAAAGGGCATCGTGGTGGAGGTAGCACCCCTGTTCTGCCGCCGCACCGACACTGGGGCCGAATGCGCCATTGAAAAGGACGGCGGCGACGACGTGGACGTGACCACCGGTCTGCCGGTGATTGCCACAGTGGAGCTGCTGCCGGGCTGCACGGACATCCGCATCGACGGCGGCAGAGGTGTGGGCCGGGTGACCAAACCCGGCCTCGACCAACCCGTTGGTGCCGCCGCCATCAACCATGTGCCCCGGCAGATGATCGCCGAGGCCCTGCGCCGGGAGGCTGAAGCCGCCTGTTATACCGGCGGCTTTGCGGTGACCATTTCCATCCAGAACGGCGAGGAAGTGGCCCGGCGCACCTTCAACCCGCACATCGGGGTGGAGGGCGGCCTTTCGGTGCTGGGCACCAGCGGCATCGTGGAGCCCATGAGCCAGCAGGCCATCCTGGACACCATCCAGCTGGAAATGAACCAGGCTGTTTTGCGGGCCGGTACCCCAAAGCGGCTCATCCTTGCCCCGGGCAACTACGGGCTGGACTACCTGCACGACACCTACCCGGCCTTTGCGGCCATCCCGGTGGTCAAGACCTCCAACTTCATCGGAGATACGCTGGATATGGCGGTCTCTGCCGGGTTTGAACAGGTGCTGCTGGTGGGCCATGTGGGCAAGCTGGTCAAGGTGGCTGGCGGCATCATGAACACCCACTCCCACATGGCCGACTGCCGCACCGAGCTGTTCTGTGCCCATGCCGCCCTCTGTGGGGCAAGCCGGGAGCTGTGCGCGGCTTTGTACGCCGCCGCCACCACCGACGCCTGTCTGGAGCTGCTGGACGCCGCCGGACTGCGCGCCCCGGTGCTGGAAAGCCTGCTGGATGCCATCCAACTGCACCTCGACCGCCGGGCGGGCGGAGCCTTTCGGGTGGGTGCAGTGCTGTTTTCCAATCAGCACGGGCCGCTTGGCGCAACACAAACTGCAAAGGAGCTGCTTGAACAATGGAACAACGCATGACCGGCACCTTTTACGGGGTCAGCGTCGGCCCCGGCGATCCGGAGCTGCTGACTTTGCAGGCCGTGCGTCTGCTGCGGCAGTGCCCGGTGCTGGCTGCGCCGCAGACCGCTTCCGGGCAGATGCTGGCGCTGGACATCGCCCGCCGGGCACTGGGCGCAGAGCTGGACTGCAAGACCATCCTGCCCCTGCAGTTTGCCATGAGCCGGGACGCCGCCGTGCTGCGCGCCTCTCACGAGACCGCTGCCAGCGCAGTGCGGCCTTTTCTGGATGCCGGGCAGGATGTGGCCATGCTGAATCTGGGTGACGTGTCCATTTATGCCACCTTTGGCTATCTGCAGGAGATCCTGCAGGCGCAGGGCTATGCCACTGCCATGGCGGCGGGTGTGCCCAGCTTCTGCGCGGCAGCAGCCCGGCTGAACCAGCCCCTTACCGGCGGCATGGACGCTCCGCTGACCATCGCCCCCGGCAGCCGGGCCGACGAGGTATTGGACGCCCCCGGCACGAAAGTCCTGATGAAAACCGGGCGTCAGCTGCCCGCCCTGCTGGACACCCTGGACGCCCACGGTGCGTTGAGCCGCAGCGCCCTCGTGTGCAGCTGCGGCCTGCCGGATGAAACGATCTTCCCCGACCTTTCGACTGCGCGCCCGCCGCAGGATGGCAGCAAGGCCGGATATTTTGCAACGGTACTGGTAAAGGAGTAACTGCTATGGTACACTTTGTAGGCGCGGGGCCCGGTGCCCCGGACCTGATCACTCGGCGGGGCGCAGCCCTGCTGCAGGAGGCTGATTGCATCATTTATGCGGGCAGTCTGGTCAACCCGGCCCTGCTGGGACTGGCAAAACCCGGCTGCGCCATTTACAACAGCGCCGAGATGACGTTGGAACAGGTGCTGGATGTGATGCGCACCATGGAGGCAGACGGCAAAATCACCGTGCGCCTGCACACCGGCGACCCCTGCCTGTACGGGGCCATCCGGGAGCAGATGGATGCACTGGATGCCGACGACATCGCCTACGATGACACGCCCGGCGTGTCCAGCTTCTGCGGCGCGGCGGCGGCACTGAATGCCGAATACACCCTGCCCACCGTGAGCCAGACCGTGATCATCACCCGCATGGAAGGCCGCACCCCGGTGCCCGAGCGGGAAAAGCTGGCCAGTCTTGCCGCCCACGGGGCCACTATGGTGATTTTTCTGTCCATCGGTCTGGTGGACAAGGTGCAGGATGCTCTGCTGCAGGGCGGTGCCTACACGCCGGACACCCCCGCCGCCGTGGTATACAAGGCCACCTGGCCGGAGCAGAAAACCGTGCGCTGTACCGTGGGTTCTCTGGCGCAGAGCGTGCACGACGCCGGCATCATTAAAACAGCGCTCATCGTGGCAGGCGATTTCCTTGGCACCCGGTACGAGCGCAGCAAGCTGTACGACCCCGGTTTTACCACCGCGTTCCGCAGGGGGTCCGATCAATGACCCGGGCCTATCTGGCCTTTACCGACACCGGTCTGGCACTGGCCCGGCGGCTGGCAGACGCCCTGCCCGGCAGTGTGGACCGCTGCGGCAGCGGCGGCGTCTCCCTTGCCGGGTGGACCGCCCTGCAGTTTACGCAGAGCGACGCCCTTGTTTTTGTGGGAGCCGTGGGCATTGCGGTGCGGGCCATTGCGCCCCACTGCCGCAGCAAGGCGTCGGACCCGGCGGTGGTGGTACTGGACGAATGCGGCCGCTTTGCGGTGCCGGTGCTGTCCGGTCATCTGGGCGGTGCCAATGACCTGGCCCGTGCACTGGCCGCCGTGTGCGGAGCCGTTCCGGTGATCACCACGGCCACCGACGCCCACGGCATTTTTGCGGTGGACGAGTGGGCAAAGCACCAGAACTGCACGGTGCTGGAAGCGGAGCGCATCAAGCATGTCAGCAGCAAGCTGCTGGCCGGGCAGTCGGTGCGGTTTGCCGCTGAGTTTCCCGTGCAGGGCACCCCGCCCGCCGGGGTGGATCCTGCACGGACCCCTGCCGAAGCCGATTTTGCCCTTACCCTCTCCCCTGCCGGGGACGCTTTGCATCTGGTGCCCCGCATCGGGGTGCTGGGCATCGGCTGCCGCAGGGGGACATGTGCCGAGCAGTTGGAAGCCGCTTTTACTGACTTCTGTGCCCGGCACAGCCTTGCCCCGGCGTGCATCACGGCGGCGGCCAGCATCGACCTGAAGGCTGACGAGACCGGGCTGCTGGCGTTCTGCCGGGCCCACGGCTGGCCCATCACATTTTATTCTGCGGAGCAGCTGCGGGTACTGCCCGGGCCGTTCACACCCTCTCCCTTCGTGCAAAGCGTCACCGGGGTGGACAACGTGTGTGAGCGGGCCGCTGTGCTGGCGTCCGGCGGCTGCATCCGCATCCCGAAACAGGCGGGCGGCGGTGTGACCTTTGCGCTGGCGCTGTGCCCCTATGCCCCGGACTGGAGGTGGCAGAATGGCTGATATCGTATATGTGGTCGGGCTTGGCCCCGGCGACCCGCAGTTTTTGACCGCACAGGCGCAGAGCGCCCTGGAAGAAGCCGAGGTGCTGTGCGGCTATCCGGTCTATCTGGATCTGGTACGCCCCTATTACCCGGAAAAAGAATATTACGCCACCGGCATGACCAAAGAACTGGACCGCTGCCGCTGGGCACTGGAAACTGCCCACAGCGGCCGGACCGTGGCTCTGGTGTGCAGCGGTGACGCCGGAGTGTACGGCATGGCCAGCCCCCTGCTGGAGCTGGCCGAAGGCTGCCCGGACGTGACCGTGGAGGTGGTGCCCGGCCTGACTGCCGCCCTGAGCGGCGGCGCGGTGCTGGGTGCCCCGCTGGCCCATGATTTCTGTGTGCTCTCTCTTTCCGACCGGCTCACCCCGTGGGAGGTCATCGAAAAGCGGCTGGCCGCAGCGGCCATGGGCGATTTCTGCATGGCGGTGTACAACCCTTCTTCCAAGGGGCGGCCGGACTATCTGGCCCGGGCCGTGCGCATCCTGCTGCAAAACGGCAAGGCCCCGGACACCGTCTGTGGGCTGGTGCGCAACATCGGCCGGGAGGGCCAGAGCGCTCAGGTGCTGACGCTGGCCCAGCTGGAGCAAACGCCCGTGGATATGTTCACCACCGTGTACATCGGCAACCGCAACACCCGGGTGCTGCAGGGCCGCATGGTCACGCCGCGGGGGTACCGCGTATGAGGGCAGTGGTGTTCAGCGGCACCACCGAGGGCCGCATTTTTTCCCGACAGCTGGCCCAGCTTGGGGCGGACGTTCTGGTGAGCGTGGCCACCCCGCTGGGCAGCGAGGAACAGGGCAGCTTTGCCGGCATCACAGTGCACTGCGGCCGGTTGACCCCGGACGAGATGGCCGCCCTTGTGCAGGGAGCCGACCTGTGCGTAGACGCCACCCACCCCTATGCGGTGGACGCCACCCGCAACATCCGCACGGCCTGCCGCACCGCCGGGGTGGAATATCACCGGCTGCTGCGGGCACCGAGTGCCCTGCCTGCCGGGAGCATGGGGTTCCAGTCGGCGGCACATGTGGCGGATTTTCTGGTCCAAACGCAGGGCAATGTCCTGCTGGCCACCGGGGCCAAGGAGCTGCCTGCCTTTGCGCAGCTGGCCCCGGAACGGCTGTACCCCCGTGTGCTGCCCACGCTGGACGGCATTGCCGCCTGCGAGGCCGCGCACATCCCCCACAAGAATATCCTTGCTTTACAGGGGCCGTTCTCCTACGCGCTGAACCGGGCCCTGCTGGAGCAATTCTCCATTCGCTTTCTCGTGACCAAGGACGGCGGGGCCGCCGGTGGCTTTGCCGAGAAAGCGCAGGCTGCCGCCGACACCGGCGTCCAGCTCATCGTGATCCGCCGCCCGGCCGAGACCGGTGAGACGGCAGACCAGATCCTGACCCGCTGCAGGGAGGTGCTGAAAGGATGATCACACTCATTGGTATGGGCTCCGGCACCCCCGGCAGCCTGACCGCACAGGGTCTTGCCGCCCTGCAGGGTGCCGACCGCATTCTGGGCGCAAAGCGGCTGCTGGCCACACTGCCGGAGGGCTGCACCGGAAACCGGCAGGCCCTGTACAAACCGGACGAAATTCTGGCCTGTCTGGCCGCGCACCCGGACGAGGAAATTGCGCTGGTGTACAGCGGCGATACCGGGTTCTACTCCGGCGCATCCCAGCTGCTGCCCATGCTGCGGGCCTTTGGCATCTCCTGCCGGGTGCTGCCCGGCCTTTCCAGCGTACAGCTGCTGGCCGCCGCCGTAGGCCGCCCCTGGCAGGACTGGACTCTTGTTTCTGCCCATGGCTGTGCCTGCGACCCGGTGTCCGCCTGCATGAACCATAAAACCGTATTCTTTCTCACCGGCGGGGCCGAGACCCCGGCCACCCTGTGTGCCGCGCTGACCGCCGCCGGGCTGGGCGATGCCCACGCCCTTGTGGGCGAAAACCTTGGCACGCCCGACGAAAAGATCCACTTTGGCACCGCACAGGAACTGGCCGGGCAGGCCTTTGCTTCCCTGAGCGTCCTGCTGGTGGAACATGCCGTTCACCCGGAACACCGCACCCCCGGCCTGCCGGATGAGGCCTTCATCCGGGGCGAGGTGCCCATGACCAAGCAGGAAGTGCGGGCCGCCGCGCTGGCCAAACTGGCCGTGCGCCCCGCCGATACCCTGTGGGACGTGGGGGCCGGTACCGGCAGCGTGAGCGTAGAGCTGGCACTGGCCGCCCCGCAGGGGCATGTGTATGCGGTGGAGTGTGAGCCGGACGCCTGCGCCCTCATCCGCCGGAACCGCGAAAAATTTGCGGCGTGGAACCTCTCCCTCATTGAGGGCCGTGCCCCTGCCGCACTGGAAGCCCTGCCTGCCCCGGATGCCGTGTTCATTGGCGGCACCAAGGGCAGCATGGCCGCGGTGGTGGACACGGTTCTGGCCAAAAACGCCAATGCGCGCATCTGCATTGCCGCCATTGCGCTGGAATCCCTGAGCGCCGCCATTGCAGCCCTTACGGCTCATGGCCTTTCCGCTGAGGTGACCCAGCTTGCCGTGAGCCGTACCAGATCGGCAGGCAGGCTCCACCTGCTGACCGCCAACAACCCCATTTTTCTGATCACGGGAGAACGCAAATGATGCAGTTCGTCATCGCCGCACCGCGTTCCGGCAGCGGCAAGACCACCGTCACCTGCGCCCTGCTGGCCGCGTTGAAAAAGCGGGGCATGGACCCCTGCGCCTTCAAGAGCGGGCCGGACTATATCGACCCCATGTTTCACCGGTCGGTGCTGGGGGTGGAGAGCCACAATCTGGATCTTTATCTTTCTGCCAAAAATACGGTACGGGAACTGTACGCCCACTATGCTGCCGGGCACGGGGCTGTGGTGTGCGAAGGGGCCATGGGTTTTTACGATGGGCAGGGCCTGACCACCCGCGCCAGTGCCTGGGAGCTGGCCGATGCGCTGGACCTGCCGGTACTGTTGGTGGTACAGCCCAAGGGGGCCAGTGTGACGCTGGCCGCAGAGATCCAGGGCCTTGTGCATTTCAAACCGGAGAGCCACATTGCAGGCATCCTGCTGAATGACTGCTCCGAAAAGCTCTTCCGGATGCTCAAGCCCCTGCTGGAAACCGAGACCGGCCTGCCGGTGCTGGGGTATCTGCCCCGCCTGCCGCAGGCGGTGGTGGAGAGCCGCCATCTGGGCCTGAAAACCGCCGGAGAGATCACCGATCTTGCCCAGAAGATCGGCCTGTTGGCCGATGCGCTGGAAGCAAATCTGGACTGGGCAACGCTGGAAGCGCTGACCGAACGACCGGCTCCTGCCCCGGTGCCGCCGCCTGCTCTGCAAACGGCGGGCGTCCGCATTGCTGTGGCACAGGATAAGGCATTCTGCTTTGCCTACGCCGAAACGCTGGACTACCTGCGCACTGCCGGGGCAGAGCTGGTGTTCTTCAGTCCGGTGCACGACACCACCCTGCCGGAGGACATCTGCGGGCTGTATCTGCCCGGCGGCTACCCGGAACTGTATGCCCGGCCGCTGAGCGAAAACAAAACCATGCGCGATGCCATCCGGGATGCCGTAAATGGCGGCCTGCCCACGGTGGCAGAGTGCGGCGGCTTTCTGTATCTGGGGCAGACGCTGGAAGATGCCAGCGGTACCGCCTGGCCCATGGCAGGCGTTCTGCCCGGCAAAGGCGTCAAGGTGGGGCGGCTGGTGCGGTTCGGCTATGCCGACATGACCGCCAAAGCCGACAGCCTGCTGTTCCATGCCGGAGAGCATTTGTATATTCACGAATTCCACCACTGGGATTCCACCGACAATGGTTCGGGCTTTTCCGTTTGGAAAAGCGAAAAAGCACAGTGGGAATGCGGATTTGCAAGCATGAGTTTGTACGCCGGTTTCCCGCATCTTTACTGGGCAGGCACTCCCCTGCCCCGCCGCTTTGTGAGCGGTGCAAAGTTCTATCAACGACAAAAGAGAAACACACATGACTGAAACGGAACTGAAAACTTTACTTTCCGGCATCACCCCGCCGGATGAAGCTGCCCGCGCCGCCGCCCACGCCCACTGGGCCGGGTTGGCCAAACCTCTGGGCGGACTGGGCGCACTGGAAACTTTGCTGGAAGATGCCGCCGCCCTCACCGGCAGTGCGTCGCTGGATGTTTCCCGCCGGGCTGTACTGGTGCTCTGCTCCGACAACGGCGTAGTGGCTCAGGGCGTGAGCCAGACCGACCAGAGCGTGACCCGCGCAGTGGCGGAGAATCTGGCTGCCCGGCGTACCAGCGTGTGCCAGATGGCCCGTACTGCCCACTGCGATGTGGTGCCCGTGGACATGGGCATGGCCGGAGACCCGGTGCCGGGGGTGGCAGACTGCCGCATTGCCGCCGGTGCTGCCGATTTCACGCAGGGTCCCGCCATGACCCGCGCCCAGGCTGTGGAGGCCGTCGGCCGGGGCATCCGGCTGGTGCAGGAGCAGAAAGCTGCCGGTGTGCAGCTGCTGGCCACCGGCGAAATGGGCATTGGCAACACCACCACTTCCAGTGCGGTGGCAGCGGTGCTGCTGGGCCAGCCGGTGGAACGGATGACCGGCCGGGGAGCCGGCCTTTCGGATGAAGGGCTGGCCCGCAAGGTGGATGCCATCTGCCGGGGCATCCTGCGCAACAAGCCGGACCCCACAGACCCTCTGGACGTGCTGGCCAAGCTGGGCGGCTTCGATCTTGCCGGGCTGTGCGGCGTCTTTCTGGGCGGTGCGCTGGAAGGCGTGCCCGTGGTAATGGACGGCTTCATCAGCGGCGTGGCGGCCCTGTGCGCCGTGCGGCTGTGCCCTGCCGCGACCAAAGCGGTGTTTGCCAGTCACTGTTCCTCGGAGCCTGCCGCCCGTCTGGTGCTGGATGCACTGGGCAAGGCCCCGCTTCTCACCGCCGGGCTGCATCTGGGCGAGGGCACCGGCGCTGTGGCCAGCCTCCCGCTGTGGGACATGGCACTGGCGGTGTACGACCACTGTTATTCCTTTGCGGAG